>Ga0208253_1000354_pt1 | contig 19834 bp, 18 predicted proteins | sample CryBogCBE10Oct08_FD_184573 | JGI IMG/M metagenome (GOLD analysis project Ga0208253, IMG submission 184573) | Freshwater microbial communities from Crystal Bog, Wisconsin, USA - CBE10Oct08 (SPAdes) | ecosystem: Environmental > Aquatic > Freshwater > Lake | place: Crystal Bog, Wisconsin, USA...
ACATAGATCAATCCCACGGCGAGGCCATTGAGGAGTAACTGCCAGAACTGGCTGGTTACGACAGAGAAATTCATACTGCTCTTTTCTACTTCTGTAACGATCTGCGAGGGACGAGAACCGGGGCTATATCACTCGAATATACGAGCGATACAGCCCCGAGACTCTTACAACTTCTCCCTTCCCTGAAACCGGGAAGAGAGAAGGAACTGCTTAGTCTTACTCGTTATTACTTAGCACCAACATATGCGATGACGCCAGACTTAACCTGGAATCCACCGATTGGAGCTCCGCCGACAACGTCGCCATAGCGACCGAACTTCACATTAACGCCAGCCAATGTTGAGAATGACTGGTTGTTGATGCAGTTCTGGATTGCTGCGCGAGTTGTTGCGCCGCCCTTGATGCATGTCAAGAAGACATTTGTTGCATCGTAAGTTGATACGACGTAAACGTGTGAATCTGCCTTAGCTACAGCCTCACCAGTTGCCTTTGTGTATGCAGCCTTCTGAGCAGCATTTGCAACGAGTGTGAATGGTAGATCTGGAGCTGTGAGACGAACGCCTTCAGCTGCTGCTGCACCTGCACCGGTGACGAAACCAGTGTTGAGTGTGCCATCGCCTGATGCGAGAACGCCTGTGTAGTTTGCAAGCTTAAGAGCCTTTGCAAGAGCTGCAGCTTCTGGGTAGTAGCCAGCGTAGATAACTACGTTCGCGCCAGATGCCTTGATCTTTGAAACCTCTGATGTGTAATCAGTGGTGCCCTTTGGCTGGTGGCTGTAAGCAACAGGAGTGATTCCCTGTACCTTGAGCTGAGGAGCCATGTACTGGACGAGACCAGTTGAGTATGACTGTAGATCGTCAAGAACGTAGACCTTAGGAGCTGTAACGCCCTCAGTTGCCCACTTCACGAGTGATGTTCCCTGGAGTGAATCTGGTGGAACGATACGGTGGAAGAATGGGAATCCGTTGTCGCGTGCCTTTGGATCTGTAAGTGTCACGCGTGTTGCTGACATTGAGACCATTGGGATGTGCGCTGCCTTATATGCAGGGAATGAAGCGATTGAAGCGCCTGAATAGGCAGGTCCAACTACTCCAACAACGTTCTTATTTGTAGCAATACCCTGTGATACAGGACCAGCAACTGCTGGGTCGCCCTGATCGTCAGCCTTGATGATGTTCACCTTAACTGTTGGGTTTGATTCGTTGTAGACCTCAAGCGCAGTCAAAGCACCGTTGTACTGATCGCTACCGGTGAGGGCATCTGAACCAGTAAGTGGAGCCTGGAATACGAGTGAAACTGACTTTGTCGCTGCATCTGCTGATGTTGAAACAACACCGAACGAGAGGGCTGCAGCTGCGGCAATTGCGATGCCGCCTACGAGCTTCTTATTCATGTAGACCTTTCTTACTAACCTGTAATTTCCCGGGACAGGGAGTGGATAAGGGTAGCCCGAGCGTGGAGAAAGGGATCACTTTTTTATTACGTTTTTATTACGTCTACCGCTAAATCCTCGATTTTTCACTACCTGCAAAGGCTTCGCGCATTGGATAGCGGTCAGCTCTTCTTAGCGTTATCTGGCACTGCATCCGGTGAGATAACAGCGAGTGAGACATCTTTCATTGATATTCGGCGATCCATCGCTGCCCGTTGAATCCATGAGAAGGCTTCTGGTTCGGTGAGGTTGAGCGCTGCCATAAGAATTCCCTTGGCACGATCGATGATCTTGCGGGTCTCTAGTCGCTCATGAAGATCTGCGACCTCTGCTGCCAAACTCTTCATCTGGGTGTGGCGACTCATGGCGATCTCAATTGCTGGAATGAGATCAGCGATTCCAAATGGCTTCACTACATAGGCCATCACACCCGCATCGCGGGCACGTTCAACGAGCTCACGCTGACTAAATGCGGTGAGCATTAACACTGGCGAGATTTCGATGATCTTCTCAGCAGCAGAGATGCCATCCAACTCCGGCATCTTCACATCAAGAATTGCTAAATCTGGTTTATGTTCCTGGGCAAGGGCGATCGCTTCAATTCCATTGGTGGCTTGCGCGACGACGGTATAGCCAGCCTCGGTAAGCATCTCAACGAGATCTAATCGAATGATCGCTTCATCTTCTGCAACCAAGATACGAGCGCTCGGCGCAGAACCGTCGACACTCGATGGCGTCGATACTGGAGCTTCGTGATCTGACATGTGCCTCGAGTCGGATTTGAACCGACACTGTGCGGATTTTGAGTCCGCCCTCTCTACCGTTGGAGTACCGAGGCGTATAAAGGAGAAGAGGGTGGGAGTTTATTACCCCACCCTCACCAGATCCAATTTCTTTGGACTTTTAGAGATTAACTCCGATAAGCCGGCGCTACGCCATCTACGGCATCGCCGATGATATGAACGCGAACTGCATTCGTTGAGCCTGGAATCCCCGGAGGGGCTCCGGCAACGATGACAACTGCCTCACCTTTTGTCCCGCGCCCTGAATCAAGGAGAAGTGCATCGACTTGCTTCACCATCTCATCGGTGTGTGAGACGGTCGGAATGATCAGAGGCTCTACTCCCCAACTGAGCGCTAACTGGTTGTAGACATGTGCCTCAGGAGTGAGCGCAAGAATCTTGATCGGTGATCTGAAGCGCGAGATGCGACGCGCAGATTCACCGCTCTGGGTAAAGGCAACAAGGTACTTCGCTCCAACGACTGCACCAATTTCGGTAGCCGCTTTGGTGATCGCTCCACCCTTTGTGTGTGGAACTCCCTGAATCTTTGGAATCCGATCGAGCATCGACTCTTCAGTGCGCTCAATGATTCGACCCATGGTCTTTACCGCTTCGATAGCAAAAGCGCCAACAGATGTCTCGCCTGAGAGCATAAGCGCATCTGCACCATCAAGCACGGCGTTAGCACAGTCAGTTGCCTCGGCGCGGGTGGGTGAAGAGTTAGTGATCATGGAATCAAGCATCTGGGTTGCAACGATCACTGGCTTAGCCGCTTCGCGGCTGAGTGTGATGCATTGCTTCTGAACGAGGGGAACTTCTTCAATTGGCATCTCAACACCGAGATCACCGCGTGCGACCATGATGCCATCAAAAGCTGCCACGATCTCTTCAAGATTATCCACGGCTTGTGGCTTCTCGATCTTGGCAATTACCGGACGACGAATTCCGACCTCATCCATAATGGCATGAACATCTTCAATATCTTTTGCGTTGCGCACAAATGAGAGTGCGATGAAATCCGCACCGGCACGAAGTCCCCAACGAAGATCTTCGATATCTTTCTCAGACATCGCAGGAACAGACACTGCAACACCGGGAAGATTTATTCCCTTGTTGTTCGATACAAATCCAGGTTGAGTTACCTTGGTGACAACATCATTGCCCTTGACTTCGATAACTTCGACTGAAACTTTTCCATCATCGATCAAGATGCGATCGCCAGGCTTGCAATCCCCAGGAAGGCCTTTATAGGTCGTTCCGCAACGATCCTTTGTGCCTTCGACCTCGTCTGTCGTGATCGTGAAGATATCGCCACGGAAGAGTTCGTGCGGGCCATCCTTGAAGCGGGCGAGACGAATTTTTGGACCTTGGAGGTCGACGAGAATCGCTACCGCTTTGCCAGCCTTTGCTGCCGCAGCTCGAACTCGATCGAGACGATTCTGATGCTCCTCGTATCCCCCGTGCGAGAGATTGAGGCGTGCCATATTCATGCCGGCGGCGATCAACTCTTCAACTTTTTCAGGGGCCTCAACTGCTGGGCCCATCGTGCACACAATTTTCGCTCTACGCATAGTTCAACCTTAATCCATTACCTATTGGTAATTAGACCATCAGGGAACGCGTCGTCGGCGCGATCGGTGATGGGAGTTGGCTTGATCCTTCAAGGAATGTATCGACTGCAGAGGCACAACTGCGGCCTTCTGCGATTGCCCAGACGATGAGTGATTGGCCCCGGCCAGCATCTCCAGCTACAAAAACTCCTTCAATGTTTGTTGCGAATTCACTATCGCGCTTGATGTTCCCGCGCTCATCGAGTTCGACTTCAAGCTGCGCAAGAAGCTCACTCTTCTCGGGGCCAACAAATCCCATAGCTAAGAAGACTAGATCTGCAGGAATCTCACGTTCCGAGCCTTCAACCTTCTCAAACTTGCCATCAACAAACTTTGTTTCGACAAGTTGAATCGCGCGAACGTTGCCTGCCATCGTTATCGCCCAAGAACTTCTCGGTTGAGACCGCATAGAGGCGCTCACCGGCTTCTTCATGGGCAGAGCTCACGCGATAGATCATTGGATACGTTGGCCACGGCTGAGAGGCAGGACGCTCTTGCGTTGGACGAGGCATGATCTCTAATTGAGTCACACTCGCGGCGCCTTGGCGAATCGCAGTTCCGAGACAGTCGGCACCGGTATCACCGCCGCCGAGAATGACAACATCTTTTCCAGCTGCATTAATCGGAGGAATAGATTCGAGCTCTCCCAATCCTTGCTTATTACCCCAAGGCAGATACTCCATAGCTTGGTAGATGCCTTTGAATTCACGGCCCGGAACTTGAATATCGCGCCAATTCGTTGATCCAACAGCCAAGACGATGGCATCGAACTTGGAACGCAATTGCTCACCAGTGATATCGACACCGACATTGACGCCGGGGCGGAAGCGAGTTCCTTCGGCCTCCATCTGGGCGAGGCGACGATCCACAATGGATTTCTCCATTTTGAACTCTGGAATTCCATAACGGAGCAATCCACCAATTCGATCTGCACGCTCATAGACGGCAACAGTGTGGCCGGCGCGAGTCAGCTGTTGGGCAGCGGCGAGACCCGCAGGCCCTGAACCGATCACGGCAACTGTCTTGCCAGTGAGGCGTTCGGAAGGCAATGGGATAACTGCACCTGCATCAAATGCTTCTTCGATAGTGCGAAGTTCTACCTGCTTGATGGTGACCGCATCGGCATTGATCCCAACGACGCAGGCGGTTTCGCATGGGGCTGGGCAGAGTCGACCAGTGAACTCTGGGAAGTTGTTGGTCGCATGGAGACGATCAATAGCTTCACGTTGTTCACCGCGCCACATGAGGTCATTCCACTCAGGAATGAGATTTCCTAGTGGGCAGCCGTTGTGGCAGAACGGAATTCCGCAATCCATACAGCGTCCAGCTTGCTTCTGTAGATCAGCGATTGGTTGCGGCTCGTAGACCTCTTTCCAATCCTTGATGCGCACATCAACAGGACGGCGCTTTGGAGTTTCGCGAGGCGTTGTAAGAAAACCCTTTGGATCAGCCATTTTTACAACGCCTCCATAACTACTTTATTAACATCAAGTCCTTCTCGCTCTGCTTTCTCCATAGCCGCAAGCACGCGGGCATAGTCACGTGGCATGACGAGAGAGATGCGATTCTTCTGAGCCTCCCAATCTGAGAGCAAGGAGTGAGCCACTTCAGATCCAGTATCGGCATAGAAGCGCTCGAGAAGTGATTTAAGTGAGCCCTCTTGGTCAGCTGGAAGTGAGAGGACATCGACCATATCGGTATTCATAAGACGGGCATCGAGGTCAAGTACGAATGCGCGACCACCCGACATTCCCGCTGCGAAGTTGCGTCCGATCTTGCCGAGGACAACTGCAACGCCGCCGGTCATGTATTCACAACCGTGATCTCCAACGCCTTCTACGACTGCCGTTGCGCCAGAGTTTCGAACGCAGAAACGTTCTCCAACGATGCCTCGAATGAAGATCTCACCGCTTGTCGCACCGTAACCAATGACATTTCCGGCAATGACATTCTCTTCAGATTTCACGATTGCTTTCTCATCTTGGCGAACGATAACTCGGCCACCGGAGAGACCCTTACCCACATGGTCATTTGCATCACCGTAGAGACGCAGTGTCAGACCCTTTGGAATGAAGGCTCCAAGAGATTGACCGACGGCACCGTGGAGTGCAATATCTATAGTGTTCTCAGGAAGTCCCTCTCCCCCGTATTTACGGGTGAGTTCGGCACCGAGCATCGTTCCGACGGTACGGTTAACGTTGCGAACATTTACCGAGAGACGAACCGGCTTTGCATCCATGAGCGCATCGGATGCAAGCTTGATCAATTCATTATCAAGGGCAGCATCCAACCCATGCTCTTGAACCGTTGTGTTCTTACGATCTGGATAGGCCATGCTCGCTGGCGCAGAGAGAAGTGGGGCAAGATCTAATCCGCTCGCCTTCCAGTGATCGATAGCTGCCTTGGTATCGAGGAACTCTACTTGGCCAATCGCCTCATCGAGAGTTCTGAACCCAAGCTTAGCTAACCACTCACGAACTTCTTCAGCGATATATTCAAAGAAGGTTTCAACAAACTCTGGTTTGCCAGAGAAGCGAGCTCGAAGTTCTGGATTCTGTGTAGCAACACCAACTGGACAAGTATCAAGATGGCATACGCGCATCATGACGCAACCAGAGACTACGAGTGGGGCGGTAGCAAAGCCAAACTCTTCGGCGCCAAGAAGTGCGGCAATAACGACATCGCGCCCAGTCTTCATCTGTCCATCAACTTGAACAACGATGCGATCGCGAAGACCATTGAGCATCAAGGTCTGCTGAGTCTCTGCAAGACCGAGTTCCCAAGGTGCACCAGCGTGCTTCAGCGAAGTAAGCGGTGAAGCACCGGTTCCGCCATCGTGGCCAGAGATAAGTACGACATCGGCATGTGCCTTGGAGACACCAGCAGCAACAGTTCCCACTCCAACCTCAGCCACAAGCTTGACGTGAACGCGAGCATTGCGATTCGCATTCTTTAGGTCATGGATCAATTGAGCGAGGTCCTCAATGGAATAGATATCGTGATGCGGAGGTGGTGAAATCAATCCAACACCTGGCGTTGAGTAACGTACTTGTGCGATCCACGGATAGACCTTGTTGCCAGGAAGCTGTCCGCCTTCACCAGGCTTTGCACCCTGTGCCATTTTGATCTGAATATCATCGGCATTAACGAGGTAATTAGATGTGACGCCGAAACGACCAGAGGCAACCTGCTTTACCGCCGAGCGACGGAGATCGCCATTGGCATCTGGTGTGAAGCGATCTGGTGATTCACCACCCTCACCAGTATTGGACTTACCGCCTAGGCGATTCATCGCGATAGCGAGAGTCTCGTGAGCTTCTTGCGAGATTGAGCCATAGGACATTGCACCAGTAGCGAATCGCTTGATGATCGATGATGCTGGCTCTACTTGATCGATAGGGACGGCAGGACGGATGCCTTCCTTAAATTCGAAGAGTCCTCGAAGAGTCATCAAACGCTGAGATTGATCGTCGACATGGCGGGTGTACCGCTTAAAGATGTCGTAACGCTTTGCACGTGTCGAATGCTGAAGAGCAAAGACTGTCTCAGGATCGAAGAGATGCGGTTCACCATCGCGACGCCATTGGTACTCGCCACCGATAGGAAGTTTCTTGGCACCAGGGATTTCTCCGCCTGGTGGATAAGCGATGTGATGGCGCTTAATAGTCTCATCAGCGATAGTTTCAATGGAGACTCCGCCAAGTCGTGATGTGAGGCCAACGAAGTACTCATCAACGACTTCGCGAGATAGTCCGATCGCTTCGAATACCTGAGCGCCTGTGTATGAGGCGATCGTTGAAATGCCCATCTTCGACATAACTTTCAAGACACCCTTGCCGAGTGACTTGATGAGGTTTGCCACTGCCTTCTCTGGAGTGATTCCAGTGATCACACCCTGACGGACGAGATCCTCGGCAGATTCCATCGCAAGATATGGATTAACTGCCGCTGCTCCAAAGCCGATAAGAAGAGCAACATGGTGAACCTCGCGAACTTCACCAGATTCGACGATCAAGCCGACTTTCGTGCGGGTCTTCTCACGAATCAGGTGATGGTGAATTGCAGATGTAAGAAGAAGAGATGGAATTGGGGCATCTTCAGCATCGCCATCTCGATCTGAAAGAACGATGATGTGGGCGCCATTTTTGATCGCCTCTGATACTTCCGCACGAATTTCGTCAATACGTGCACGCAGTGCTTCTCCCCCACCAGCTGCTGGGAATAAGCCACGAACAACGTGAGATTGGAATCCTGGATGCTCGCCGTCAACATTGACGTGAATAATCTTTGCTAATTCATCATTATCGATCACCGGGAAGTCGAGTGAGATTTGGCGACAGGACTCTGGACCTGGGTCTAAGAGATTGTGCTCGGGTCCAATGCTTCCCGACAAGCTCGTTACTAACTCTTCGCGAATTGCATCGAGCGGTGGATTTGTAACCTGCGCAAAGAGTTGAGCGAAGTAGTCAAAGAGTAGGCGTGGCTTATCTGAGAGCGCCGCAATCGGCGTATCGGTTCCCATCGAACCAAGTGGTTCTGCACCGTTGCGAGCCATCGGCGCAATAATGATGCGGAGTTCCTCTTCGGTATACCCAAATGCCTTCTGTCGACGAACGACGGATGAATGTGGGTAGATGATGTGCTCGCGGGCCGGAAGATCTGACAGCTTGACGAGACCTTGCTGGAGCCAGTCGCCATAAGGCGCGGCGGATGCGAGTTGATCCTTAATCTCATCATCTTCGATGATTCGACCTTGCTCGATATCTACTAAGAACATGCGGCCAGGTTGCAGACGACCCTTACGAATAATCTTCTCTGCCGGAATATCGAGAACGCCAACTTCTGATGCCAAGACGACAAGGCCATCATCAGTTACCCAGAATCGTGATGGGCGTAATCCATTGCGATCGAGAACCGCGCCAACTTGGCGACCATCAGTAAATGTCACGCAGGCTGGCCCATCCCATGGCTCCATCATCGAAGCATGGAAGGCGTAGAAATCTCTCCGCTGCTTCGACATCGTTGCATGGTTCTCCCAAGCCTCTGGGATCATCATCAAGATTGCATGCGGGAGGGAACGACCGCCCAAATAAAGAAGCTCGAGGACTTCATCAAATGAAGCGGTATCACTGCCCTGCGCATCAACAATTGGGAAGATACGGCTGATCTCTCCTGGGATGAGATCGCTGGAAAGGAGCGCTTCCCGAGCGCGCATCCAATTCCGATTGCCCTTCACGGTATTGATCTCGCCATTGTGAGCAATAAAGCGATAAGGATGTGCGAGTGGCCATGAAGGGAAGGTATTTGTTGAGAAGCGTGAGTGAACGAGCGCCATCGGTGATGCCACGCGTGGATCGGAGAGATCTGGGAAGAATTCTTCTAGCTGACCTGTCGTCAACATTCCCTTGTAGACAATCGTTGCTGATGACAACGATGGGAAATAGATTGGGAAGGTATGTTCAATCCGCTTGCGAATAACAAATGCCAGGCGGTCGAGAGTTAACTCGGACTCACCACTATTGCCGGCGATAAAAATCTGCATGAACTTCGGCATAACCGAGAGTGCGGTCTTGCCGAGCTTCGCGGAATCAATAGGTAGCTCGCGCCAGCCAAGAACTGTTGCAATCTCAGCCTCGACAATCTCTTTAATGCCATCGTAATCAGAGAACTTCGGATCGATAAAAGCGATTCCAGTTGCGTAGTGCCCAACGGGAGGGAGTTCGAAGCCAGCGACTTCGCGGTAGAAAGCATCAGGTATGCGAATGAGAATTCCAGCACCGTCGCCGCTATCTGGTTCAGCACCAGTTGCACCACGGTGCTCAAGGTTGCGCAGCGCTTCGAGCGCCTGCGCGACGATCTCATGTGTTGCAACTTTATTGAGGGTAGCCACCATCGCGACGCCACATGCGTCATGCTCATCAGCAGGGTTGTAAAGGCCCTGTGCGGCTGGCAAGGTACTAAAAAGTGTCACGATCGCTCCCATGGTTGAACTGGTTCAACTAATCTTTCAGTGAACGTTCGGGACAACGATGGCCCAGATAGTGCTGAGATCTAGCGGAGCGAAGACGCCCTGCGAGTGAGAAAGGCTACCAATTAGATCCCGGAAAGGTGAACTAAAGATCCAATCCCTGCGGTGATCGCCATGCCTATTCCTCCGCCAATTGTGACGCGCAGGACAGTCACGCCCAGCTTTGAACCGGAGAGTCGAGAGCTGATCAGGCCAGTTGCAGCCAATCCCAACAAGGTGGCCAGGACGATTCCCCACGATTTGTGGGAGAAATGCCAGAGGAGCGCTCCGATGAGAGGAACGACGCCCCCAGCGGTGTAACTAATGGCAGATGCGATAGCCGCCTGCACTGGGCGAGCCTTGGTGTGCTCAAACTGACCGAGTTCATCGCGCAGGTGGGCTTTAAGCGGATCCTTCTCATGCATAACTCGAGCAACCTCGCAAGCGAGTTCAATAGGTAGACCGCGCTCTACATAGATCTGAGCAAGCTCTGCCTCTTCGCCCTCCGGGTCAGTCGCTAGGTGCTCGATCTCCATCAGTCGATCGCTCTCTTCAATATCGCTCTGCGATTGAACAGAGATGTACTCGCCGACCGCCATTGACATGGCCCCAGCTGCGATCGCAGCTACTCCGGTAACAGTGAGGCTCGCCTTCGGTGATGCAGTTGCAATTCCAATCATCAACGAAGCAGTCGCAACCAATCCATCGTTTGCACCGAGGACTGCCGCCCGAAGCCAGCCGGCATTGTGGGTCTTATGGTGAAGATTGCGTTGGTAGACGTCATCGATCATGGCTACATCCTAACCTTTCGGGCCCGCATCTCCCTGTTGGCGAAAGTGAACACGGAGAGAAGCAATCCAAGCGTACTGACCCACTCATTAAGGCGAAGACCCCACAGGTGATGGGCTTCATCGATGCGGAGATATTCGATCCAACACCGACCGGCACAGTACAAAGCGACATAAAGGATGAAGAGATTTCCTGTTTGAAATGACCTTCGCCGCGAGAGTGAGATCAGAGCAATAGCTGAGGCAAAACACCAGATTGACTCATAGAGAAAGGTGGGGTGGAAGGTCGAAAAATTGGTGAAACCCTGGGGGCGCAAATCTCGTGGGATTTCTAGGCCCCATGGAAGTGTCGTTGGGCGACCAAAGAGTTCACCATTAAACCAATTTCCGAATCGGCCAATCGCTTGTGCGATAAGAATTCCCGGGGCCAATGAATCAGCAAAGATAGCGAATGACGTTCCGCGTTCTACTCGGCGAAATGTAATGAAGGCAGCTAGCGTCCCCAGCGCAATCGCTCCCCAAATCCCCATACCCCCATCCCAGATCTTTAATGCGTTCAGAGGGTGGCCATTGGCCCCGAAGTAGGCCTCCGGAGATGTCACAACGTGATACAGGCGACCGCCAATAATTCCAGCTGGAATCGCAGTGATCGCAACATCTGTGATCACATCTTTATCGCCGCCTACGTTTACATATCTTCTTCGACCCATGACTACTGCCACGATAGCCCCAAGCAGGATACAGATAGCGTAAAAATGGACCGTTAAAGGGCCCAACTCCACCGCGGAGTGCGATGGAGTTGGGATAAAGCGATGCATTGCGGTTACTTGACTCCTACCGCTGCGAAATCCGCTTTGAGCGCTACGAGATCAAGGTAATGGCTCTGAATAAGTTGCTTGCCATTAATGAACATTGTTGGGGTCGCATTGACATTCTGCTTAGCGGCATCAGCCTCGACATTCTTTGTCCAGTTGATGTACTTACCTGAATCAATACACGTGCTCACGCTCTTGCTTGTATCTCCTGCTCCAATAGCGAGGAGTTTCAAGACTGAGTTCGTCCAAGCGCCTGAGTTCTCATGTGCAGGCTGGTTGTTATATAGGGCAGCGTGCATATCGAGGAACTTTCCATCATCAGCCGCGCAAGCAGCAGCAGCTGCAGCGAGGATTGACTCTGGTCCGATAAAGGTCATCGGATGGTAGACAGCCTTGATCTTCCCAGCTCGGACTAAATCGGTGATGTAATTTCCAGCAACGCCTTCAAAGTTACGGCAGTTTGGACACTGGAAATCTTCCCAAAGGTCAACTCGAACTTTTGCATCCTTATTGACTACAACGCCATATCCATCTGCGGCAGAAACTGAGGAGGGAATCGCAACATGGCTATTAGAGCGATTTGATACGACTGAGAAAATTACTCCCACCAACACAACAAAGAGAATCATGCCGATGGCAATATTTCTGTTGGTTGTATCAGCTTTCTTGAGTGGCTTCTTTTTATCGCTCATGGTGCTCCTCTTATTCTGGTTTCTTATCTAGGCCGAACTTACCGTGTGGGTTGAGGTAGAGAAAAATTGCCGTCAACGTCAGCCCTAAATCACGCAAAATTTCCTGAAGGTACTTGGTGTGGCCCGCGGCAACTTGCCCACCGCCCCCAAAACAACCGCAATCGATCGACAAACCACGCGCCCAAGCCTGTGAGATCGCGCCAACGAAGAGGAGCATAAGAAGCCCACCGAATATGGCCGAGTAGCGAACAGCCAGTCCAACGATGAGCAGAATGCCGCCACCAATTTCTAACCATGGAAGGGCCAGTCCGAAGATATTGGCAACTGAGATAGGCAAGAGCTTGTAAGCACGAACCGCCATCTGAGCTTCTGCAGGTGACTTAGCTTTAAGGTAGCCAGCGAGGAGCAGGACACCTCCCAAGAGAATCCGACCAAAGAGAGTGAGCCAGGGTTGAAGAGAAGAATATTTTTTCATCGACGCACTCCCTCTGAGAGCGAGCGAGCCAACTCTCGAACTTTGAGACAACCTTCTTCTAACGTAGCGCTCTCTTGAATCTGACGAATAAATGCTGAGCCAACAATGACACCATCTGCATACTGAGCAACTTCCCGCGCTTGATCAGCGGTAGATACGCCAAGACCTACGGCAACCGGCAGGTCACTCGTTGCCCGAATTCTTTCGACCAACGAACGAGCATCGCCAGAGACTGAATCACGAGTTCCGGTGACGCCCATCAAAGAAGCGGCATAGATAAATCCGGAGCATTGGGAGGTGACCCGTGGCATGCGACCATCAGAAGTGCTCGGCGCAACCACATAGATGCGATTGATCGAGTTCTCTGATGCCGCTACCGACCATTTTCCAGATTCTTCAACAGTCAGATCTGGAGTGATTACTCCTGAACCACCAGCAGCCTTTAACGACTGAGCAAATTTTTCAACACCGTAGCGCTCGATGGGATTCCAGTAGGTCATGACGACACCAGGGACGCCAAGTTTTGTCGTCGCTGCAAGAAGATTAAAGACATCGTGTGCGCTGGTGCCGTGTTTAAGAGATTCTTCAGCTGCGCGTTGAATGACAGGGCCATCCATCACAGGATCGCTATAGGGGAATCCAATCTCAATGGCATCGACTCCCCCATCAACCATTGCTTGAATAACCGCAATGGCGCTATCAATAGTTGGAAAACCTGCAGGGAGATAACCGATGAGTGCTGCTCGGTTCTCACTCTTGGTCTTAACAAACAGATCACTCAGTGGGGTTGAGGTAATCGTCATTAAAGCGGGATCCCAAAATATTGTGCAGCAGTTTGGACATCTTTATCGCCACGACCGGAGAGATTAATAAGAAGTACCGCATCTGGTCCTAGCTCCTTGCCGATGATCATCGCACCTGCAAGCGCATGGGCAGTTTCAATCGCAGGAATGATTCCTTCGGTCCGAGAAAGGAGTGAGAAAGCTTCCATGGCCTGAGCATCTGTGATCGCGCGATATTCAGCGCGGCCGATATCGTGAAGGAAGGCATGCTCTGGCCCAACACCTGGGTAATCGAGGCCTGCTGATATGGAATGAGACTCAACTGTTTGGCCATTCTCATCTTGAAGTACATACGTTCGAGTTCCGTGGAGTACTCCAGGAGTACCACCAGTAATGGTTGCTGCGTGTTTTCCAGTTTCTACACCATCGCCACCAGCCTCAAGGCCAATGAGTCGCACTCCAACGTCGTCGATAAATGGGTGGAAGATACCAATCGCATTCGATCCTCCTCCAACACAGGCGAGAACTGCATCCGGAAGACGACCAACTACATCAAGCATCTGCGCTCGAGCTTCAACGCCAATCACTCGGTGGAAATCGCGCACCATTTCGGGGAATGGATGAGGACCGGCAACAGTTCCGAGCAGGTAATGCGTCGTTTCGACATTCGTTACCCAATCGCGCATCGCTTCATTGATCGCATCTTTCAAAGTCTTCGATCCAGTAGTAACAGGGATTACCTCTGCCCCAAGTAACTTCATACGGGCGACATTGAGGGATTGGCGCTTGGTATCTTCTTCGCCCATGTAGACAACACATTCCAGACCCATCAAAGCAGCAGCGGTTGCCGATGCAACCCCATGTTGACCAGCACCAGTCTCGGCGATGATCCGCTTTTTGCCCATCCGCTTTGTCAGCAGCGCCTGTCCAAGAACATTGTTGATCTTGTGACTTCCGGTGTGATTGAGATCTTCACGCTTTAAGAAAATTCGTGCTCCACCAGCATGTTCAGCAAATCGCTTCGCTTCCGTCAAAATACTTGGACGACCGGTATATGTGCGATGCAATCCTGCAAGTTCACTTTGAAAGGCAGGGTCGCTCTTCGCCGCCAGGTGAGCGGCTTCAAGTTGATCGAGTGCGCCAATCAGCGCCTCAGGGACGAAACGTCCACCATAAGAGCCAAAGTGGCCGAGAATGGCGAGTTCGTCAATGAGATCCTGAGGAGTCATGTCCTTAAGGTACCAGCAGCACTACTTGCCTAGCAGTCTGGATATTGCCGCGATCGGATCCCCGGCGCGCACCAGCGTCTCACCCACCAAAATTGCATCTGCCCCTAACTCCTCAACGTGGGCGACCTCACTGCGTTCTGAGATCCCTGACTCGGCAACCTTGATGATGCCAGATGGAATCATCGGGAGGAGTTGGTCGAAGGCACGTGGATCTACATCCAGAGTCTTGAGATTACGCGAGTTCACGCCAACGATTGTTGGGTTCGCCTCTAAGGCTCGCTCTAACTCTTCTTCATTATGAATTTCAACAAGAACATCCATCCCCAGTTCATTAGCCATCTGGTGGAAGTCGCAATATTGAGATTGCGAGAGTCCGGCGACGATAAGGAGGAGGAGATCCGCTCCAAGCACTCTCGACTCGATAACTTGGTACTCGGTGACGATGAAGTCCTTTCGCAACATGGGGATCGAGACTTCTCGGCGAACCTCCGTGAAGTCCTTTATAGAACCTTTAAAGCGACGTTCTTCGGTAAGAACACTGATCACAGATGCGCCACCAGATTCGTATTGAGCAGCTAATCGAGCTGGCTGAAGGATTTCACCGAGATCGCCCTTGGAAGGAGAAGCTCTCTTTACTTCAGAGACGATCTTCATCTCTGAGCCGGTGAGAGAATGCAGAGCGCCACGCAAATCACCAGCATCTGATAGCTGGGCCTTCAATTGATTCATGGGAATTGATCGACGTTCAACATCTTCAAGGACGCCTTCAATAATCGAGTCAAGAACGCTACTCATAGCGTTGGATCCACATCATCATTAAGGGCGGACCAAGGAGTCGCGGGCTTGCGTTCAAACTTTCGTTTTCTCTCCCCACGCACCGATAAGCGCAGGAGAAATCCTGCCGCTAACATCATAATCAGAATGTAGATGATTGTGCTCATGTGATGGCTCTCATCGAATTGGCTGATGCAATTGCTCCGAGAACTGCAGCTGCTTTATTTTGACATTCTAAATCTTCTGATTGAGCGACCGAATCGGCGACGACTCCAGCGCCTGCTTGCACATAGGCTGTCCCACCTTTTATTACAGCAGTGCGGATCGCGATACATGAATCAATATTTCCGCGGAAATCGAAGTAGCCAATCGTCCCACCGTAAATTCCACGACGGGTAGGTTCCAATCGCTCAATAATCTCCATGGCTCGTGGCTTTGGGGCACCAGAGAGTGTGCCTGCTGGGAATACCGCGAAGAGCGCATCCGCTGGGGTCGATTGTGATGAAAGCTTGCCCACCACTGTTAAAGCTTGCCCACCACTGTTGAAACTATATGCATGACATGCGAATAACGTTCTAGGTGCATGAATTCAACAACCTCAACAGTTCCAGCTTCACATACTCTTCCAAGGTCGTTTCGGCCAAGATCCACGAGCATCAAGTGCTCTGCGCGCTCTTTTGGATCTGCCAAAAGTTCTTCACCGTTACGTTGATCTATCTCTGGATCTTGGGATCGTGGCCTTGTACCTGCGATGGGGTGCACTAAGACTTCGCGCCCCGTGATCTTTACCAGAGCTTCTGGACTAGATCCGACTATCTCTAAGCCATCGTCGAATCGGAATAGGTACATATAAGGACTTGGATTTCTCAAACGCAGCGCTCGATAGATATCAAACGCCGATGAGGTAACTTCCATGGCAAATCTCTGAGACAAGACAACTTGAAATGCCTCACCGCTTCGAATCTCTTCTCTAATGATTTCAACCTTGCGGCAAAATTCCTCAGAGGAAATATTTCGGGAATACTTCGGCGTAATCGCCTGAAGTGGCTCTGAAATCATCGATCGAGTCGGAACTGAGAGCGCATCGATCATTAATTGAAGACGTTCACTCGCATCCTCGTAGGCCTCATCCATCCGTTCCGAAGTGCCATCCCAGTTAATTGCATTCGCGATGAGAGTGAGCGATCCAGTGAGGTGATCAAAGATCGCAAGGTCTGATGTCAACATGTATGCAATCTCCGGCAGATCGAGATCGTTCACTGCAATTTCAGGAAGTTTCTCGAGGCGGCGCACGATCTCATAGCCCGCATAGCCAACTAGACCACCAGTAAGCGGAGGTAAGCCTTCGATAGTAGGACTCTTCAAATGCGCGGCAGTTATTTTCAAAGCATCGAGTGGGTCGATTCCTGTTGGAACTCCTGCCGGTGCCTTTCCTTTCCAGATTGCAAGACCATCTTGTTCAGTAAGCGTCGCGAGCGAATTAACGCCAACAAAAGAGTAACGCGACCAGACTCCCCCATGTTCGGCAGACTCCAATAAAAAGGTTCCGCTTCGATCCCCAGCAAGTTTCTTATATACAGTTAATGGTGTTTCATGATCGGCAAGGATGCGCTTCCAAACAGGAATAACGTTAAAACGTGCAGCGTATTCGCGAAATTCTTCTAAAGTCATCATGGCTAGAGATCCAGATTTCGATGGAAGCAGCTTCGCTCGCCAGTGTGACAGGCGGCCCCTGATTGATCAACCTTCAGGAGAATCGCATCGCCATCGCAGTCATAGGAAACGTTGATCAGCTTTTGAGTGTGGCCAGACGTGAGTCCCTTTTCCCAGAGTTCATTTCGACTTCGACTCCAGTACGTGACGCGTCGGGTTGCGAGAGTGCGTTCAAGGGCTTCGCGGTTCATCCAAGCAACCATCAAAACCTCATTGGTCACACTGTCTTGTGCGATTGCGGCGACGAGCTCACCCCGGTCAAAGTGCTCCGCGATCTCCATAGGAATTGTCGACGCCATCAGGTCATTCTGCCCTATCGACGCCTAGTGGCGAATTGAATAACCCTGCGCCGAGAGATCTTCCTTGACCTCGGCAATCGTGAAGGTGCCAAAGTGGAAGACACTCGCCGCTAGAAGCGCATCGGCCCCGGCATCGAGGGCGCTAGCGAAATCCGACAATTTTCCTGCGCCCCCACTTGCGATCACCGGGACAGAAGAGATTGCGCGAACAGCACGAATCATCTCGATGTCATAACCATCACCCGTGCCATCAGCATCCATTGAGTTGAGGAGAATCTCTCCAACACCTCGGGCGATACCTTCCTCTACCCAGGCGAGTGCATCAAGGCCCGCACTCTTTCTCCCGCCGTGAGTCGTAACTTCAAATCCCGAAGGGGCCTCTCCCCGGCGCGCATCGACTGATAAGACCAATACTTGGTTGCCAAATCGATCTGCAATCTCATTGATTAATTCTGGGTTGTTGATCGCTGCAGTGTTGATGGAGACCTTATCTGCCCCAGCCCGGAGCAGTCGATCAACATCAGAGCTCTCACGAATTCCACCTCCTACTGTGAGTGGAATAAAGACTTGTTCCGCCGTTCGGCTCACCAACTCAAGCGTCGTTGACCGATCTTCCACTGAAGCTGATATATCGAGGAAGGTGAGTTCATCTGCACCAGCATCTCCATAAAGCTTCGCAAGTTCTACCGGGTCGCCTGCATCACGAAGATTTTGGAAGTTAACTCCCTTAACGACTCTGCCTGCTGCCACATCAAGGCACGGAATGATTCTCTTTGCCAGCATTAGCGACAGGTTTCAATTGCTTCTGGAAGTGTGAATGCGCCTGCGTATAACGCCGACGATCGCACCTTCAACGCCAATAGACGTGAGGGATTTGATTGCAACAAGATCTGCCAGTGTTGATACGCCACCGCTTGCGACAACAGGCCTTGTTGTAGCAGCACACACTTCTCGAAGTAATTCAAGGTTTGGCCCGGTTAACGTTCCATCCTTTGCAACATCTGTCACGATATAGCGAGAACACCCATCGCGATCTAAACGTTCGATCGTCTCAAAGAGATCTCCACCTTCACGTGTCCAGCCTCGTGCAGCGAGCGTGTGGCCTCGCACATCGAGACCGACAGCAATTCGATCCCCAAATTCAGAGATCACTTTTGCAGTCCAATCAGGATTTTCGAGGGCCGCTGTTCCAAGGTTCACTCGTTCACAACCGGTAGCAAGGGCACGGCGAAGCGAATCGTCATCACGAATTCCGCCAGAGAGTTCTACGCGTAGATCAACGCTCTTGATTACCTCTGCCAAGAGTTCAGCATTGCTCCCAATTCCAAATGCGGCATCGAGATCAACGAGATGGATCCACTCGGCCCCTGCAGCGAGAAATTCAAGCGCAACCTCGCGAGGGTCTCCGTACTGACTCTCAGCTGAGAGTTCACCTTGCACAAGGCGAACAGCTTTGCCGCCTTTTACATCAATAGCCGGAAGCAGTTCTAAAGTGCTCATAAGGTCTCCGCCCAATTCTTGATCAATCTTGCTCCTGCTTTACCACTCTTCTCGGGATGGAATTGTGTGGCACTCACCTTTCCATACTCAACAGCAGCGATAAAGCGCTCGCCATATTCTGTTGTGGACGCGAGGATCGCTGAATCAACGCTCTTCACCGCATAAGAGTGCACAAAATAGAAAGATTCGTTTTCAATGCCGTGAAAGAGTTTCGAGTTGGGCGCTGACGAGACAGTGTTCCACCCAATATGCGGCAGGACCGGCGCGTTGAGAGGTGTCACTTCACCCGAAAATACTCCAACGCCTGGGTGAGAGCCCTTCTCGGCACCGCGCGAAAAGAGAATCTGCATTCCTACGCAAATACCAAGTAACGACTTCTCAGATTCCACTCTTGCTCGAATGATCTCTTCGCCACCGATGGCGAGAAGTTGATCCATGCAGGCACCAAACGCACCAACGCCAGGAACGACAAGTCCATCGGCTGCTAAGGCGCGATCGCGATCAGCAGTAATCTCAACATCGTGCCCTGTTAATTCAAAGGCGCGTTGTGCAGAGCGAAGATTCCCCGATCCGTAGTCGAGTATCGCGATCAAAGAGTTCCCTTTGTAGAAGGAATCCCTGCTACTCCGTCGCGAGAAACGGCATCGCGAAGTGCGCGAGCGACAGCTTTAAATTGTGCTTCGAAGACGTGATGGGCATTTCGTCCTTCAAGAACGCGAACGTGCAATGCAATGCGTGCTTCAGCGACGATTGATTCCCAGATGTGGCGACCCAAGGTCGTATCGAAGGTACCTATGAGCTCTACGATTTCTGGTTGGCGATGTACAAGGTAAGGACGTCCAGAGAGATCTACCGCTGCTTGGACAAGAACTTCATCAAGCGGGACCATGGCATCACCGAAGCGACGAATTCCAGATTTATCGCCAAGCGCCTCTC
>Ga0208253_1000355_pt1 | contig 19780 bp, 21 predicted proteins | sample CryBogCBE10Oct08_FD_184573 | JGI IMG/M metagenome (GOLD analysis project Ga0208253, IMG submission 184573) | Freshwater microbial communities from Crystal Bog, Wisconsin, USA - CBE10Oct08 (SPAdes) | ecosystem: Environmental > Aquatic > Freshwater > Lake | place: Crystal Bog, Wisconsin, USA...
GCATTTGCTGCGCTAACAACAACAGCTCCGGGCAGCTTGCCAAATTGTTTAAGAGTTTCAACTTCAATACTCTTTTTAACTTTGTCAGGCAAATCATTAAATTGATTTGGAGTCATACGCATAGGACCAACACCTGGGATCATGTAATCTTGTGGTGTATTTGATGATGCTTCAGAACGGCTCTTGGAAATATTGCCAAACTCGGTCTTAGCAGCATCACTAAGAATATCTAATCTACCTTGAGCATCCCATGCAGGTAATGCCGCCATTCTTAATTGAATATTAGGATCATTTAATAATTTAGAATGTTGAGTTGCAGTCCCCGCAACACCCGGCACAATTCCTTGACCAGATCCAATATTTTCAAGAGTCTTTTTAGCTAACTCATTTTGAGTTTGGGCACCACGGTACGCAGCCATTTGGCTTTGTAAACTCATTAGTTCTTGTTGCTCTAGTTGTTTTTGACGATCACGTACAGCAAGTGCTTCAGTAGGTCCTTGAGCTCCACCAGCAGTAAAAGCTGTAGCGTCTTTTAACCCACCTAAAAATTGCGCCATAGGGCTGGTACGCTCTTCAACTAGCTTTTGCATTTGATTTAAAATGTTAGCTGTTTCAGTTGGGTCAAGCGGAACCTTACCAGCAATATTAGCTTGTCCCTTTACAGCTGGTGCAGTAACTGCAACTGTACCACCATCTTCGTATTTTGGAATATTGTCTAAGCCTGCCATAATTATTCCCCTCCGCTATCAGCTGGAAGTTGTGAAGGATCTAAAGTTGAATTTGGATTAGCGGGTGCCATATTAGCTGCAGTAGTTGCGTCAATGGCTGCTTGAGTTTGAGCTGGTGTGTATCCGCCAGAATTATCTGTTGTAGTTGGCGTGCTACTAAACAACCCACCAAGTCCTAAACTATTAAGAATATTTTTACCAGCATTAGTGCCGTACAATGAACTTAAACCACTTAAGCCACCACTTAACGCGCTTCCTACTGAGCCAATCATATTTAATGGTGACAGTTGGGTTTGCTGTGATGCTGTAGTTGGTGCATTGACCGCGTTGACTAAGTTAGCATAGTTAGTAATACCTTGGAACGGCGCGTTCATTTGGGCGGCACCAGTGGTCAAGCCTTCTGTAATACCTTGTGCGCCTACGTTGCCTAAACCAGTAGCAGCGGAAACGCCTTGCTGTTGGTTTTGCAACGCGGATTGCATCTGTTGGGCTTGGAGGTTAGCAAGTGCTTGAGTCTTAGCAGTATCAACTGCAGTCTGGCCACGTAGGCTACCAAAGTTGCCAGAACCAATTGCTGCACCTTCTGCACCAGAAGTAAGCGATGGTAGCATGGTGTTAAGTTGATTTTGCTGTGCTTGAAATAAACCACCCATGGCGGTATTAATATTTGGAGTTACTGTACCAGTGGCCCCATTGACAATCCATGGATTAGCTGCACCAGTAGCAATTTGGTTTAGTGTGCCCTGAGCTTGAGTAAACGGGTTAGCTGGCCCTTGTAATGTGTTAACCGCGCCCTGAGCAGTAGTCTGCCCAAACGATGGTGCGGCTTGTTGAGCTGTGCCCGCTTGATTGATAATATTTTGTTGCGCGGTATCGTACCAACTTGGCAGTGTGGTCTGCGTTACAGCTGTATTTGACAGCGCATTATTTAATCCAGAAGATCCTGTTGTTGCCATTATGCTCTCGCTTTATGTTTTGCTTCTAATAGATAACCCAACGCGCCCTTGCTGTCAGGTGGTAGATGTTTAGCATCTGCTTTACGCTTGTGCTCTCTGATTGTTTTAAGAAATTCATCTAATACTTTGGCGCCACTATCGTTGCTACCGTTACCCAAAGATGATACTACATCGGCGGGAATAACAAACTCACCATTTGCTAACATTGCTGGGATGGAGTCGCTAGTACCGTCACCTTGACCAGTTACATAGCGGTGATGGATTGCATTCAATCCACCTTCGCTAAAGAACTGTGGATTGTGCTGCTCTGGTAGTGTGCGGTCTTGGTAAGCCATACCACCATCAGCCAAATGTGGTGCATTGGTTAAAGCAGCACCATCTATTCCAAATAAATCTGCTAATTTAGAATGGCGTCCATGGGATAAACCTTGAGCAGCAGGAAAGCCACCTTCGGCCATGTGGATTAAACCACCTTCTTTAGCGTTTTGAATTTCAGCTAAAGATTGTGGATTGTATGTTGGCTGTTGATAGGTTTCAATAGGTGCAGCATATACTTGTGCCAACGGTGAGGCAATCTGCGAGCCCTTAATTGTTTTAGCTACTGGCAATTGTACGCCTCCTAAAGTTTGTACGGCCCCTGAGCCGCCTAATAATCCTAATCCAGTTAATCCAGCTCCGGTGCCTGTACCAGCCGTTGTGCCTGTACCAGCCGTTGTGCCTGTACCAGCCGTTGTGCCTGTACCAGCCGTTGTGCCTGTACCAGCCGTTGTGCCTGTACCAGCCGTTGTGCCTGTAGAAGTTGACTTGCTTCCATCTGAATAAGTTGTTGTTACGCTACTGTCAGGATTAGTTACTTGACTGACAGGGACTGGTGTTGTGCCAGGGGTAGCAACACCACCTGCAGTAGTAGTACCGCCACCAGTAGTGCCGCTGGTTGGCGCACCAGTAGCGGCTTGCTGTGCTGCGGCTTGCTGTGCTGCGGCTTGCTGTGCTGCGGCTTGCTGTGCAACAATATCACTAGAACTTACAGTAGCACCACTTGACGTAGTTGTTTGATCCGATACACCTGTAGGTTGTGTTGTAGTTGGTTGTGTTGTTGCTGTTTCTGAACCACTAGGTGTTTTCGTAGTTGTAGGTTGTGCTGTAGTTTGCGCTGGTGTTGTAGCGGTTGGTTGGTTATTACTTGGTTGTGTTGCCTGTAATGTAGTATCAATTATATTTACAGGTATTTCACCACCATAAGTTGATGTGCTACCTTGCGATCCATCTGCAGGAACAACAGGTCCAGTCCCGGATAACTCAGGATTATTGGAGCCGGTAATCGTAATATTGTCAATATTATTACCATAAGCATACGACTGAGCTTCTTCCGGAGTGTATCCCGCAGCTATAGCTGCTTGATATGCTTGATCGGCAGTTTGCGAAGTACCGACAGCAGGGGCACCTGTGACAGTGACAGAACTGGTTGGGGCTACATAGCCTATATTGTTATTAGCCGCTGTTTGTGTTCCAGTACCAGCTGCCGCTGCAGCATCTTGGGTGCCCTGTTGAACTGCCTGTAATTCAGCCGGTGAAATACTTGCTGTTGGAGCTTGCACTGCTACATCTGGTGCATTCACCCCACTAATCAATTCACCTTTTGAAATTTGATTTAATCCAGCAATAACGTTGCTATATTGCCCAATAGTATTTTGTAATTCTGTTTGATTTTTAGTAAATTGACCGAGTTGTGTTTGTAAATCCTGATTACTAGCTTGGTATGTTTGTTGCAAGGGTACAATTTGCGTATTGTACAAATCGTTTAAAGATTTGTTTGCAGTATCAAATGCAGCATAGGCATCATTGTACTGAGGTATTAAAGTATTTAATTGTGCTGCAGCGGTGTTAGCTGCATTAAATGCTGCTTCTTTTTCTGGACCAATTCCAAATAATGCTGATTTATTTGCATAAGATTCATATATTGCCTTATTAGTATTATATGTGTCTTGCAACGGAGTAATTTGATCATACAAATTATTTGCCGCTGTCTGTAAACTTACAACATTATCGTACACCGGTTTGTATGTGCTAGTAATTGCGTTGTTTAAAGCTGTTTGGTCAGTGTATGCTTTAGTGTACGCATCGTTTGTTGCACTAGCCTGTGAAGTCAACGCAGCATTTTGCTGCGCTATAGTTGGTTCTAATGCTGAACCTTGACTAGCTAATGCTTGCGCCTCTTTATCTAGTTGCTCGCCAGTAACAGTATTAGCTGGATTAGTTGCATCGTATGGTGATGTTGACGATGGACTAATACTTGCTATTGGTGCAAATAATGAATTTAAACCTGAACCAATTGCACCACCTACTCCGCCAGCAGCGCCACTTAAAGCACCAGATCCAACATCACCACCTTTTACAGCAGATGCCAAAGCACCTGTACCAGCGCTAGTTGCAATGTTAGATGCTGTGGTGCCGACATCTGGCCCAATTAAATTGTTAGCGGCTTTTGATAGTTGACCCAAACCAGTACTTAATGCAGTATTTTCTAATACAGTCATTGGATCTGCGCCAGCAGCAATAGATTTTGAAGCGCCGACTAATGCTTGAGCCATAGGTTGTGCTACAGCCGCATCAATTCCATTAGCAGTTAACAATGAACTAACGCTGCTTAATGACGCGCCAGTCAGCCCACCCATTAGAGCACCAGATAATATTCCTGTAAGGGGATCTGTTCCTCTAATAGCACTGTTAACACCACCTAAGGCACCACCAGTCAAAGCACCAGTTTGAGCTGATGCCAGCATAGATGCAACTGCTGGTGATAGTGTACTTGTGGCACCCAAACCAGTTAGTCCTGCCGCAGCTTCTGTGCCAGCAATACCAGCCGCAGATCCCGCAGTAAGTCCTGTACCAGCAGCACCAGCAGTTATACCAGTAGCACCAGCACCAGTTGTTATTCCAGTACTAGTTGCTGGTAATGCTGCTTCAGCAGCAAATAGTTCTGGTGCAGCGTAAGGTGCTGCAATAGCTATAGCTGCTGCACCAAGCGTTGCCCAACCACCGGGAATAACTTGACGTACTGAATTGTCTAATTGAGCGCCCAGACTTCCAATGCTTTGTACAACATCGGATACCGCATGAGCTGCGCCACTAAAAGCATCACTTACGGCATTAAAAACATCACTCATTTAATTTTCGCCATAAAAGTAAATTTAGGATTATTGGATTTTTTAACATCCCAACCAGTTTTTTTCATTAAACGAATAATCTGATTATTTTTTGTATCCACATAAGCTGTATGAATTTCAGATGTTTTTAATTTTTTTAAAAATCCAATAAATGAACTTTTTAAAGCTATTGGAGAATCTACTGTAGTTAAATAAAGTGCTGCGTTTCCATCTCCTAAACGGACAACAATTAATACAGAATTATTTTCTTGCAACATAATAGCATGGCCACTATTTATAGCGGCCATAGTCTTTTGTAGCGCCTGTTGAGGATCTACACCTTGACTTTGTGCTTGTTGTGTAATAATTTGAGATGGTGTCATTTAATATCCGAGATGTTCCTATATACACTAATACGCGTTTTTGGCGTTTTATGCCCTGATTAATGGCTTTTACCATTAATAATCAGGGTCACTTCTTTGGCCCAGTCTTGCCAATTCTCGTACTCATCTGGAGTTGGAATAGGAAAAGCTGAAAAGGTAAAGGTGCTGGCAATTACTGAAGCGGTATCTTTCCAGTTTTCTTCTGGGTGATAAGGTATATTTAACTGGCCGTAATAAATAATAAAGTTACCGTTCCAATCTTCCCAGCTAGACTGCTCTGGTACAAAAGGAAAGAACTGCTGGTTGTTTTTATTGACATAAATTGTCATGGACGCTCGTCACCAAATTCAGCAGTAATGAGCAAACGACCCATTTCATAGTTACCATCAATTTCGTTAGATTCAAATTTTAACCTAATTAAACGGTGCTCAATTCTAAGATCTATTTTATCTGTGTTGGTTGTAAAATAGAATGGTCCAGAGTCTTCTTCATTTGGGCTATTGGCAAACTTCCTACCAAGCACGGTCATAGACATGGTGCCAGTCTGTAAAAAGTTAGGTTCAACACGGCGTAGGTGCATACGGCGGTTAACACCAATCAATCCATCTTGGCTTGGGTTACCAGTTAGCCAACTAATATCGCTAGTGGTAATACTGGAATACACTGCGCTTTCACCAGTTAATCCAACTTGATTTTGACCGTACTCATGCTGCCAGATTGTGTATCCACCGTTTTGTTTGTATACCAAAGTGCCTGCCGCTGGAGTAATAGTGCTAGGCCCAGTAAAGGTTATCAATGTGACACCAGGTGTTCCAATCGTGGAATTAAAAGTATTTACACAAGCGGTTACTTGGTATGTTGCCAAGGCCCCAGAAGTTGGAGAGAAAGTCAAAATACTACCAGGGCTAAATACTGAAGTCACATCGCCAGCAATATAAATTTGATTTGCCGATGGAGCCGGCAAACTTGCTGGATTGGTTATGGTTGTATAGGGCGCGCTAAATGTTGGTGTATAGTTCCAATCAGACCAAATAGGTGTTGGGAAAATCTCTGTGGTATACCCACAAGATCTTTGAGCACCTTGCGCCTGCCCAGCGTCATACCACAGCTTATCTTTGGTATTGTAGATAATAGCATCAGTACACTCTGTAGCCGTGCCGCGTGGATAGAAAAACCAAATTTCATTGTAGCGTGGCACTTTAGTTGCCCACACCTTTTGACGCTGTGAGTAATTGATGTTGTCAAATAGGTAGTTTATGTTTTTATCATTTGGCACTACCACTACGCTACCATTGTAGGCATAGAAACGGTCAACACCCATCCACCAGTACAGACCATCCATTTCAACCACGGCATTAGATGACATGATAGAGATTTGGCTAGAAATAATATCGTAGTTCCAATACTGGCTAGTAGGTGCTGTACTAGATGCTGATGAGTTAAATGAGACACGAATCAAGCTGTCCGTAGCCCAGAACAATCCAGCTGGCGAGTTAGTACCGCCGCGCATTGGCATACCTTTAACAATTTTGGATGACGATACGTTAACTTGGTTAGCTAATGTGCCATTCCAATCGTAAAAGTTTTGTTGTGCGTATGTACTGCTGACGTTGTTATTGGCAATAAACCCGTGTGACCCATATACAAAAATAAATGGATACAATACCGTTACACCACCATCAACGCTAATAGGGGTATATGTTGGGTTAGCGCCAGAGCTATCTGACAATCCTGTAAATGTCCAGCTTGTTCCTGTGCTGGGTTGTACATTACCAACTAAGACTTGCGAAGGCACACCGTTATCAATATCAACCAAGTTATATCCTGGATGGGCAAACAGTGAAAGGTTGCCACCTTGTGGACTAAACTGCGCATCAAACTGCCAAGTAAGGCGATAGGGACCCGCAACTGGATCTGGTGTAAACACCGCACTGTTGTTTAACCATACACTGGTGGGGCTACCAGTAATTGTAGTGGTTACCGTTACTGTGGTGTTAGGCGATGTGTATGTAGGAGTGCCTGTAGTGGTATAGTTTACTGGCGTGGTTTGATTAAAAATAACCGTTGTGCCTGTAGGAAAACTAGAACGTACATCACCCTTAATAACAAAAGTTGTGCTGGTAGTTGATACCAATGTAAACTGTACAGTTCCTGGCAAAATAGTTGCCGCGAATGGACCGCTACCAGTACCATAAGTAATACCGCAAGTAAATACGTCTAACTCTCTGTAGTTACCAGCAAAAATATAGTTTACGCCGTTGTAAGGCTGTGACATCAAGCCACGATAAATACCGGTATTGCTGGTAAACAAAGTGCGATAGCCACCCATCTTTTTAGGATCACCACGCTGAAAGCGGCACCATACACCGTCGGTGTACTGGTCATTTTGAAACTGAGTACCATCGCGCTTAATTCCAGCCGGTATTGCTAGGCTGTAAATTGAAGTATATTGCGAGGTATCTTGTCGCTGATTATCAGCCGCCATTTAGAACGTTCCGCCGCTAAGGGTTGTTGCGTACAACCTTCCGTTAATCGTAACAATTGGAGCAGATGAGGTAGTTGCGTTAATGTCAATAACCTCTACACCGTTTGCTGACAATCCAAGAATATTAGTACCTGGCAAATACATGCCGGTTCTGGTGTCGTTTAAGAATGAATACGATGGGGCTGTTGCAACACCATTAATAGCTTTAAAGCTAGAAGATGATGACGAATTTAAAATGTATAGGTAGGTGCCATCACTTAACAAGGTGTAGGTGTTACCAATTCCAAGAGCTAAAGGTGTTTGACTACTACCTTGGTTTTGGAATGTTATTGTATCACTAGCGCTAGTACAGTTATTAACAAATACATACAGCTGGGTAATAGCAGGAAGCGTAACTGCTAATGGGGCATTACGGGTACCAGATTGGGAAATATAAGTCTGGATGATTGGCGCATTTGATACAAGGTTTAATGTTCCACCAGTAATAGCGTCGACGTCGTATGTTGCAGATGTAAACACAATATTGTTTGGTGTTACCCAGCCAACAGTAATATAGTTACCAGTATTTACATCATAGAAAATATAACCAGAGTCGCCTGGATTAGTAACAATAGATGACAAACCGTTGATGGTCTGTGGGTATGTTGTTGAGAATGTTAGCGCGCCTGTACCACTGTTTCTAAATGCAATAAACCAACCTCTTTGCAAGGTTGATGTGTTCGGTAGTGGAATAGTGCCAAGACCAGCAGACCAGTTATATGTCTTAGCGCGATCTAAATTATTAATTACTGGATTTGGTGGAATAGAAATATCAACAAGAACTTGGGTAACTGCTAAGTATCCGTTAACAGTACTTAAACCATAAGCACCATTAGTAGATGGTGTGTTATTAATTAACGATGCGGCATTGGCAGTAGAAGTACCAGCACCAAATACTAAGTTGCCCCAAGTTCCAGCGGTAGTACTATTGTCTTTTAAGTAAAAATATTGTGAAATGCCGGGAGCAATTGTTACAGAGTTGTAACCAGTTGAATCGGTAATTAAGAAAGAATAGGATCCGTTGTTATTAAACAAGATGTCTGCACCAACAGTACCTTGATCGCCCTCTGGTAATGCAATAGACAATCCAGAAGTAGATGGTGTGCAATCAATAATACGAGTAGCGGGCACTTGACCAATTGCTTGGTTAACAATTGATGGCCAGTACAACGCCGTATTAGCACTAAACGCAAGCGCGGAATAAGATACGTCCGTTGGGGTTACAACGGTACCTGTAAAGGGGGAGGTATAAACTGGTGTGCTCATCTATTAGGGTTCCTGAACCGTAGTGTTGCGATCCACGCGACGTGAATTGTCTTCTTTTTTGAGTGCTGTAATTGCGTCTGTATAATATTGTTTCCAAACTGGCAACTTGTCTAAAGCCTTTAAGTAACCTTGAGCTTGCAATAGTGCGCCATATAACATAGCTTGTGGTGCAATTGCAGTCCATAAGTTTTGTTGATTGTTTGCATCTAAGGGCTGAATCTCAGCGTAATAAATAATTTCTACTGGATAGCTTTGGTTTGGAGTTGGTGCAAAATTCCAATTATTATAATCATAGTCAGCATAGTAAATTGGTTTGCCGGTAGAAGACTCAGCAGTGTACTGGGCCACATAATCTTGGCTGCGCAACAATACGGGCTCACCGTTAATTTTCATAGATACAGTTTTACGCCAACGTGCTGGTTTGTTTAGAACAGCGACGTTAGAAGTAAGATTGGTCTCCACAACAACCAGTTGCAAATAAGTTTTTAACTCCGCGGCAATAGATGACTCGGCTAACGCAATCAGGTTAGGAATCTGCGCAATAAAATCGGCATCATTACGCTCCATGTATTGCTGGATATTTAACACCAGCGAGTCGTAGGTTTGAATAACGCTCATCTTGTGTAGTAACTTATGTTAGGTTGGAAGTAAATTGGTGACTTGTCGCGCTCTTCGTTAGAGGCTTGCATAAACAGCTTATCAGCTTGTTGTTCTAAATAACTAATACGGCCTTGATCAACACCAGGGAGCTGCATTGACAATCTGTGTGACAAGCTGGCTTGTACAGAGTTAATCCAACGGTCTGGCACATAGATTTGATTTGTCAATGATCCAACGTCTTGCATTTGCACTTCAACAAGAAGCTGGAACATTTGGTATGGGTTGTTTGGTACTGGCCACAAGTACATTGATGGCTCAATGGTACGGTCATACCAATACTGTAATGAGCGAACCGATGGAAATTGTTTGTTTGGCAGGTTCCAATAGTCGTCGCGGTTTAAGCGAGCCAGTGGAATAACTTGTTGGCTAGTTGAGAATACTATTTGACGAACAGAATAGCTAGTTGCTACAGTTTCACGTAGGCGCCAGTAGAGGTGTGGCTCAGTGGTAGAGATGTTGTAGTACTGCCACTGATAGTCTTTCATGGTAATAGCAGGGAACTGCTGTTTTAAAAACCAGTTAATACCATCATCGCTATACTCAAACGCTAGGTTGTAGGTTTGGGTAGTATTGGGGGCATAGCAGTTCCAACCCACATAGTAGACGCTTTGTGATTGCTGGTAGGTTGACCCAAAATAGTTTGCATGTCCAAGGGTTGACGCTGGTGTGCTAAGTGTTGGACTTAGGTCAAACGCTGCTGGAGATGTTGGATTGTCAATTGGAAGATAGCTTGAGGCTTCAATGTTTTGAATGTACACCCAGTTAGCTTCACGAACATCAATTGTGGTTTTTGGAAGAACTAACTGTTGTTGCTGTGTAAGAGCACCGTACAATTGGTTTTCTAAAAGCCAAAGATTGACACCTAAGTTAGATAGGTTTTGAAGATTGTAAAACAGAGCCTGCTTGGCCGCACCAATATATTCAGGCGTCATCTCTTCTGCTGTCTTACCAGCATCACGGAACGCATAGGAAATTAACTGGTCAACATTGATGGTTGTTTGACCAGTGGTATTACTATAAGCCATATTACCTTCCGCGGCCAGCGGCTCGCTTAGTTACTTTGTTTGGTAGTTTGTTTGATGCTGGGCCAGCTTTAATAAACTCCTTGGCAACTTTTTTAGGGATGCCAAGGGTTGATTTGCCAGCAGCTGCGGCGTACATAGCGCCTTGTTGGGCTTTTGACTTGATAGGCATTAGCTGCAAGTCCCGCCAGTATTCATCTTCTTTGCTTTACCACCGGTGCGCATGTATCCCATCTTGTTGCGTACTGGAGTTGGCAGTTTAGCTAAACCAGGGTTTTCTTCTGCATCAACTTCTTTTAAAGAACCGCCGTCAGCCATTTTATTTACTTTACCGCCACGCTTCATTGGGGCTGTCGGAGTTGTTGCTGGGGCTGGCTGTTGCTGCATACTGCCGGCCATAGCGCCTTGCTGTAGTGCTTGTTGTCCACCCATGCCGCCTAACATTGCTGCTTGTTCAGCAGCCTTTTTGCGTGCAATCATATCCATGCGGGCCTGAGCAATACGGTTTTGCTCTGGTGTACCCATCACGTTGTTTTTGAGCTGGGTGCCTAAGTTACCGATGGCGTCCATAACGCCGCCACCGTCAGCAAACTTTTTTACTGCACCACCTTTTTTACGAGCAACCATTGGTCTTGCGTAATTTTCGCCTTTATCTGGAGCTGGTGGGTTTTGAATAGCAAATTTTTCTCTTAATTGTTGCATCTCCGCTGGATTTGTTGGGCGATAAACTAAATCATTTAAGTTGCCTTTTGGGCCAACGCCTTTAGAGCCTGCCGAAATAGCAGCGTCAGATAACATACCGCCATCTGCCATTTTTTTAACTTTACCACCAGTCTTGTACTTGTTTGGGCCGCCTTTAGCGCCGGATGGGGCTGCAGCTGCTTTTGGTCTCTCGCTAACTTCTTTAGCTTTGGTAGAACCAGAAGCCATTTTGTTGGTCTTAGCTACGTCACTACCCTTGTAATTTGGCTTTGTGGATGCTTTAGAAGGAGCTGCGGCTTTACCAGGTTTAATATCCTTGGTCATTTCAATGCGGTCTAAGTCGCCAGATTTTTTCTTAGCGCCGTAAACATTTTCTACAGAACCACCAGCTTTATATTTCTTAACAGTACCGCATTCTTTTTTAGCACGGCCACCTTTTTTGAGTTTGATCTCGGTTGGCTCTTTGTCATGCTCAGCTTCGTCATGTTGCTTGAATGCTTTTTTGATGAGCTTCTTGTCTTGCTTTTCGTCGTCGGCACAAACTTCGCCGCCTTTTTTCATAGCTTTGCCGCCGTAGCACATTGCCTTAGCTTTGGCGTGGCCGCCTTCTTTGAAGTGTTGCATTTTGGGTAGTGTTTTGAAATCTTCCATGGTGTTCCTCGAGGTTAAATGGTTGTAGGATGATCAGTCCTTATATCTACTAATACGCTAAACTAGGCTAAATCGCCCTTAAAAATAGTTCCCGTTCCTTTTGTCTACGGGTTTTTAGAACTGGTGGATTAGACCAATTAAGGATGGCATTTGCCGCCATTTGGTAGTCGTTTTTGTTAAGATGCTGGACTACCTCAGAGCGCTTAAAATTAGTCTCACCAATATTAAAGCATAGGCTGTATAGGGCGTCATATTGGTTTTGGTTAAGGGGTACCCTTACCGACTCTTCTACGGCGGCTTCACACCACCTTAAATCGTTTTTAAACAGCTCTTCTACCTGCTCATCGGTCAGGGATGCGGTCATTAGGTACTGTTCACTGGGCTTGATAAGGTGCCCCACCCCAATGGTCCACAGGCCCTTTGAGTCCTGGTATGCCTTGTTACGCTTACCCTCAAAATGGGTAATAAAGTCAAAAGTTGATTTTGTGATTGCCACAATGTCACGCTCCACGTTTTTGGTTATTTGCAGGTTCTGTACTACCCAAATAAACGCGCACAGCCAAATAGCTAAAAATAGCCTTGTATTCATAACAGCTCCTTATTTAAGGGATTTACTTAGCGTTTTCGTACGCCTGAAGTTCTTTTAGCTGCTCGGCTATTTTGAGGTATTTTGCGTTGTTGTCTGCTGCGACTGAGAGGACGGCAGCAAGGTCAAGGCTGGTGGGGGTACCATCAGCGCTGCTGGGGCTTGAGGCTTGACCAGTTGCACTTGCGTTGTACAGCCGAATAAAGCCGTTATCAATAGTGCAAGTACCATTGTTATTAGGGTGTACTGCAACAGAAATTTGTTGCTGAAGACTGGCATTGACTGAATCCAACCTGTCAATTTGTTGAATGTAATCTGCAACCAACTGGTCACCTTTTCTTTGAATGTCATTTACTTTTTGCTCCGCTTCTAAATTGGACTTCTCTATCTTAGCAACATAGTAGTCCGATGTCCAGCTATAGGCTGCATAGCCGGTAACTGCGGCAGATGCTGCTGCCACGATGAGGTAAATATAAATACCGCCAGCTAGGCTGGTAATATTAGTTAGGAGGGTTTTCCACATGCGGTTCTGCATCCTTCTTTAACATAACTGCCGCGCCATGGGCGCCAGCGATGATACCCACCGCTTCGGCAAAGTCTCTTAGTGCTGGTATATCATTATGAACCATTTCATAACCAGCACCAAAGAGTACAGCAAAGAGCGAGATCATCCAAGACCAACGCGCAATGTCGTGGGTCTGGTTGTCTGCTCCGGTCAAGAGGTCGTTGAAGACCTTTTTAATCATTTTGAGCTACGCAACTCGTCTAGCTTATCTTCAATGCGGTGAACAGCTTTCAAGACTTCTTCCCAGCGGGTGGTGAAGTCGTCCTTGTGCATGTAGTTTTCAGCTAAGTGTGTGCGCAGGTCGTGTAGGTCGATTTTCAGAGCTTGGACCGCAGTCCAGAGCTCTTTTAAAAACCAGCCGATGGCCACAAAGACCAGCGGAAGGACCATGTTAAAAAAGGATTGTAAGTCCATCTTATTTTGCAGTCTCTCTGGCTAGGCGTTGGGCAGCTTGGTCGATAGCCATCTGCAGGATTGGGGAAACAGGAGCTTGGTGAACTTGTGGCTCTGGGGTAGCTGGAACAACTATCTCTGGTTCTGTTTGAACAGCGGCAGGGGTTACTTCAGCTTTGAGGGTTTCTAATTCAGCTTCGATTGTTGTGATTGTGTCATTTAATGCCATGTTGATTCCTTTAGTTAATTAAAATTAATACTTATCTTCTGCGAATGTTATGTTTAATCTTTATGGGGTTACAGGCGGGACAGTAGGTTGTGGCAGGTTGGTTACTACTGATTCACCGTCCCAAGTAAATCCAACACTACCTGCACCAATAACCTGAGTTAATACATAAACAGGTGGTGTAGCTGTATTTAATTGCCAAACCAAAGCAGGAGTTATAGCTTGCACTAATGCAATAGACCCAGCGGGAGGAGTCCAAGTGGCAGTGTTACCATCCCAAACTACTATATTGGTAACTACATTATTTTCAATAATCAAATAATTTTGAACTATAAATTCTTTTAGCATAATTTCTCCAATTACCATTCTATCAATACAAATCCAGCAGTTCCACTGGGTGCAGCATAACCACCACCACCTCCACCAACAGCAACCGATATTGATCCGCCAGGAGTTAATCCAGTTATATATCCAAAACCTTGTAGACCAGATCCTCCAGTGCCGTCTGAAACACCACCAGTTCCATAAACATCTGAGCCATTTTGATCAAGAAATTTAGACATTGCAAAGTATGCTCCGCTTAAAGTTCCTGTAGATCCTGTTCCAAATCCAATATCACCTCTCGGACCACCACCACCACCATACGCATTAATACTGCCTACAGAAGATGTTCCACCACTACCACCATTATTTTGGTTATTACTAGTACCACCACCTCCACCACCAATAAGTGTTACTTTTATAGCCGTTACTCCTGCGGGAATAGTAAATGTGCCTGATGATGTAAATTTTTGCGCAAAAATTCCAGGTAGGTTTGAAACAGTTACAGCTCCTGTTAATCCATTTACTGAAGTAACGCCTCCGTTAGCAGCTGTTGTGGCTGTCGCAGCGTTACCACCAATAGATAAAGCTGATGCAGTACCAGTTAGTCCAGTGCCAGGACCAATGTGGTTTGATGCCGTTACTGTACCGTTAACCAATAAATTACCTACGCCAGCGTCCGTAGTTGTGCCGATTGACACACCACCAGCGCTAGAGATACGCATACGCTCTACCGTAGCTGCTTTAAATACTACTGGTGCGCTAACATCGGTACCAAACACAAACAACGTGTTGGTCTGATCCCAGTACATCTGGGCCTTTTCGGTGCCATTGTTGTACAAAGAAACAGTAGTAAACTGCTGACCACCGTTGTCAATAGATAGGTTGTTTGAGTTACCACCCCTAACATATAAGGTTGCTGGAGTAGAAGTTGATCCAATCGATACATTGCCACTAGCGTCTTTATAAAACTGACCAGAGCCCAAATTAACAATGCCCGTACCACCAGTTAGCGTGGTGCTGTACGCAATGCTGGTTGCGCTTACGGTACCACCAGACTGGTTGGTTGCCGTAGCAGCTGTTCCGCTAATGCTAATTGGCCAGGTGCCAGTTGCATTAGTACCAGAAATACCGGGAGCGCCGATTGTGTTGTATGAAATAGTCTGAGCCACACTACCGTTAAACGAGGTAGGAGAGCTTGCGCCAGATCCGCTGGAATTAAATGTTACTGAGTTAGCAGTAGACGATGATGTTGCTCCAGAGTATCCAGAAATACCAGAGTAACCAGATAAACCTAAGCCACTATAGCCAGACACTCCACTGTATCCACTAAAGCCGCTAAAACCTGAAAATGAAGAGTAGCCAGAGTAGCCACTAACGCCACTATAGCCTGATGTTCCTGTGCCCGTAGCGCCACTGTAGCCAGAGTAACCAGATATGCCGCTGCCAGAGTAGCCACTATAGCCACTGTAACCAGATACTCCATTTGTGCCGGTGCCACCACTGTAGCCACTAAAGCCACTATAGCCAGACACTCCGGTGGTACTTGACCAGTAAAAGCCACTACCATTCCAGCCTAAGTAAGTGCTGGCGGTTGTTGGCGCAACCATGAAGGTTGTTGAGCTTGGACCATTTTGGTAAGGAATCTGACCCGATGTACCACCAGAAAGATTAGTCGCGGCTACTGCTCCAGCCGCAGAGGCTAACAGCGTAACAGCGCCGCTGGTATTTTTAAAGTACAGCTTACCATCAGTGATGTTGATAGCCAACTCACCATTGACAAGGTTGCCGGACGTTGGCGCTGCGCCAGACGTTGCGCTGTAGTAAAGACTAATTGGCGTGTAGCCGGATTGAGCCATATTTTATTCCTTTAAATGCGGTATGATTTCTTTTGGTTTTATAAACCGATCATTACTATGTTCGGTGGCTTCCCACCAAATAAACTGATTGCCTACTAAATAAGATCGGTCTTTTAGTAGGTTAATATTCTCTGGATGTCCAAAAATCAATGGATCGGACGGACCCCACAACACAATTCCTAGCACACCTTCATCCCATGCAAGGTGCTGAAAAAAACTATCTACACCAATCCAAGTACGGCACTCTTTAAGCAACTTGCGTAGCTCGAAGATTGGTAAATTTTTCCTAAAGTCAGGCACTAGTTGCTGCTCACCCTCGACACCAACCTGTACTATGGGCTCGTCAATCATCTCAATTAACTCTTTCCAATACGGGTAGTTTTTTGGGTTTTCTTTACCCGTTCTTAACTTCTGCGCATACGGTGCTATGATAATCATAAGTACATCTTTCGATATGCGTCTTCTAAGCTGCCATTCCACTTCCACTGATCCATCTTTTTATAGATGTTATATGGCTCAATGTCACCAAATAACTCAAACGCTTCAGCTATTGACTTACCTGGTATTACTTCAGGATAGCATGTAAACACAAGGGGATTAGATATAGCAGGCAAAACATGACTAAAAACAATGTGATCCCCGAGACCACAATTAAGCACCACAATAGTATGGTGTCTGTTTTTGAGAACATTTTTAAATATTTGCTCATCGTGCTCAAACATCTCTCGTCTTGTTTCACTACGAATCCCACCTTGCGGGTTTTTCATGTGCCATGTTACTGCATTGGGCACTGCTAGTATCTGATAACCTTTTCGATGCAGACCGTATGTAAACAGTGTTTCTTCTCGGTGGGCCACGCGCGATAGACCAAGATTATAATCGCACACACCAGCGCGGTATAAAAAAGTACAGTGTAAATGTTCAACTTGCTTGACTTGTTCAATTTTGCCCCACTGAATGTTAGGTTCAGAATCAATGTTATCAATTGCGCCAGATATTGTACTGGTGTCTGGCAAGTAGGGAGGGGTTAACACCGAGCCACCTACCGCACCAACACCAACATCAAAATGTTTAATTAAGTTTTCAAGTACGTTAGGCTCTGGTATGGCATCATCATCAATGCGCCAAACTAAATCATAACCCATGCTGTTTGCTCTTTGGTGGATGTGGTGTTGACCTTTTTTGTCAGCATATACCCACTCCCACTCAATGCCTTTTTGATCTAACATCTGGAAAAAGTATTGGTAAATCATCTCTTTCCGCATGTCCTGCGGCTCGTCGTTATCATCAAACACTATTAGCTTGTCAACCGGTCTAGTCTGGTTAATAACAGCATTTAATACTAAAGGCAGTGTTGTAAAATAACGCCCCCTAGTTGCTATAGAACAAAGTATTTTACTCATTGTCCCACCTGCAGATCATCAAATTGCTAGGATTGTTTTGGTCAATTGCCTGCGGTAGGCTAGAGATATCGCCATTATGATTGATATACTCAAACTTAAAGCCAGGAAAATGGCTTTCATTTAAACCGTGCAATTTGTGATGCTCACCCCAAAACCCTTTGGGCTCATTCCAAGGCACTGTAATCAATAAGCGCTTGCAGTGCTGTTTTAACTTTTCAACAATCTCTAAGCCGTTATCTAAGTGCTCAATGACCTCAAATGCAATGATGTTGGTATATTGACCTAGCTCATACGTATTGATATCAGCTTGGTAAAACGATGCGTTGTCGGACCACTCTTGGTTCTTAGCCACATCCACAATGATTGGATCGTAATCTAATCCAATATATGCTGGGCTCTTTAAGAACTGGTATCCATACCCTGTAGAGCATCCAATCTCAAGCACCGAGCCATCTAACACATTTTGTGCTGCCCATTCGTAGCGTTGTGTCTCGCGCGGAAACACCGCATCATCTTTTAAGAATACTGCTCGCTCGTAGTTGTTTGACAGGCGCCAGTAATACCATTCTTTGTTGTACTTCTTAGCTAATTTAAGTTCGTTTAATAAAAACTTATTATTCCAATCTGATACAAGCTCTGGATCATGTACTGTTCCTTCGGCTTTATGGTAAATTGGGAATGACCCGTCGTCCCAGTTAGCTGTAATTTTAAACCCAGCCTCTTCAGCACGGTAGCAAAAATCAATGTCCTCACAACCGCCTATATTAAAGTCTTCGTTAATAAGTCCAATCTTATTAAAGACTTCTTTATCAATCATTACGCAAAAGAACACCGCAAAACGGCGCTGGGTGATCTGAGAATATTGTGTCCAAACTGCGGAGATGTCACCCGTGTCCAGTTTTTCTAACCACTTATCGCCAAGAATGACTGTATCATTATTAAGTAATACAATTCTGTCAGCATTACAACGTTCAATACCAGCGTTTGTTGCTTTGGCAAACCCTGTTGAGTTATCACTCCAAACCCACCTTAAATTGGGGATTGCAGTCTTTAAATAGTTTAAATACGCTTCGGTGTTATCTGTACATCCGTTAGCACTAATAACTAACTCTACATCGTCCATGTTGGTGTACTTGATAATTGAGTCCACACATGGTTTTAAATACTTCTCGCAATTGTTGTAAGTTGGTATTACAATGCTGTATTTCATGTCTTCCTTAAAAGTTCATACGAACCTATATTATACTACTATTACTAATACGCAAAAAAGCTATAACTGCCTAAATTATTCTGCTAAACTAAAATTTTTGTTAATTAAAAGAGCATAAGCGGTTGGGCCGAATGCAGCAAAAGACGAGATTCCAAACATTATGCTGGATTAATAATGTCTAAAAGTTCAGTTGTTGTGGTAGCAGCTGCAATAGCATCACGACCAGCAGTCAATTCAGCAACAAAAGCGGTGTCATCTGGTGTATTGGCAATACCAGACAAAGTATTTAATTGACGTTTTTGGGCTACTTGAACCGCAGCAGCATTAAATTGAGCTAGTTTATGAGCCTTGGCTGTTGGCAAATCTACAGTTACTTTATCTCCATCTAGCTTCCATGCGTCAAAGAACTGTGCATCTGCACCTTGTGGAAGAATAGAATCATCAACGATAATTGCATCAGCAGGGCAGTCTTTTGCTAAAACTTCATTAATAGGCAATTCGCCTGTTGGTACTGTTACGGCAACATTGCCATTAGGGGTTGTATAAATAATTACTTGCATTTTGTTTCCTTTAATTACTAAACACTACAGCGTAAATATAATTGCCCATATCAGCAAAAGTTCCGCCCGTTTGTCTTGTATTTATTGGAAACGAAGAAGTTGATGGAACATTTCCGTTATAACCAAAAATAAGCATTGAATTTCCATCTCCGTAGGCAGAACAAATACCACCACTTATTGCGTAATTTGTACTTGACATTGCATTTGTAAAAGAAGCTGTATATTGTCCACCACCGCTTCTTGTTACGCTAGAGATGTTGAAAGAACCATTAACAGTAACAGTTGATGATGGGCAACTAAAATTTACCCATGCTTTTGCTACTACTGATTGGCTATTGATATTTGCAGACGTAAGTCCAACAACCCATGAACCCCAAGAACCATTGTAATAAGTTCTAATACAAGGAGATGGATTGTTAGATGAATAAGGAGTAAAGATTTGGGTGTAAAAGTTTGACCCTCCTTCCACCAACAAAGTTCCATAACTATTTGATGCTGGGGGTGTGTTTAAGGTACCGCTAAAATTTCCCCAAACAATATCGTAATAACCAGAACCAAATAAATTATTAAAATCTTGACTGTTTGCGGTTGGGAATTCCCCTACAAAACTCATTAATCT
>Ga0208253_1000361_pt1 | contig 19586 bp, 16 predicted proteins | sample CryBogCBE10Oct08_FD_184573 | JGI IMG/M metagenome (GOLD analysis project Ga0208253, IMG submission 184573) | Freshwater microbial communities from Crystal Bog, Wisconsin, USA - CBE10Oct08 (SPAdes) | ecosystem: Environmental > Aquatic > Freshwater > Lake | place: Crystal Bog, Wisconsin, USA...
TCACTATACTAATCTCTTTATCTATTCCAAACAAATACTACTTAGGTTTTTTGAGTTTACAAGGCTTAATTATGATGGGATTATACCTCACCGGAATAGTTGGTGCTTTAATAGTAAGTACCGTAATCAGCAAATTTGTACATATAAAAGAGAAGAGCTTTTTTATTCTGGAACTTCCGGTTTATAGAATGCCTCAGTTAAAGAACATCTACATCACCATGTTCGAAAAGGTGAAAGTTTTTGTAATGGATGCCGGAAAAATAATTATGATGATTAGTCTGGTACTATGGTTCTTATCTAGTTTTGGACCGGGAAATACTTTCACTAACCTCAATAATAAGTATGAACAATCCCTAATTCAACATCCCCAGCAAAAAGACTCTTTACAAAGAATATTATCTTCCGATAAACTGAAGCATTCTTATGCGGGCATTATGGGTAAAACCATTGAACCTGCTATAAAACCATTAGGCTTTGATTGGAAAATAGGCATTGCTCTTATTTCCTCATTTGCAGCTAGAGAAGTATTTGTAGGAACTATGGCTACCTTATACAGTGTAGAAGAAAATAATAAATCATCGCTAAGAGAAAAAATGCAAGCTCAGGTAGATGATGAGGGTAAGAAGGTTTATTCACTGGCAACCTCCATTTCCTTGATGATGTTTTATTTGTTTGCCATGCAATGTATGAGTACACTCGCCGTAGTAAAAAGAGAAACTAAAAGCTGGAAATGGCCTGCCTTTCAATTTGCCTACATGACGCTGCTAGCCTATACCATCAGCTTTATTACCTTCCATTTACTTCGATAAAAAGTATTTGTTATTTACAATCTCCTGTCTCCTATCTGCCATCTCCATGTAATCCCAGATGAATATTTGTTTTCATTTGTGTTTTATATTACTCGTTTGGCATAGTTTTGGTTGCTTTTTAAATTATAATTATAAAACAGAACATCATGAAAATAGCCACTATAATATCATTCATAGGTATCATTACCATGTCGTTTGTTTTGAATACTTCACCTTCCGAGGATATTGTAAAAGCATTTAAAGCATCCAACACATCTGAAATAAGTTCTTATTTCGATAACTTAATAGACTTTACATTACCTGCTAAAGATGAAATTAAAAATGTAAGCAAAAATCAGGCTGCTGTAATTCTCAAATCTTTTTACAGTGATAATAAAATAACAGGTTTTGAGCTTACATCACAAAGAGAAGCTGGAACTACCATGTACATTGCCGGAAAAATTACCAGTAAGGTAAAGAACTATAACATTACTATTCTATTGAAAAACAAAGAAGGTAAATATGTTATAACTTCCATTAGGATAAATGGTTAAGTAAGGTTAAGCAGTTTTATAGGTTTAAAAGGTTAAATGAGTTCAATACAAAATATTGCTTTGTTCTTTCTGCGTTTCATAATCAACATTAAACATAATGTAATCTTTTCAGCTGTTTAAATATTACCTCCGCTTATTGTCAAATTATCACAACCGTAATGTTAATGTCCAGGCACCGTTACGTTCTGATAAGTACTATCCTTACAACCCAGATTGGATGTTATAACCATTTTTACAGTATAATGTTGGGTGGTGGTAGGAACTGAATAAGTGTAATCTAAACTTGGACTATATTGATTGGGGTGAGCTGTATGTCCATCCCCAAAATCCCAAACAATATCACCAAGATAACCCCCATTATTAAAAGAACTTAAATCGTTAAAGAACCATTTAGTACTATCCCCCGATTCTGGTGTACTGTAGAAGTAAGCATAAGGTTTTGCATTTTGTCCTTTTGCAAAAACGGTAGTATCATAATGGCTACATAATTGTACTCCTTTATACATTATTTTCATGGTTACATCATATCTATTAGGATAGGCATATTGATGGGTAACAGGATTACCACTAAACCCATTTGAATAATCTTTAAAATCCCAGATATAGCTTGCTCCTGTAGGAACGCCTGTAGTATCTGCTTTAAAAGTAAAGATTTCCCCAGTTGTGCAGGCATTGGCACTAGAAAAAGTAAATGCACAGGGCAAAGAGTAAGATGCTGGAATTAATACGGTATGTATAGCACTATCCTTACAATTAGCATTGTTGTTTACATATAACTTAACCGCATAATTCATATCGGCAGGTATAGCAGGAAAGGTATGATTGGGATATGTATTATTGCTTCCATCGCTGGTTCCATCGCCAAAGTCCCAATATAAAGCATTGATATAACCATCCAAAGGATTCTGAGCAGTGCTACTGAATGCTAAATATTGCTTATTGGTAGTAGAAGAATAATTTATTAAAAAACCTACATCCCGGTTATTGGCTCTTTGTCCAAAAGCGGTCACATTGGTAGTACAGGTAGCTATGGTATTGTTACCCGAAATGGCTTGTAGTTTTATATAATAGCTTCCAGAATTATTAAAAAAGTACTGCACTTTTTTCCCCATTAAAATACTATGATTCTGACCATCTTGAATGTACCAGGAATAAGTAACGTTGGAAGTATCAATTCCTTGTGGAATGGCAGTAAAGAAAAATATTTCATTGCTTGGGTAACAAGGGGAAGAACTGATATAATTTATTGTTAAGCCATTCTGTGTTACAGTATGATTTGTTCCAGTAAATTTTATAGTACCATTTAATAGGGTATCTGGTGCATTGTATACTACATTATTAGGATTAGAGAGATCGGATTTAGAACAAGATTGCATGGTTACTATTGTTATCAATAGCATCATAATGAGCAATATATTCCTTTTTATTATTTGCATGTTCTATATAAGTTATTGTACAACTACTGTTTTAGTAACAGAATTAGAACAACCCGATTCACCAATAGTGGTAGTTAAAGTTGCAGTATATGTTCCTGCTGCTGGATAAGTATGTGCAATACCCGGATCATTATTAGTATCGGTACTGCCATCGCCAAAATCCCAAACATAATTGGTAATGGTATAACCATCTTTTGCCCAAGAACCGCTATTGTAAAATATAGAATGTGGCGCTTTATCAGGTGTTGCTTGCGATATATAGGAAGTTGGAGTAGCCGTTGCGCCATAAACCACTACACCTTGCTGTGCGGTACATAAATTTCTTCCATTCAACTTTATATTTAGAGTAACAGCCTTTGTACCATGATAAATAAACTGATGATTAATGGTATAGTTACGAGTAGAATCTGTAATGCCGTCTGAATAAGTCCAATAATACATTACACCCGACGGAACACCGGTAGTATTAGCTACAAAATATGTGTTTTCAATACCAGGCGAACAGTAATGTTGGTTCTGAGCGGTAAAGCTACATGGCAGATTATAACTGGCTGGCACAGTTACATCTTGAATTGTATCGCTCTTACAACCTGCTTGGCTTACTGCAGTTAGTTTTACTTTATAGGTTTTATCTTGTGGTATGTTAGGGAAATAATGTTCATGATAAGCCATTGAAGTAGTATCTTGCCTACCATCATTAAAATCCCATTGATAGCTAACAATTGCACCCGAACCTACAGAAGATGTACTGTTGAAAGCAACCCAGTTAGGGTCGTTAACATCATTTAATTGCGTATAAAAACTTGCAGTAGGAGAAATATTCTGTCCCCATGAAAATGTAGTGGTAGTAATTGTAGTAACAATTGTTCCATTAATTGTTATTTGCAACAACAAGGTTCTTTTACCACCAGAATTATACAAATGGTTAACTACTTTACCTAAAGGCTGGCTTAAATCACTATTACCATCCCCATAATACCAGTTCAATAAAGTATTAGCAGGTAAGCTGGCACCAGTTGCCCAGAAATAAAATATTTCATTGCTTGGGGCACAAGGAGAAGTGCTGTAATAATGAATAGTAATGCCATCAACAGTTAAAGAAGTAGTATCACCATTGATAGAAGATGTACCAACTATAGAAGGGGTGCTGGGTAAAATAAGTGTATCCGTATAATTGTTGATTATAGTTTCTTTTTTGCAGGAGTTAAAACTTCCGGCAAGGATTATAAGGGTGACCAGAATTGCTAATATTGTTTTCATTGTATAGATTTTTATTTGCTCTGCACCTCAAATTTAAGAAGTTTAGAAACAAATTGCTACTTTTTAGTATTTATAAACGAAATAATGAACTACTATATTTTATGATAAGGTAATAATGTATACCCTTATTTTTGCCCAACTTTCTTCATTTCTCTAATAGAACACAAATTACAAAATGACTTCTGTAAAGACTCCTTCCGCCATCTTAATGCTGCAAGATGGAAATGTATTTTATGGCCAATCTTTTGGAAAAACAGGTACAGTAACTGGTGAAATATGTTTCAATACGGGAATGACAGGTTATCAGGAAGTGTTTACCGACCCTAGTTACACTGGACAGGTATTAATAATGAATAATGCACATATTGGAAATTATGGCGTAAAAATAGAAGATGTAGAAAGTAAATCAGTTACCATAAATGGACTAATAGCACGTAATCTGGAAAGTAAATTTAGTAGGCATATGGCCGATAGTTCTTTACAGGACTATTGCGAAGAACAAAACCTAGTGGCTATTGCAGGTATTGATACAAGAGCTTTAGTGGCTCATATTAGAAATAAAGGTGCTATGAATTGTCTTATTTCTACCGAAATAACCAATCTGGAAGAAGCAAGAAAAGTATTGAATGATTGTCCGGATATGGCTGGACTGGAACTTGCTGGTTTAGTTTCTACCAAAGAAGAATACGAATTGGGCGATCATACCTCTCCACTAAAAGTAGCAGTTCTTGATTTTGGGGTAAAGCAAAACATATTAAAGTGTATGACCGATAGAGGCATGCACCTTAAAGTACATCCTGCTAATACATCTTTTAAAAGACTTCAGGAATTTAACCCTACAGGATATTTCCTTTCCAATGGCCCAGGCGATCCTGCAGCAATGCCATATGCAGTGCAGACTATTAAATCTATTCTGGCGGAAAATAAACCTGTATTCGGTATTTGTCTTGGTCATCAGCTTTTGGCTTTGGCAAATAATATAGCTACTTTTAAAATGCACCACGGTCATAGAGGACTGAATCATCCTGTAAGAAATATGGTAACAGGATTATGTGAGATTACTACACAAAATCATGGTTTTGGAGTAGTAACAGAAGAGGTAATGAATCATCCCGAAATAGAAGTTACCCATATAAATCTGAATGATAAAAGCATAGAAGGTATCAGGGTTAAAAATAAGCCTGCATTCTCAGTACAATATCACCCAGAAGCTACCCCTGGCCCACATGATTCAAGGTATCTTTTTGATGACTTTGCTAAGCTAATGCAATATGGAAGTTAGTAGACAGGAGTGAAGAGATAGAATAATACAAGCAGTAAGTATTTATTTTATAATAGCGTTTAGCATTTAGCAGCAGTATTCTTTTTCCTTTTGATTTTTTACTTTTTACTTTGCAACATGCATCCACTTACTAAAGATATTATTAAAACTTTTACAGCAAATGCCAATTTGGAGATAGCTGCAGGAGCTAAGGCTTATCTGCGTAATCAATTTGAATTTATTGGACTTAAAACTCCGCTTCGAAGAGCCCTAAAAACGGCAATATTCAAACAATATTCATTTGCTACCGAAGCCAGTCTTATTGGTTGCGCTAAAGAGCTTTGGGAATTACCAGAAAGAGAATATCAATATGTTGCAATAGAACTGGTAGCAAAACATAAAAAACTTTGGACAATTGAAATAATCACTTTTTTCGAATACCTGATAACGTCTAAGAGTTGGTGGGACTCGGTAGATACCATTTTCTCTTTACATCTTGGCCCCTATTTTAAATTGTACCCTCAACAGATAATACCCATTACAGGAAGGTGGAATAAGACAGAAAATAACTTCTGGTTACAACGTTGCAGTATCATGTTTCAGAAATCCTATAAAAAAGATACCGATACTGAATTGCTTTCAATGTATATTCTTAACTGTAATAAAAGTAAAGAATTTTTTATTCAGAAAGCTATTGGATGGTCATTAAGAGAGTACGCCAAAACCGATCCTTCCTGGGTAAAAGAATTCGTAAATAACAACACATTAGCTCCGTTAAGTAAACGAGAGGCATTAAAGCACATTTAATCAAACATCAACGGATTATCTCTATTTTCTGAAACTTAAATGACAATCCATTTCTTTTTCCTAACCATTGTCAGTATTTTTAATATTGCCCGCTGATAGCTTTGCATTCATAGTTAAATAATGCAATATGAACGTTTCAGTCGATTTACTAAATAAATATAATGTACAGGTTCCCCGTTATACTAGTTACCCTACTGTTCCATTCTGGAAAGAACATATTGCAGTAGATCAATGGAAAGATGCTTTTTCCAGACAGTTCTCTATTGTAAACAGTAAAACAGGTATCAGCTTATATCTTCATCTTCCTTTCTGCGAAAAACTATGTACCTATTGTGGTTGCAACAAAAAAATTACGACCAATCATGATGTGGAAGAAGAATACATGAAAGCTATTCTTAAAGAATGGAAACAATATACTTCTCTTATGACGGAAAAGCCTGTCATTGCAGAGTTACATTTAGGTGGTGGTACTCCCACCTTCTTTTCCCCAGAGAATCTTCAGAAACTATTACAGTCCATCTTCAACGAAGCGATTATTCCAGCTGATCAGGAATTCAGTTTCGAAGGTCATCCAAATAATACTACAAAAGAACATTTACAAACACTTTACCATCTTGGCTTTCGTAGAGTGAGTTATGGTGTACAGGATAACGACCCTGAGGTACAGTTTGTTATCAATAGAATACAGCCTTTCGAGAACCTGGTAAATGCAGTAGAAATGGCAAGAGAAATTGGATATTCCTCTGTCAACTTCGATCTTATTTATGGACTACCATTGCAGACGTTGGAAGGCATGGAAAGAACAATCAACCAGTGTATCACTTTGCGTCCCGATAGAATTGCTTTTTACAGTTATGCGCACGTTCCTTGGACCAGTAGAGGACAGCGTTTATTTGATGAGAAAGATTTGCCTTCAACCGATATTAAAATGAAACTCTATTGTTTAGGTAAAGACCTGCTGATGCAAAACGGTTATCACGATATTGGTATGGATCACTTTTCTCTTCCTGGAGACGACTTATTTATAGCCTGGCAAAAAGGAAAGCTTCACCGCAATTTTATGGGGTATACTACACAAGGTACCGAAATGTTGTTGGGGCTTGGAGTATCCAGTATCAGTGATTTGGGTGTTGCGTTTGCACAGAACCATAAGACTATACATGAGTATTATCAATCAATTGAAAACAATGAGTTGTCAGTAACAAAGGGTTACTTCTTATCGGAAGAAGATGTTACTTTCCGAAAATATATTCTGCAGGTAAGTTGTATGGGATCCACTACTTTCCAGGAGAAAGATCTTCCATTATTAGCAGCATTCACTTTACCTGAATTACAATCTTTAGAACAGGACGGACTGGTACATTTTGATAAACAACATATAGAAGTAACTGCTTTAGGAAGACATTTTATCAGAAACATCTGCAAGGCTTTCGATCTTCATTTATTAAGAAATGTACAGCCATCAGAGAGGAATTTATTCAGTAGAGCGATATAGTCAGCACTTTCATTTATAAAAAACGATCTTTAATGTTATCATTTGGTATCATACACTGATTTCTTTTACCAAATATGCTATAGCGGTTTCTTGCAATAACATTATACAAAGTATCCCTTAAAAATTGGGGAAAAATAATGAACATATATATTGCTTTCCAAGGATAGCCTAATCTCTTAAAAATTTCAAGTACAGCAGTTGATTTAAAGTATACTTTATCATCAGAAATGTAAACAATAGAGTTATTAGTAAAATTAGCTAAACCATTCTTCTGTAAAAGCATTTTAGCTTCCATAGATTGTAAAGAAGCTAATTTAAACAACCCTTTCTCATCATATCTGATGATGAATTTTACAAAACCATTACACAAATTACACACCCCATCAAATAATATTATATCGTATCTTTCGTTTATCATTAAGTAAAATATTATTACCAGATTATTGCATTATTGGAAACTATTTTCCATTTTTGCAAATATCCCAATAGTCGTCTTATGAAGAACATACGTTTCCTAATTATTATTCTGGCTATCTTAAAATTTCTCATTCCCTATGTTTTACAGAATGGAGCGTATCAACCTCACCATGATGAATATTTATATTTAGATCAGTCAAACCACCTCGATTGGGGTTATTATGAAAACCCTCCATTTGTTTCTGCACTAGCATTTATTACTAAAGCAATGGGCAACAATATTGTTTGGATTAAATTCTGGCCGTCTCTCTTTGGCGCACTTACATTTTATATTACCTGCGAAATCGCAGTTGCCTTCGGCGGATGGTCTTTCTCTGTATTCTTGGTATTTATGGCTTTTGTAGTTACTTCCATACTTAGAATACATTATATTCTAAGCCCTGTATTCTTAGATCTATTCTTTTCTGCTGCAATGGTACTTACAATGCTTCGATATATTCTAACAGAAAGAAGCTATTGGTTATACCTTTTTGCTGTAAGTGCAGGATTGGGTATTTTAAGCCGGTATTCTTTAGGCTTTTATTGTATAGCTTTATGGATAGGTATACTATTAAGCCCAAAAGCTAAAGTATATATTAACTATCACTTTTATCTTTCCCTGCTATTGCTAGCTGCTATTGTTTCCCCACTTTATTTCTGGCAATCAAAGCATGGCTTCCCAATTACACATCTGTTGCAGGAAATGCAGGACAGTTATTCTCAGAATTTATCTACCGGCAATTTTCTAAATAATCAATTCCAGATGCTGTTACCAATATTCTATCTATGGATGATGGGTATACTGTATGTAATACTTACAAAAAAAGGGTTAACCCGATATCTCTTCATTTTAAATGCGTTTATATTAAGTCTTATTTTTCTGATTAATATTCATGCCAAAGGCTCATATGCCCTAAACGCCTATCCTGGTCTGATTGCTTTAGGGGCATATAATTTCGATAGAATTACTCGTAAATACATGAAGTTTATTCGTTATGGACTAATTACTTTTTCAGCTTTATTCGGCCTCTATATAGCAGGACTTGCTGTTCCTTTTTTACCTCCCGATGCATTGTCAGACTTATACCAAACAAAACACTTTACCGCTACAGGTATACTTAAATGGGACGATCAGCAGAATCATGCTTTACCACAGGACTTTGCCGATATGCTGGGTTGGAAAGAAATTACCGATAGAACATTACGAATTTTTAGCACACTTACCGAAGAAGATAAATCTCATACCCTAATATTGACCGATGAATATGGCGTAGCAGGTGGACTAAATTACTTTGGAAATAAAAGTGGTTTACCTTTTGCATATTGCGAAAGCGGCTCCTACAATCAATGGATTCCAGAACAAATGGACGTAAAAGTAATTATTTGGTTATCCCGGGAATCTAAAAAAACCGATGATGATGTTTTTAAACACTTTAAACTAGGCGATCAGATGGACGATATTACAATTAATTACACCAGAATATCTAATCTTAAAATTACATTATACTCTGTACCCGATGGCCAGCAAAACGAAGCTTTACACCAGGCTATTATTGCTAGAAAGCAAGCACTATCCCGAAAACAATTCAATTAGTAATCGCATTTTGTTTATTTTTATCGCCGTATTATTATTTGTTTAATACAGAACTTGCTCCTTACTACTTGTATAACTAGGAGTTTAAATGATTGATTGCATGAATACCAAATCTTCAAGACCATTAAGAGTATTAGTAGCAAAAGTTGGCCTCGACGGACATGATAGAGGTGCTAAAGTAATTGCTACAGCCTTAAGAAATAAAGGAATGGAAGTTATCTACACCGGCCTTCGTCAAACACCAGAAATGGTAGTGAATGCAGCACTTCAAGAAGATGTAGACGCTATTGGTGTAAGCATATTAAGCGGCGCTCACATGACTGTATTTCCCAAAATTATTGCACTGATGCAAGAAAAGGAAATGAACGATGTACTGCTAACGGGTGGTGGTATTATTCCAGAAGCTGATATGAAAGAGTTAAATGAAATGGGCGTTGGAAAATTGTTCCCTCCAGGAACGGAAACTACCGATATCGCAGATTATATTAAAGAATGGGTTTCTCAAAACCGTAACTTCTAATCTGTATTTTTGTTTCATTTCTTTTCTTATTTTTTACTTTTTACTTGGAAATATGTATTCTACTTTATTAACTGCTATCAGCAATCATATTTTAACGATAACTATTAATCGTCCTGACAAATTAAATGCTTTAAATAAACAAGTATTCAACGATTTAGATGCTTTGTTTACCGAAGTATACAACAATGCCGAAATCCGTTCAGTTATCATTACTGGTGCAGGAGCTAAAAGCTTTGTAGCAGGTGCCGATATAGTGGAATTTAAAGACTTTTCACCAGAACAAGGAAAAGCACTTTCATTAAGAGGACATCAGGTATTTGCTAAAATTGAAAATTGTCCTAAACCTGTAGTGGCTGCTGTAAATGGTTTTGCCTTAGGTGGTGGCTGCGAACTCGCCATGAGTTGTCACTTTAGAATTGCAGCTAAAAATGCTACGTTTGGACAACCAGAGGTAAATCTTGGCTTACTACCGGGCTATGGCGCTACCCAACGTTTAGTGCAGTTAATTGGAAAAGCAAAAGCAATGGAATTGTTGTTTACAGCTGCTATGATTAACGCCGAAGAGGCCTTACAACTTGGCTTAGTAAATTATGTAGTAGATGAAAATGAATTGTTGTCAAAAGCTGCTGATATACTATCCCTTGTCAATACTAAATCACCCAATGCAATTGCACATTGTATTATAGCAGCAAATGCAGTTTTCGATGAATCCCAAAACGGTTATCAGATAGAAGCAGATGCTTTTGGAGAATGTTTTCAAACACCCGAAATGAAAGAAGGAGTATCTGCTTTCTTGGAAAAAAGGAAACCCGACTTCAATAAATAATTTAATAGTATTAAACTTTCAACCCATTTGAACCTCTTAAACTATTTGAACTTTAATAGTCTTTAGTTTTTCTTTTTTTATTATCTATTTTTTTAATAATTATTATGCGTTTTATTACTAAAACTTTAATAACAGCATTAGCAGTTTTACTTGCTGGATATTTACTAAAAAATCATGGGATCACTGTAAATGGATCTTTTAATGCAATTTTGGTAGCTCTGGTACTCGGTTTACTCAATAGTTTTATCAAACCCATACTTATACTCCTTACCATACCAATTACGGTTTTTACACTAGGGCTATTTTTAATAGTCATAAATGTGTTTATGGTAAAATTAACATCGGTAATTGTCGATGACTTTATTGTAGAGAATTGGTTTGCAGCACTATTATTTAGTATCATTGTTTCGCTCACCACTTCATTTCTCGAAAAGTTTATTAGCAACAATACTGATCAACAAAAATAAATTATATAGGTATTTCTATTTCTATTTTAAATCCATTTCCTGCAGAAGTTGTAATTACAGAAGTTCCATTCAATACACTTAGCCTACTGGCAATATTTCTCAGTCCAATACCTTTACTGTTTATCTTTTCTGAACCTACCCCATCATCCAAAATAATCATTTTAAATATTTTATTTCCTGTAGTGGATAAATGTACTTTTACAAGTTTGGCATTTGCATATTTAATGATATTTGTAAACTGCTCTTGTACTATTCTATAAATTGCTACTTTCTGATTATTATTCAATAAAATTTCATTAAATTCTTCATGGTCTAATTCAGAACTTATTCCTTCAGTTTTTAAAACAGTTTCACATAAGCCAATAGTTTGTTCCAATAGTCCATTCACGGTCATATCTGGAGTTACTAATCCATGCGCTATTTTTCTGTTTTCTTCAATGGCTGCTTTAATATTATCAATGCATACAGGAATAAATTCTTCTACCTTCTCAGGCTTTTTCTTCAAAAGCGACAATTGAATGGTGGTTCCTACCAATATCTGATTTACATTATCATGTAGTTCTAGGCCAAGAGCGTTTCTTTCTTTTTCTTGAGCTTCCAATGCAGAAGCAGTAAGTTTTATTTGTTCCAACCTTTGTTGCTCCTGCAATTTAGCTTCCAGCCTTTTTTTCTCCGTAATATCTCTAAAATAAGCTGAAATACCTGTCTCAGACGGGTAAATACTGGCAGATAAATATTTCTGAACCGATTTTAAATATTCTTCCAGATAGATGTTTACGTTAGAGCGTAATGCCCTATGAAAAGCCTCATAGAATGATCCAGCGTAATCTAAAGATACTTCATCAAATAAAACCTTCCCTTTCATAGTACCTGGACTTTTATTCAGATAGCGTTCAGCAATTGGATTAATAAACGTAATCCGCAATTCTGTATCAAGTGATATAAAACCATCAGAAATTCTTTCAACTAATGACCTGTATTGTTTCTCACTCTCTACCAATTTTTGTAAAGCATCTGCCTTTTCTTTTTCAGACTTCCGGTTCCGCAAAGCAGCCTCTATAGCATTAGGTAGCCTGGTCCTCCTGTCTTTTTGAATATAATCATCCGCACCTAGTTTTATAATCGCAGCAGCAAACTCTTCAGGCATAGAGCCACTCACTATTATAAATGGAATATTATAACCCGTCTTTTGTAAATGTTGTAAGGCCTCTTTAGCACAATATTGCGGCAAATCATTATCAGAAAGTACTACATCAAATCTGTTCTCTTCAAGCAATCTCATATAGGTTTCTTTATCCTTTGCTATACTGAATTCACAATTTTTTATACCTTTTAATATGGTATGTTTTATCCATTCTGCATCAGTACTACTGTCTTCTAGTAAAAGTATATTAATTAGATTGTTCACTTTATTTAGTTATGGTTTTTGATTCAATAGTAGCCAGTAAAAACCTAAGTGTTTTATAGCATCAGCAAAACCTAGAAAATTTACCGGTTTTACTATATAACTATTCGCACCTAGTTCATAACATCTTTTAATATCCGGATCCTCCTTCGATGATGTAAGCATAACCACTGGTATAGCCCTTGTACATGCATCAGCTTTTATTTTTTGCAGCACTTCTATGCCATTTACTTTAGGCATTTGTATATCTAATAATATAACTTTCGGTCGAGAATAAATATCTCTTCTATGTTCAAATTTCCCAGTAGCAAAAACAAAATCAATCGCTTCCTGACCATCTTTAACATGAAAAAGATTATTAGCTAAATTGTTCTTTTTCAACTCTCTTATAGTTAGTTCAGCATCAGATGCATTGTCTTCTACCAGCAGTATTTCTACTAAGTTCTCATTCATAACAATTTATTTAAACTTTAAAAACAAATCAATTATTTATTATTCCTTTGGTAACAAAAAATAAAAACACGCTCCTTCATTTACGTTTCCTTCAGCCCATACAATACCATCATACCTTGACACTATTTTTTCTACTACAGCCAAACCAACACCAGTACCTTCAAACTCATCAGAACTATGTAACCGTTGAAATACTTTAAACAACTTATGTTTATACGCCTCATCAAATCCTACTCCATTATCCTTTATATAAAATCCAATCCCTCTATGATCTGTCCAGGAACCAATTTCTATAACAGGTTGCTCTTTCTTTCCCGAATACTTTATTGCATTCGAAATAACATTTATCCATACCTGTCTTATTGTGCTTACATCTACTTTTATCAATGGTAGCTTTTTAATATTCCATACAATTTTTTCATGCTTGCTATCCAGCTGTAGTATAGTAGCTATTATTTCATTCACCAATACTTGAATGTCTACAGGTACTTTTACCATCTCTTGTTTACCCATTCTGGAAAAAGTCAGCAAATCATCTATCAATTGTGCCATGTTTACCGCATTATGCTTTATCACACTTGTTAGTCTCTTTGCTTCATTATCCAGTTTATCGGCATAGTCTTCCACTAGTATATCTGTAAATCCAATTATACCCCTCAATGGAGCTCTAAGATCATGCGAAACAGAATAAGTAAAAGCACTCATCTCATCGTTGGCTTTCTTTAATTGCGCAGTTCTTTGCTCTACTTTAACCTCTAGCTCAGTATTGAGTTTCTGAAGTTGAATCTCAGCTCTTCTCTTTTCTGTAATATCAACAGATAATATAAATATCCCTTCCGGCACTGGTTGAAAACTCAATTCAAAATAACCAATTGATTGATCAGGAAAAACAAACTCATTTATCATGTGAATAGCTACCCTTTCATCAAAACATTTTTGATACACTATATAAATTGGCTGCTTTTCAATTCCAGGAAATTTTTCCATTACAGTTTTGCCAAGCAATTCCTCTCTTGTATACTTTGCATGAAGAGTAAAAGCATCATTTACATATAAATATCGCCAGTCAAATCCTATCAACTGCGCTCCTTCAAGCATAGTATCTAGTAAATTTCTAAACTGCTTTTCACTAGCCACGACACTCTTCTCGTTGGCTATTTTTTGTGTTACATCTCTTACTATCCCCTGCAATCTTCCATCGGGCAATACCCTTCCGGTTGTTTCCCCTAAAAATGTCGATCCATCTTTTCTAAGTATAGTCCATACCACCGAAGTAATACCGCCATCCAAATTAGAAATCGCCTGTGGTATCAGCGGCACTTCTTCTTTCACAAGAATATCAGCAATATTCATGCTCGTCAACTCTTCAAAAGTATAACCCAGCATATCACAACCTATGTTGTTCACATCCTGATAATTGCCTTCATGATCACTGATGAATATTCCATCCGGCCCCTGATCAAATAACATTCTAAAATGTTCTTCACTCTTTATCAATTTTTCTTCCGCACTTTTCCTTTCAGTTATATCCCTGAAATTAAAAACAATAGCCCCCACCTCAGGTAGTTCAAGCAGATTTACCAATACACCTTCTATCCATATAAAGTGCCCTTCTTTATGCTTAATTCTAAAAGAAATGGAAATAGGTTTGCCCGGATTATTCTTGGCATCCTGTATGCTTTGTTCAGCTACTATTTTATCATCAGGATGTACGTTTTCCGTATTCACTTTTAATGATACTTCTTGTTCAGTCCAGCCAATTACTTTCTCTGCCGATGGGCTTCTATATATAACCTGAAAATGTTGATTGAACATAGTTATTATATCATTCCCATTTTCAAGTAGAGTTCTAAAACGAACCTCTCTTTTTAAAATTTCTGCAGTCCGCTCTCTCACCTTTTCTTCCAATTGTTCATTATACATACGCAATTCCTCTTCCTGCCTTTTTATATGACTGATATCTTTTACTATAAAATAAAAAGCAACCGCTTCTCCATTTTCATCTCTTATACAATTAGAGCTAACTACACTATAAAAAGAACTGCCATTGCGATGATAAAAGTATCGCTCCGAAGTCCATGTTCCATTTGCTAATATTTGTCGTTTATTAGTCTCAATCTCTTCAGCACTTAGTGCTGTAAAATTTAGTTCAGCTACACTTTTACCCATAGCCTCTTCCTTAGTATAACCAAACAGATTTTCAGCCCCTTTATTCCAGCTAATAATCTTCATATCTTTTCCTCGCGAAAAAATAGCCTCCGACGATTGTTCCACCATATTCGCTAGGTAGGTCAACCTTTCCTGCAGTTTTCTCTGATTCTTAATATCAAATTGAATTAACAGAAAAAATACTACACTCAATATAAATGCTACCAACAGAACAGTAAGGAGTAAAACATTTAGTTTATTGGAGGCCTCTTCATTGTGTCTTTTTCTTTCTGTCAAAAGAGTGTTTTCTATGCTGTTCATTTCTGCACCAACAGCCCTGATTTTATCAGTAAAATATTTTCCTTTCAAAGTACTCACAGCCGCTACAGCCTTTTCACGTTTATTTTGTTTACATAAACCTATTAGCATGTTGGTAAATTCTATTCTCTTATTAAAGTAGAATTGTAAAGAATCTAACCATTTCAATTGATTTGGATTGTCTGATACCAGTGCTTTTAAGTTAACCAAATTCTTTTTAAAATTCTTCTCCGAATTTAATACCGGTTCCAGAAAAGCTTCCTTTCCAGAAATCACATAGCCTTTCGAACCTATCTCATTATCTAAGGAAATTAATACAATCGATTGAATTTGTTGTATTACCTGCTCAGTGTGGTTCAACATTAATGTAGTGCTACGTATTTTCTGTAGCTGATTAATGGAAATATATAATACCAACGCAATAGTGAAAACAGCAATACTGATACCAGTTTTAAGTTTCTTATTGATAGAATATTTTTCCATAGTTGGTACTCAGAAACGGCTATTACTTGTATTACTAATGAGTCTTATACAATTACACAGACAAGCATAGAAGTTTGATGCTAATATATCAAATCAACAATGCTTAAAAAAATAAAAACTCCATAATTTAAACTTTTAATTTGATTATATTGATATCCATCAAAATTGGTAAGCTAATACATAAAAATCAGCTATTCATACATTTATTTTAATCAAATTATCACAGACTGTATTTTAGAAGTTGTTTGAGTATATTGTTTTGAATTCAATACTAGAATTATCAGTAGAAGAACAAAGCAGATTTTGCAGATTTAGTTAGATGATAAAGTCAATAATCTAACAAAGTGGCAGTACAGATAGCACTATAAGGAATAGGAGATACTTAATTCAAACAGCTTCTGGTAATCTTAATATAAACCTTCGTTATTCAATTTAGTCTTGATCTGTTTACTTATAAAAGGTTGATGTAAAAAATCGCCATTACACACTTTCTAAATAAATTTATACATCTAAATCTTAAATCTTCACGGTAACTTTTAAAATAAATTTACCTAACTCAACAATCTTCACCCCCTTTTCTATTACGTTCATAGTACAATTGAAATTTTTCATTAAAATTGCAGTGTCTTCATACTACTTTACAAACTGTTCAGAGCAAAATTGCTAATTTACATACATATTTTACCTACGTTCATGGCAAAATTGCAAATCTATTTTACTGATTTCGAAATTAACTTTGCTGTTTATATAGTTTATTCAGCTATTTAACCCATTAATGTATTAGTATCTAGGACAGCTATCTTCTTCTTTATCTTTTCTAAATGGATGAATGCTCAGCATTACATAGCCACCGCCATTCAACTGATGATCGCCTTTTTTAAACCAGTTAAAGAAATCAATGTCATGCAATCCCACCAAAAGTGGACCTAGTTTTATAGCTGTTCCTATCCAGAATTGCATATCGGCATTTAACTGAGTAGGAAAATATAAACCCAGCCCTTTTGTTTCCCATCTTGGGGTTACAATTACTAGATTCTCTTCTCTTAGTTTAGAAATAGACTGGGCATACGGGGAGAAAAAATTAATAGTCAGTTCTCCATTTACATAAAAATTATTCCCCAGATTTTTATCAGCAGAAAGTACTAATCTGGTTGGATTGTAAATTGTGAAATGCCCATTCAAATGACTACTATTCTTGTATGAATGCAGAAGAGTATCTCTTAAAGTTTGCAATTTGCCAATATTGTATCTATTAAATAAAGAATCAGTAACAAGTCCAGTAGGAATTGTTTTTTCAGCTGCATCTTTTCCAAAGCGGTAATAGTTAGCTCCTATATCTAGAATAGCAGCACCAAACTTCCAGTCGTAATTTTTGGCATTCCAATCTGGTGCACCCCAAGAAGTGAAAGTTGAAGTACTCGTATTCTTTAATACATATTCTACACCAATACTTAGTCCAAAAGAATTAAGCGAACTGTTTAGAATGGTACTTACATTTCTACGGGGACTCTGATTAGTATCGTACAAATCATAATTTTCGGTATAACGATACGAAAGGTTTCCACTATTAATAAAGTAATAAGGCACATTATTGCCATTTACAGAACTACCATAGGTCATCACACGAGGGTTGAATTCAAGTCCAGAAAGTCCTTTCATTACGGTAAGGGTAGCGCCCCAGGTAATTCTGGTATCTTCATCATCACGGTACACTCTGGAATAATTAAAATTTACCTCCATCCAACCGGAATGTGTAGCATTACCGTTGAAACTAGGCACCGATTTATTTACATCAGCCCAGCTTTTAAGACTATGAATAGTATCGCTGTATATAAATGGATCGGCATAAGCTTGCAAAAAACCTCTTCCTCTTAATCCGAAAGTAAAAGCACTTTTATTGTTAAGTCTGCATCTGAAGTTTAAAATACTACCATCAGCATTTCCATTTAGCGAACGCTTTTCATAACCATTTGTAAGCACCACTCTAGCCTCTTTATATGGAATAGAGCCATAACGAAGCGACTGAAAGGAAGAATTGTCCACTACAAAAGCTTTATTGGATACAGTAGCTTGAACAGAAAAAAGAGTGATATCCCATTTAAAAGCCTGATTGATTGAACTGGCAGGATTATGAAAAATACTCTCTACTCCAGCATATGGCGAACCTGCTAAGGCATGGTAGTTTTGAGCATTGGTAATTGAAACACATACAACAGCGCAAACGATGCCTAAACCTTTCAATAATTTCATCCGATTCATTATTTGAGATGGGGAAAATAGGTGTAAAAGCCTTTTGGTCTAAATTTTCGTTTCTTAATTTTATCGTAAATTATAAATTTCAGCAGATTTAAATGCAATACAACCTAATGGTACAAGCAGAATATTATCACTCTCCTCATCTCCTTTATCAAACAATGGGATTCATATAGGGGCACTTTCCATGATTAGTGATATTACAGAAAAAAAGAAAAACGAAAAATCATTAATCAAAATAAATAAACTATACGATACCCTGAGTAGGGTAGTAAGAACTGTTGGTAAATTTAACTAATAAACAAAATTTACTGGAAGAAGCCTGCAAGATAATTGTAGAATACAGTAGCGATCTGCACATGGTATGGATAGGAGAACACATTGCACTTTCACAGGAAATGAAAAATGTATCTGCATTTGGTCCAGCAAAAGACTAAGTAAATAACCTGAACATCAGAACAGATGATAGTGCATATGCTCAGGGCCCAACAGGTACAGCCATTAAAACAGGCACTGCTCTGAAAGGAGCGGTGCTTTTTTTAGGTAAAGAACACCTGCGAAGGCGGGAATGGAGTATGTTACTATGGCATTTTATTAGTGCGGAAGTTATCAGTCTGACGCTCCTTATTATCTTTCTGAAATTTTGGAATTGACTTGTAGGAGCGTACTGACGGGGTGCGATTCGGGAATAACAAGATAAGATGAAGGAAACTCTTAATAATCTGTTTCAAATGCAATATAAAGTCTTTCAAAGCCTATATAATTTTTTTTAAATGCATAGTAATCTCTTTCAAACCCCTTATAATCTGTTTCAAATGCATTATAATTTGTTTCCAGACCATTATAAACTGTTGCAAATACATTATAATCTATTAACGGACCAATATAATTTAATTAAAAGGAATGTTGAGGAGGATTTAGCTTTATAAAAGATAAAAAAATAATATTAATACATGATTAAATACATCGTCAATTAAATATTTTGGATAAAAATACGTTGTAAGATAAAATAGACTTATAATGATATCACCAAGAGTACAATTAACAGCATCTGATAGGAAT
>Ga0208253_1000362_pt1 | contig 19572 bp, 33 predicted proteins | sample CryBogCBE10Oct08_FD_184573 | JGI IMG/M metagenome (GOLD analysis project Ga0208253, IMG submission 184573) | Freshwater microbial communities from Crystal Bog, Wisconsin, USA - CBE10Oct08 (SPAdes) | ecosystem: Environmental > Aquatic > Freshwater > Lake | place: Crystal Bog, Wisconsin, USA...
CTCTTCAATTTCATCAGCAGCTCTAGCAGCAGTGAAATTAAAACCAAGGTATGAGCTAAGGATTACTCTACGGCAACCATCGCAGTAGATCTCAGGGCCAAACTTGCTAGCTGTTCTAACAAGATTGCCTTTGTTGCAAACGTGGCAAATTTCCATTATTACACCTCAAAAAACTTTTGGATAACATCAACTGGAAGTGAAGTTGCTCTCTTGCTAGCAGTAGCGTGGTTAAATCCATCTGTAAGCTCGAGAGGGCCACGATCGTAATCACCAGGTGTCATTGAACTAGGGTTAGAGCTACCGTCAGAGCGTGGGATGGCGTTGCTGTTTGGTTTAATGTCAAACAAGCTTTGTCCAGCACTTTGTTGTGGCGTCTTGTTGTAGAATTTTCTGTCCTGGTATCCTTGGTAGTAGTCTTTGCTCAACAAAGCAAGATCTTCATCCATAGGCTTTCTTTGCATTGCATCCATATTGCCTTGGACGTAAAGGTCACTTGCGCTACCACCATTAGAAGCAAAAAGTCTTATGTATTCATCAGAGGCGCTGGCGGTTGTAGCTTCTTCTTTGATGATGTCACGCTTACCATCGATATCACCAATCGTTGGACCTTCAACGTGGCTAAAATTCTTGTCGCCAAGACCGTGATCGTATTGTGGCTTACCGCAACCGCAGTGGGTGCAAGCAAGACGAGTACCTGGGAAGTAATTAGTTTCACAGTGATTGCAGAATGGTTCACCATTCTCCATGACGTACGCAATTCTTGCATTCATGCTCATGTTTGCTCCAATAATTGTTGATAGCGATCCGGGTGAGACGCTTGACAACCCTTCATTTCCTACAACTGGTGGTTGGCCAGTTACATCGATCTTTGTTACGCGCTTTGGTGCTGATAGCTCTGTGGAGTTTTCATCCTCATTGCCAATATCTGCGAATCTAAAGCTGCCAACAGTGCCAACTGCAGATTGCCCTGGGATTCCAAAGCCTTCTTCATTGTTCTCAATGGCTTTTAACGAGTCATCGTTCTCGTAAGTGCCTGCACTGGTGTCTGCGTATCTCATCAGTTACTACTGCGTCTTAAAGACCGTTTTAACTCTTATTCCCAGGTAGTGGGAGGAGTAAAACGATTTTTGTCTTCTTCAATTAATTGCGCAAGTCTTGTAACTGGTTCTTTTTCAATAGAAGATGCAATCTTTTGTTGTTCAAGAATTTCTTCAATTCTCAATGGAATAGTAGCCATTATAGTTTCCCCAAGTCAGCGGTCAAGTCATCGATGCGCATGTCACCATAAGCACCTTTTTCAACAATTTCTGGAGTGATAAGAGCCCAGCTCTCTTCCATATAGCTTTGCAACCATCTCCACGTAATCTGCTGCACTTTACCCCAGGTTATACATTGCACGTGGTCCTTGTCATACCCAACAAGAACAATACAGTGGCCACCTTCAATTTGATTATCGGCAGGGGTACCAGTTAGATCCCAAGGTTGGTTTTGAAGAAATTGCTGTTGGAATGTAACAGGCAATTGAACACCAATGTAAGCAAGACCAAACGTAGCAATAACGCTACGAAGCTCATCAAGGTCAGCATGGTCAGTAGGAGCAAAGGCAGCAAGCTTGCTACCAAACAATTCGTTGCTCTGCCAATACTTAAGAAGATCAGCCTCTACTGCTCCTTGATCTTTTCCTCCAGTATAAGAAAGGTACGCGTTCTCCACATCGGTGTCGGCGGGGAAAGCCTCGGAGAGTCCCAAAACAGCAGCGTGAGCCATTCTGGCGTGAATAATACCAGCAAAAGTGCAATCCCCATATTTGTCATTCCCTAACATTCCCCAGCTAGCTACATTTGGCACTGCAACAGTATCTGGAGCTACTGGCAGAGGGCTGCCTTGATAAAAAGCTAACTGGTGTAAACCAGCGGGGCGCTTAGGATCAAGCTTACCTAATTTACCAATAATGCGGTCTGTCATTGTTGTGCTTCTCTTTGAGCGTCTGAATGTAGATCACCGAGCTGTCTCCACATCTTTGTGTGCGCATAATACGATTTGTGCTGATTCTGTGCCATGTGGCGAGCTTCATCAGAATTCTTATAACAAGCTTTTCTAAGTTCTTCATGGCTGTCAGCACCATGTTCTTTTGCAGTCATAAAATATCTAGCAACCCATTGATGTGGTGCTGCGTTAGCGTTTGGAAAATACGTAGAAGCATTGTTTTTTATTTTGCCAAGGAGGGTGGGAATGTCATCCCCTTTTGCCATTGCGTATCTTCTACTCCATTCCATTAGATTCTCCATGGATTAGAGGATCAAGATCTTTGTGGACGTAATTATCAAGCTTGCTGAGCTCACGCTCTTTTTTACGTTGATCCATCTTGTCAGAAACAATTTTTTGCGTCATAATTGCAACTGGGGTAAGCAAGGCTACGATCTCTTTAGCTGTGAGATCAATCAGCGGATTTGCTAACCGTTCGTTTCTATAACGTTCACTAAAGTTCATTTGATAAGTCCTCTAACATATTTTTCTGCTTCGCAATCAGCACCGGCATGCCGGTTTCAGGATCAAGATTTTCTGGTGTCAAACCTTTAAGTCTGTTCTTAGCATGTTGAATTTTTTCTTTAGCGTATAAACCAGCTAAGCCTGGGAGTGTTTTTAAGCTTTCAAGACTATCTTTTGCGTGCTGACGTTTGTCTGGGTTTGTTGCGATGTCTGCTGCTCTAGCTACATCGCTTCCAATAGTTTTTGGACCTTCTGGCCAAATTGCTTTATATAGATCATGAAGAATGACACCAGTATTTGCTTCTTTTGAATTAAACGTTCTCATTGTATTAATCCTCGTACGTATTTTTCTGCTTCGTAATCAGCAGCAGCAGTTGTGTGAACGCCACCATGACCTCTGTGGTGGAATAGGCAAAGCCATTCCAAGTTTTCTGCGCTCTCTACCCATGCACCAACGGTGTCAGGGTCAGATACGCCGGGATAATCAACCTCGAGCCACTTAAGGTCAACACCGTTCTGCAATGAGAACTCAATGTGTGTGTGGTGAAGCTCTAAGGGAGCGTCTAAAGTACATTCGCTAAAGTCATTACGATGAGCACCGACAGCACACTGAGCAGTGCCTTTAGTCTTTGCTCTATAGTGGCTGAAGTCCACGTAGTGTGGGTCTGAAGTGCGCTCAGGGTGAGCAGGGTAATGTACAGTATAGCGATGGGTAACATTTTGATCGTGTTCTTCTACAGTCATTGTTCGTCTTCTCTTTTATTCTGAAGATAATCAATGACTTCATCAAGACTTTTGAACACGACGATGTCATTTTCGTAGTCAAGATCATTGACGTCATCATTATCGTCAATATCTAGGTCAAAAAACTCGTCTAATAACATCGTGAAGTCAAATTCATCTACTTCACGGGAATATTCCATGCAAGTTTTAGCAATTTCATCAAATTCTGAGATTGTGATACGAAAAAACTTGTTACTTTTAGGTTTTTCGTCGGATTTAGTCAATTTACTGAGAACTTTTGACGAAATATTGCTAGATTGGGCAATATTTTCCTTAAATCCGGAGATTTTGTCAGTATTTTTGACTACTTTTTGCTTATCTTTGTACTTTTCTCTAACAGTACAAGCTTCACAGTCACACTTTTCAGCCATGAAATTTCCTTGAGTTATATATAAGAGGATTTTTTGGGTTTTGTCAAGTATCTTTTTACAAAATTTTATGCAAGACCTGGTTCGTAACCTTCTTCACTAAGATCACCAAGGCTAAGATTGGGTACATTCTCAGGAATAATGTCTGCATGACCAGCAAACAACGCATCTTCCTGGTCTCTTCTACCCTGTACGGCTCGTTCAGCCCAAAGTTGCGTGTGAGGCTTAGGCCAATCGTTGCGAAGTGGGTCAAATTTTCCTCTGGCACCAAGACTTGACATTCTGTCATCAAGCATTGGACTGTATCTTGAGGGGAATCCTCGGTAATAAGCACGCTTAACTGCTTCATCTTTACTTGTAGCAGCTTCATTATGGTTCTGAACGTCAATCCAACTGTCCGAAGGGTGGGCATTTTTGTTCAAAATAAGACCAGGGTGGTTACTGAGAACAAACCTTGCAGTTCTTGCGTTGTTGTACTTTGGCTGTTCTTTGGGATCTTTAACATATGTATTCTTAGGATCAAAGATTGAGCTGAAAACACCCTCAATTTCCTTATGAGCTGCAACACCGGGCTGCTCTGGATCATTGGGGTCGTTGTGTGCAAAGTGGCCAATGTGTTTCATTGTGTGCCACCATGTCTTTGTGTCAGTGATACCACGGTTCAAAAGGTTGTCAGCTGCCAATCTTCTGAGGTGGTGGATACCACCAATGGTCACATCAGGGTAAGCCATCTGTGGTTTGTTCTTTTCATCAAAGTACTGACCAATAGCAATTGGCTTATTTGAGTCCTTTGAACCATCTGGTTTTTTGCCCCAGCGAACAATCGTGTTAGGGTTAGAGAAGTAGTAGTCGGCAGTGAGGTTACGAATTTTGTTCTCATCTGCATCACGCCCAGCAGGCTTAAGCTGAAGGTTAAGATACGAGCTCAACGTAGGCAAATTAGCAAGTTTTGACGTGTTAGACTCATCAGTAATACCCTCAGCTCTTAACTGTCTTCTGCTGCAGTCACCGGAATACATCCAGTTGCCACGGCCTTTACCATTTTTAGGCTTGATCAAACCAAACGTTTCAATGGCTTCTTGAGTAGGCTTGCTGAGACCTTGGTCTTTGTATCCACCAACGCAGTTATTACGCTCACAAGAGTCATCTTTGCGGCATATACCATCAGCGTGATCTTTGGCACAAGCATAGTGACAACCCTTTAGGTAGTGATAAGCGGCAACTCGGGCACCCTTTTCGAGGCCACGCTTCATTGGGTCTTGGTCAAATGAAGCAAACCCATTGAAGAAACGCAGTTTCAGTGGGCCAATTTTCTTTTGCTTATCAACTGCATCGTCAGGTACTTGTGGTGTATCTGTGGGGATATCATCGAAAACACCTGCAAGAACGCTATTAAAAGTTCTACGTGTCTTCTTACTACTATTGAATATCTTCATATCATTACCTTATATTGTTATTTGCACAGTTTGCGCGCGCCTTCGGGGAAAAAAGTTCCGAATTTCCATTTTCCCTTGTATTATAAGGCGTTTCGATTGTACGTCGTTTTCCCTTTGTTTATAAGGGTTTACATGAGATCGTTATCAGTGACTTCGTAGGGAATGTTATCGTCGTGTGCATTGGCTTCATTGAAACATTGTGGGCATGCAGCATCGTTCATAACAGCAGTCAGTGGGACACCGTGTTCACATGTTTGTTGTCTACGTGAGGCACTAGGATCAACGTTGTTAATCATTCGATCCTTCTTCTGGTTAAAGTAGTTAGTGAACGGTGTAGGTACTTTAATACCTAGCATTCCTGCACTACGCAGTGCGGCTACAGTGCCATCATAGGCTGTTTCTGCTTCGAGTCTACGGTCTGGGGTGCCCATGGCCCGCGACTCAAGGATATCGTCAATGTCTTGAGCGAGGCGCTTGTGCTGCTCCGCCAGCTTGGAGTGTCGGTTAGCAGTCTCTTCGTCCATTCTGTTCTTAGGCTCGTTGCGGAAGTAGTTAATGATGTTCTCAGCGGTGTTACCCATGGCGTAAGCGTTGTGGTACTTGTTAAGGACATCAAATGCCTTCTGAGTGTGACCCCAGTGGGTGTCAGTAATGTGGTCAGTAAGACCAGAGTGACTGAGGACAGCTGTGCCGATTGTTCTAAGCAAGTGTTGAACAGCTTCGCTTGTTCCCGCAAGATCCTTTACAGAAGCAGTGGTGGTACGCTTCAAGGCGTCAGAGACTTGCTGCAGGTGGTGCGCTTGAGCAGCATTGTTGGCGTCATTGATCTCTTGAACGCGTCCAGCTAAATCGCTAACATTTTGCATGGCGTCGTATTGGCCTCTAAAACGACCACGCATCTCTTCAGCCGTACGTTCTGCTTGCTCGAGAGCTTGGCTCAAGTTTTCGTGGTCTCTACGGATCTCATCTGCTGTCGAAGCAGTCTTTTTCGACCACATGTCTTCAATAAATGGCATGGTATACCTCTGGGGATAGAACAATCGCTACTTCCTATACCAGAAAACCTATATTTTTACATTGTCTTTATTTACTTTAGTGCACTAAGTATTGCAGCAGGGGCTTTAGGCCCCCCGCATTTTTTTATACGTGCTTCGTGCCTGCCCATTGGGACCCCTACATAGACCCCTTTTTAGTGCATCAAGTATTCAAAGTCCAAAAAGTTGCCATCCTATTATTTGCCTTACAGTGACGTTTGCAGTAGCAGTGGAAAAAGATTATGAACTTCTTTTGGTATTCGCCAACTAAGGCGGTGCTCCTAACTCAAGGGTGTCCCCGAGAGTGTCACGAACGGCATCTCACAGGCATTGTGTGCTGTGAGGGTGTGTGATCGTGCCAGCATAGACGTGATGCGTCGTGCTGCGTAGTCAAGAGTACTACGAATGCCTCTCCACGCGTGTGAGCGCTGTCCTGCTCAACTATACACGTCTCTGGTGCTGAAGAGTCAGCTGAATACGTAACTCATCAGGAACTGCGGTGCCCAATGTGGCTTCGTCGTTTGTGATGTGCAACGTATGCACAAGCGGTGTGTGTTGAGCAAGCACACCGTGCAGTATGTGCTCAGAAAGGATGTGAGAGCATGCTAAAGTTTACCACTGCAAGCGGCTCTGTCTACTTCGTCAAAGAAGAAGAGCAGATGTTCGCTCGCCAGTCCGACCAGGTGTTGTTTAACAACAACACCGGCGAGGATGACACCGACAAGCACCTCGAGTTCAAGTCATACGTTGAGTGTGGCTTTAACGAGTGGGGTGACTTGGTCTTCGAGTACATTGAAGACGGCAAGATCAGGGTCATCCGTTCAACGCCAGTCGTTGAAGCCGAGCTGATCTAACTAATGTTAGACAGCCCATCCATCCCGTCCCGAAGCGGGGAGTATCAATCGAAGTCTGGTTGATGCTCACGATTATCTATATACGTAGATGATCGTGAGGGTCAACCAGGATCCGGAAAGGAGGTAACGATATGTCACGTCGTCGCCGTAGGGCATGGCGCCCTTCCGAGCTGTCTCAAGTTACAGCTCGACACATCACGTTCATCGCGTGTGTGACTGCACTGGCTGCTTCAGTAGTAGTCGGTGTATGGATCGTCGTAGAGACTCTTCGTCTCTGCTTCGGTTAATAGTTCGTAGGTGAGTAAGTCACCACTGCGTGTGTTGGGCAAGCACGTGGTTTAGTAAGTGCCTAGAAAGGAGGGGGTCATCATGAAGACCAAGACCACCCCACGCACTGCAGTCAGCTTTGCTACTGCTCCCAAGTGCTCCTGTGGCTACACTCCCATGTTCATCGACTCACTTGTGTGGGTTGACCGTGAGGGTAACAAGCTCCCAGGTGTGGTTCCAGCTACCATGACGATCGACGGTGTGTCTCACACTGTTGAGAAGTGTGGTAAGGAGACCAAGTAGCAACGCTACTAGCACTGTTGTATTGCTGCCCCGAAGCAGCGAGTATCAATCGAAGTTTGATTGATGCTCACGATTATCTATTCACGTAGATGGTTGTGAGGGTCAATCGGACCCAGTGTCATAGTGGTCGTGCTATGGCGCTTGAGAGGAGGTGAGACACATGGAGGAAGTAACAACTTACGAAGCTGCTTTGGCTAAGTACAACGTTGCTTTGGCTGCGTACTACGCTGCTATGGCTGAGCTCGGTGATGCTTTGACTGCGTACTACGCTGCTTTGCGTGAGCGCGATGCTGCTCAGGCTGAGTACGAGTCTGCTAAGGCTGAGTACTTCGCTGCTAAGGCTAAGCGCAAGGCTGCTGAGGCTGAGCTCAAGGTTGCTGATGTTGAGCTCGATGCTGCTTGGGCTAAGTACAAGGCTTCTTGGGCTAAGTAGTAAGTAGTAAGCAAGGGGTATGAGTTCCACCCCACCCAACGGGCTCACCCCTACTATACACCTGAAAGGAGGTGAGACAATGCTAGAAGACGGCGTGTATTTCAGTCGGATTCTTATGCGCCAGGGCAAAGCACCCTGGTCAGCAGTGGTCAACGATCACATTGTTGGTCGTGCATGGACCAAGCGAGCAGCTGTTGTGTTGCTCGAGAACAAGTTCTAATGGTTCTTGTTCCCCAACTCATCTAGATACCCGGTGGACATAGCGGTCGTGCTATGGCACTTGAAGGAGGTGATTGCCGTGGTATGCAAAGAGGAATTCAGTGGCGTTGAAGCTAGCTTCGAGAACCTACTCAAAGAGTTCTCGGAGACTGGCGAGATTGCTCCTCCCAAGGTTGTTGGCGTTGAGATCTTCGAGCCAGAAGAAGCTCCTATCCCTCACTGCTGCACAGACTGTGGTTGTGAGTGCGGTGAATGCGACTTCATTGACTGGGACTACTCAGACTGGGACGAATAGTAGGTCACAGCCCTGGCAGGGGGCGTTGTACTCTGCCGGGTATCAATCGTATTCGGTTGATGCTCACTCTTATCTGCAATGTAGATACTAGTGAGGGTCAACCGGGGACTAACCCACCCCAACCCACTATAGGTCCAGTGTTTAGGTTTGTCATAGCCTAGCACTGCAAAGGAGGTGAAACTATGACTAAGTCAACCCGTAACACGCGCTTCGCGCAGTTGCAGAAGGAGCAGCTCTCAGACGTGCTCGTTCGTCCAACCGTGCTCGGCTACGAGGAGATCCTGGAGAAGATTGCATACTTCGACTCCATGGTGGCTCTCGACGCAGACGGTGTGTGGAAGAAGTGGTACCCACGTACTACCCGCTCCACTAGCTCACGCAAGCTTGAGGCACACTTCTGCGTGCAGAACCCCAGTGAGATTGACCCTCGTTCCAAGAAGGAGCGTCGTCTCACTTGGTGCGAGACCTGCATCGAGCACCAGGCTTCACTGTAGTAGGTAACCCATCTAGGCATACCCGTGTGCCTAGGCGCTGACTGTGTAGTACGTGCAGTCAGTGGGTGGGGGTCACTCCCCACCTGGGTACGGTTACCCCACGGGTAATCCCCGCCGACTGGGTTAAGTCGGATTATCACACAAACGTATTGTGTGACGTAACAAACAGTAGGAGATTGCCATGAAGGCATCTACTTTTGTGTCCCTGTCCACCCTCGAGTTCAACGAGGAGGAGTTGTCAACTGACCTTGACATTCTTCTCTTCGCTGACGAGGAGACGTCCGCTCAGTCAGACGGGGTTGTGCGCGTAGCACGACTCAACAAGACTGAGGCCATCACCCTGTCAGGTCTTTCTACTGACCTGGTGATCGGTCGCGGGCTCGCTGACTTCCGTAAGGAGCACTTCGACTGTGTCGTTGCTTCTGACGGTAGCATCGAGAGCTTCGTCGGCAAGCCCCTTGCTAAGGGTATTGTCTTCGATGTGACCTCGAAGCGTGACCGCCTGTACGGTGCCCACGTCTACAACATTGCAGCGGGTCTCACCCCTGACTCTGTTGTTCACGACGGCATGGTCTACGGTAAGTCGTTCCTGGCTAACCGTATGCAGGTTCAGATTGCATCTGACTTGCAGACCGACCCTCGTACCGGTGAGAAGTTCTACTTCATCGGAGTGCGTCGTTTCGGTATCCTCGTTGAGGCTACTGACTTCGCGTACTACGACACCGGTCGTGGTGGTGTGCCAGCACGCATCAAGTTGTACACCAACGTTGAGAAGGGTACCTTCTACTTCAAGGTGTTCAACAAGGTGACGTCGAAGCACGACCGCATCTACCAGGTTCCTGGTGACGTGCAGTGGTACGACCTCGTTAAGACTCGTCTTAACCTGGCTCTGCCCAACGGCCAGACGCGGTTGGACATCTACACCTCGGAGCTGAACAAGCTCGACGAGAACACTGCTGAGGAGCTCCGTGCTACCCAGAAGATGTTCTTCGAGGTGTACAAGACTACCAAGGCTGCTATCATCGCGGCCAAGGCAGTGGACGCCACCCAGGCCTAGTCAGCCCCCAGTCTTGAGTCAGGACTGGGTTACCTTAAACTGACTCGCCCCCACACCCACAGATGTTGTGTGTGCCCTCGAAGGGAGTGTGGGGGTCTATGCCGCAACGTATGCAGCAGAGCATGTATCATATATACATGTAGTAGTAAAAGGAAAACACATGGAGTCATTCCGTGTTATTGCAGTCGAACGTAAGTTCGGTAAGGTAATTAACCGTACCATGCTGGGGGATCACTATCCCAGTGTGCACCAAGCCAAGCGTGTATTGCGCCATTGGTATGGAGTGAAGCGGTTTAATCAAGTGGCGGACAGCCTCATTGTAGGCTCATGCCGCCCCCGCTGGCACACCAAGCTCACGTTCATCATTGCGCAGCAATCTTTCTACGAGGAGATTGCCAGCTACACGCCTGACGAGCTCGAGGCTATTGCAGCTAATGGCTGAGCCCGAGGTCTACACTGATTGGTGGAAAGTGTTCAACCAAGTACCCCGTCACTAGGGGACAGTTGTAACACAAATTGTTTCACGTGAAACATATATTATGTTTCGATATATGTTTCACGTGAAACATTCCCCGCATGGGGGGATATCTTTAGCTAAAGCTAACTCCTCCCATTGCATTTATGTTTATTGATGCGTACGTGAGGCATCGTAATACCATACCAATATATGTTAAGTGGGTGGGTTCTGTGAACCCGAGGTGTGCTTGTTGACCTTGATGACCCTAAACGTATCCTGCCATGTATACGTGCATTCATACATGGCTGTACATGGCTAAGCATTTTTTCCATATGTTAACGGGTATGTGCCTATATTGGTGTGGTATTAGGATGTTTCACGTGAAACATTCGTATATATGTTTAAGAACCGTAGTGTCATACCATTACGGGCCTCGTTTGTGCATGTAGCATAAATGTATAGCACTAATCGTTCCTACCCGTATGGGTGCTTAGGTTCATAATGGTATGGCACTAGGGTGCTTAAAATTTTTATGTGTGTTTAGACACACATAGCATCCTCATATTCCTGCTTTAGTTAGATTTATATAGCAGGGGTATGGTTGTATGTGCGGTTGCTAAATAAGTAACCCACAAATAAGTAGTAAAGGAGTAGTCATGGAAGTGTACATGCTTGAAGTAAGGGGCACCATGGGATACGATGGCAAACCTTTTGAGGGTACAGAAGATGACCAGATCGTTGGCTTGTACTCATCAAAAGAAAAAGCCTTCGATGCCGCTGACCAGATCAGTAAGGGTGACTTGACTGACTGGGAAATGTGCAACGAATGGGTACCCGAGCACAACACTACCATCTGGAGAATTGCTCGTACCTATACTGAGGATGGTGAGGTGGATGACAGTGTCCCGCCGGTGATAGATACTAGCCCGCACGTGTGGACATGTCATTTGCACTCTAAGGGTGAGGCTAAGCACGTTGTCATTGAGGGTATTGATCGTCAGTTCTTCAATGCCAAGGGATTCATCTATCTCTGGACTGTGCAGTAATGTTCGCAGTAACAATACCCAAGTAGGGTAGCAGTAAACAAACACAAGGAGATCCCTGTGGAAGTAGTAAAACCAAGCAGTGCCCCGGATTCGTTCGGTGGTTTGTCAGTGGGTAAGTGCACCCGTTGCCAGCGTGGTATCAAACTGTACAGTGAGAAGCAGCCCTCTGACGGTATGCACTTGCAGTTGCTTGATGGCTACGGCATGTTCACTGACAGTGAAGAAGTCCTCGAGGATGTTCTTCTCTGCCACGACTGTGTTGTGTGGTTCTTGCAGGACTTCCCCGAGGAGTACAAACAACAGTTCAAGAATGGTCACGGCCCCGGTGGTGACTGCTCTACTGCTTGCGAGTATGCATACAAGCGGAACAGTGATTCCCCGCCAGATGAAGAGGAAGACAACATGTGGTATTGCGATGAGTGTGGACGTAATGTTTACTCTTGCGAATGCACAGGTGGCTTCCTTGATGAGGATGAAACAATTGAACAGGAGGAATGCTGATGAAGGTATGGGCAGTAGAAACAACGGTTAGCGCCCACGCTCACGAACAAGGTATCAATATCTTGTCCATCCATTGGTTTGGTCTCTTCAAGGAATTGAAGGATGCCCAAATTGCGGTGGAGAAGTGGTACTCAACCCCCCGGCCCGGCAAGGAAGTCTTGCCCATTAGCAAGGGGTGGGATCTTGATGAAGATGGTGAATACGTCGCCTCATTCATCGAGTATGACATCATCGACGGTGAGAAGATGGGTCAAGAAGCGCATGTAGTACGCATCTCAAAGCGCAAGGTGCAATAACAAAAGCAGTACCCGTAGCAAATAGCTACACATTTAGTAAGAAAGAGTCACGCCATGAGTGATGAATTAACTATACATGACATATCCATGGAAGAGGGCACAGACATGCTCGAGCCAACTTGTTTCAAGTACCGGTTCGACAAGCTGTACCACTTCCACCTAGCGGTCATCGACTGCTGGGACATTTACACAGCAATCATGCTAAAGGCTTCAGACTCAGGTGGTGCCTGGGTTATGGAGCACAACCTACCAGTTCTCAAGAAGGACATTCCAGCATTGAATGTCTACGCTGTAAGTAATCCTCTTGAGATTGTTATGGACTACTTACACAGTCTCAAGCGTATGGTGCGCGAGGAGCAACTTAACCTCGACATCATACAACTTCCGACTTGTCAGGACATACCGGGCAAGATTGGGATGTCATTCAAACATGTGATGTTCAATCAGAAGCAATCACTGTACCACCCAGACCTTTACGGCTGGGGTGACATCAAAGCAATACAGGAGAGGCAACATGCTTAACACCCAACGTTTAATTGACGCAGGATTTACGGATGAAGATATCCGTACAGTCCTAGGTGCGTTCGAGACAACGATGTCTGCCATGAACGAAGCAATCAAATCGATGGATGGCAAGCTTCCATTCAGCGACGAGATGATGGAGCAAGCCATGGGGCGTTCAAGAGAGATTCTCGATCGCATCAAGGCGTACAAGCGACCCACCGGACAGGACGTCGACGAGATGTTTGACATCTGGGCACAGATGTTAGAAGACGGTGACGCCGAATAACAATTCTCAAAGGCCTCACCACTCCATAGTGAGTGGTGGGGTCGAGAACGTAGCTAAATAAGCTACAAATTGCCAATTGATAAGGAGTTATCGTGGCTATTTCAATGAAGCAGGCTGCGCCCGGCCCAATCAGGCGTGGTTCACGCAACAATGCTCAAGAGCGTCGTGAGGTGCTCATGAGCAACCCAGGTGTCTGGTTCGAGTACTCAACTCAACTCAAATCACCTACCAGCCCCACTGTGCTTTGCACTCTTTGTGGAATCAACATCAAAGCATTGAAGGGTATCAACCGTAAGCTGTTGCCCTACCAGGTGACATCACGACGTATGGAAGACGGTACTCACACCATCTATGCTCGTTACGTGGGTGAGAAACAGGAGTGGGCATAGCCCCGCCCCTGTGTGTGGAACCTAACTCCACACATATCTCACGCACGTGATGTAAACTGGCCCGGTGGGAGCCAGCACAGAATCCCACCAACTAACATGAAAGGTACAGGGTACATGCGTAAACTGACAAGTTTGCTGTTATCCAGTGCTTTTATTGTTGTAGGTGTCTACATCAATAACGTACACGCTGCGGGTCATACCCAACGCGTTGTTAGTTTTGTGACACCAAGGTTACCTGCCCCAGCATTTCAGGTGCAGGATGTCACACCGCTAAATCTTCAAGCGTATGTGATGAGCCAACCACATGTGGTAGCTCGACCTTTACAGCGATGGAACACTGAATCCAGCGACCCAACAGCCACATGGCCCGATGCAACTGACCCGTTGCGGCGATTGCCGATGACAGTGCAAGAAAAGTTTGACTGCATTCGTTATCATGAGAGCCGTAACCATCTGCACTCTGTTGAGATACACAGTGGTGCTGCTGGTTGGTATCAGTTCGTCCCATACATTTGGGACTACGCACGGGCGAACATACCTGGTTTACCAGCGTTAGCTTCACAGGCTACCGGTGATGAACAGTCAAAGGTAGCGATGTGGTATTACAAACGTAACAACGGCTTTACTCCCGAGTGGAGTGCAGACGAGTACGTTTGCAACCTGTAACAACACAGGCGGTATGGGTTCCACCGAAACGGGCCCACTCACCTAAGGAGGGTGCAATGAGTGAATCAATTGACAACCCACCGATCAGCAAGGAAATTGCTGAGCGTTGGAACAATGTTCAGAGGGCGCTTCTAGAATGCTTGCACGAAGCAACTAAGGAATCAATTGCCTCTGGTCAGGACGAAGTATGGGTTCCTGACTGGGCTGTTCCTCTCTTCGAGAACATTCCTGATGACGAGGAAGATGACGGAGAGAGCAACCAGGATGAACGCATTGAGGCTGCACTCAAGCGTTATCAGGAGAACCCTGAGGACTATACGTACGCTGACCTCGAAGCAATCTTTGAGGACCGTGACCCCGTCGAGTTCTTGTAGTTAGCAACAAGCAGGGCCGGGTGTTGTATTGCCCGGCTACTGCGATGTACACACGAGTATCATGGCTATTCGTGTGTGCATCGGAGTAGTCATCACCCCTGCTACTCTGTAGTAAACCAGTAAGGGCAAACATCAAGGAGAAATCCATGAGCGTTAACAAGATGAGTGAGACAATCAAGAGCGTGTTGGCTGCAACTGACACGGTACTTGAGCGTCCTGCCACTCGCGGTGAAGTTATCAAGGTGATCGAGCTCATCGAATCATTCAAGACGAGCAGTCACAACGAGACTCCCGCACCAACACCAGCTCCACGGGCGATTGCTGTTGACGAGATTGTCAAGGCAGTCAACGCAGTCAAGGCTACTCACAAGAAGCCAATGCGTGCAGCAACGCACATCCGTTGGAAGCAGCACAAGGTGTGGCTCGACGCCATCCTTGACGGTCAGACCCATGTTGTCCCGTACTCCGACCTTGAATCGTTGATTCCATTCAAGAAGTTCGGACATGACAACATGCGTACTCGAATGTACCGTGAAGCTATCAAGCGTGGTTACAAGACAGCAACCATCTCATTCGACAACAAGTCGAAGGCCATGCTGATCCAGGCTATAGCCAAGTAGTAGGTGACTGCAGTAGCTCAATGGTAGAGCAACCTGGTTAACCAGGTAGGTTGTGGGTTCAATTCCCACCTGCAGTACGGTTCACATACCAACCCAGGTATGTGCCCGGTGTTCCCAAGCACCGTTAAACACAGGGAGAAACATATTATGACCACTGAATTCATCGAGGGAATCCCGGTTCCCCAGTGCTTCATTGACCTTAACGATGTGCTCGCTGCAGGTTGCAAGCGTGTCATCCTCTACGGTCCCCCCGGCACTGGCAAGACGTATTCAGCCCAGACCCTGCACATCAATGCAGCTGGGTTCGAGACCCTCCTCTGCTCCGAGGACATGACCAACGCTGACATCGTTGGCTCTATGCTTCCTAACGAGCGTGGTGGTTTCAACTACGTCAAGGGCATCGGGCCAATCACCTGGGATGGTGACGGTACTGTTGGCGGTCGTCTCGTTGTTGACGAGATCAACCGTGCCAGCGGTGACGTTGTCACCACGCTGATGAAGTTCCTTGACAGCCCGGAGTCGGCGGTCTGGAAGAACCCTTACACCGGTGAGGTTCACTTCCCACGTGAGGGCTTCTCTGCAATCATGACCACCAACTTCGAGGACCCCAACGAGATTGAGGGTCCGCTGCGTGACCGTTTCCCGGTTGCAATCAAGATTGACGCTGCTCACCCAGCTGCGTTGGTTGCTGCATTGCCACCAGAGTTGCGCATGCTGGCTGCCACCATCGTCGCTGGTCGTCCCGGTGAGCGTGCTTCGCTCCGTGCCTGGAAGGAATTCCAGACGCTGCGCAACAGCCTTCTGTTCACCACTGAGCGTGCTGCCAAGCTGGTGTTCGGTAAGATGGCTGAGCCCATCATCGACGCCATCCGTATCGGCACCCTTAGCACGGAAGTGTCGCTGTAATGGCTGACGAGCAGAAGCCCCTTGTAGGGGCAATCACTGCGTTCCGTGACGACATAGCCGAGACGACTACCTGGACTGTCGAGCCCACTACGGGCCAGATGGGTGTAGGTGTCGACTGGGCTGCGAAGGTACTGGCCGTCCCCCTTCGGGGGGACGACTGGTCCCGTCGTACGCAGTTGCGTGAGCTCATCCGCGCCCGCATCTCTCCTCAGACTGAGGACGTTGCCAACGTAGTGGCTGAGTCTTACAAGTACGCTGGGGTCAGCAAGGCTCTTCTCAATCTTGCGGAGGAGGCTCGTATCAACGCTGTTACTGAGCCTTTTGCCAAGATCAAGGGTCTTGAGCTTGACTCCACTGGTGCGGAGAAGAAGTCAGGTATCCGTATGGCAACTGCTGGTAGCCCTAACGACTGGGAAGATGCAGTTGACTTCACCGTGCGTAACTACGCCAACAAGTCAGCATTCGATTCGTTTGCTGCTGGCGTACGCTCTGTGAACCCAGAGTGGAGCGACAGGCTGCGTAAGCTTGCTGGTCGTCTCACTAGTATCTTTGACGGTACACCGGGTGACCTTGGCTCCACTATGCCATACCACTACAGCAACGACGTAGTTGGTCCGACGGGTTACAGCAACACTCTTGTTGCAGCCTCTGAGATTGCCAACTATGCTAATGGTAGGCGTTCTCCTAGCAACGTTGTCCAACAGCGCCAGGAGGAGGACGACAAGATCCTTGAGGAGTATGGTCAGGCGGAGCAAAATGATAACCGTCTTGATCCTGACCAGACTCCACTCGAGGACGACTTGCCTGACGACTACGAATTCCCACACGACGAGGACGGAGACTTTGCGGAGCTTGTCATTGACGACACGCTTCCACTGTCTGTCCAGGTCGAGGGATTCATGAAGCGTAAGCGCAAGCCTGCCTTGGTCGGTCGTAAGCTCGGCAACGTTAGCCGTTGGTACACTGACCCCGAGCGTCGTATCTTTACCAATAAGGTACGCGTCAAGGGTGGCATGGTCATCGTCGACATCTCAGGTTCTATGTCTCTGTCACAGCAAGACATCGAAGCGATTGTCGAGGCAGCGCCTGCTGCGACCATCCTCGCATACAGTCAGAATCACTACAGTACTGTCAATGCATGGCTCCTTGCCAAGCGTGGCTGGCGTGTACGTGAGATCCCAAATATCGGTGGTGCTGGTAACGGCGTCGACGGTCCTGCTCTGGTGTGGGGTATCAAGAACCGTCACCCCAACGAGCCAATCGTCTGGGTCTCAGATGGTGAAGTCACCTCTAACGGTGGCGGTCAGAACGACCGCATTATCCTCCAGTGCGCTCAGCTGGTCAAGAAGCACAAGATCATCATGATCCCTTCCGTCGAGGAAGCGGTCAAGATGTTCAAGGCTGGTAAGCTTATCAACAAGCCTGCCGGTCCTATCCGCAAGGCGCTTCTTGGTCGTCTGTAGCACGAAGTCTTTGGGTAACTAGATACCCAAGTGCCTGGGTGTAGTCACACACGTATGAGGTGTGGCTACACCCAGATGCACCAAATAGGTGCAACAATAAACAACAAGGAGATATCATGGAAGACTTTAACTTCGGTGACATTGCACTTGACGATGCAACACTTGCACGTGTTGCTCACGCAGAGTTCCTCAATGCCATCAAGGATTGGGGTACCAAGATGGGTACTGTGCTTCAGCCTTTCATTGGTGTAGCCAACATCCTTACCGAGGATGAGGTATCCAAGGAAGACTTGGAGAAGCTCTCCGTTGTGTTCCCTCTGGGTCTGCGCCTTGCGCTTAACCAGGTCAACATTCTGTATGACATGATGCAGAAGGAAGCCATCAAGGTTCTTGGTGCGCCGTTTGCTATCCACAATGAGCACCACCCTGAGTGTGATGGCACCAAGGATGGCTGTGGTCACCAGGACCACTGGCTCGAGAAAGAAGGTGAGTAACATGACTGAAGCAGAAGGTTATCGAAAGCTTGGCTTGAACTTGCTTTATGTAATCGAAGAGATTACTAATGCGCTTAAGCCTATGGGCATTGACTTGTCTTCAATGCCTAGCTACGACGACATGATCAACAATGCCCGCGCAGTATTGGGCACTAGCTCTAACGACTAACTTCACGCGTTTCTCACAAGCGTAGTTAGTAGTAAGACGATGTGGAGGGTTATCGTCAAAACCCTATCCGGAGACAGCCGTACCTCTTGAAAAGACGGGGCTGCTAGGCCATTGATACGGAGTATGGTTGCTTGGATGGTGCTATGGTCAGAGAACTATGTACTCGCAGATCAAAAACTGCGTTAAAGAATGCTTAGTGCATAAGGAAGTGTGCATAGGATCGGAGGCTCTCCTTAAACCTGTCCACTTATGCCATGGCCACCGGCTTTAAAGTGGTAGCTGCGCTAGCTTAACTGGCGATCCCGTACATGCTTTATTGTGTGTACGGGAACTGTTGTTAGCTTATGATGTACCGGAATATGATCCTACGAGATTATAAGTTAACACACTCAGCACATGGGGGAAGCCGGTGCAGGAGATTAGTGGATGCCTTAAAGAACACACGCAGAGGAGCGTGAGAATCTATACTTATTGGTAGGTAGAGATAGGAACCATTGTGCTAGTGAGCGCGAGTACCGGTGAAGACGCTCAAACCACCTGGGACATGTGGTTAAACTGTCCCCCTTTCTTGTGTCTGCATGGACAGCATATGCGCGATGTGATGCAGACACGGACTCAACATAAGGGGAAGCTTATGTAGGTAACCTGAAGCCTATTGAATAGACGGGGTTGCCAGCACTGAGCTGGACTGAGACACCGAGGTTACGGTGTGTAGGGTATGGGCTCCACCCGAACGTCCAACGGGCCCACCTAATCCACTAGTAAGAAAGAAGTATTATGCAGATTGAATGCAACCAACAAGGACCTAACTTGCAAATTAACATTACGTTTGATGACCCTGAACAATCAAAGTTGTTTCACAAAAAGTTTGAAGAGTTACTTCAGGGATTAGCCAATGACATGGATGGCATGATGATGGCTATTGATTCAGAGAATGGAGAAGTTAATAAGCAAATAGCTAAGCGAGCAATTGAAGAAGCAATCAATATGTTTGTACCCAAGGAGAATGATGGTAGGTAGACAATTACAATGGAGACGTTCTTATGCGTATGATGATTTGATTTGGACAGCAAGGACCAAACCAAATCACCGTTGGTATTCACACCAAGTAGATTTATCTTTTACTTTAAAAGCTGGTCAGCATGGTGGCATTATCAATAAGAACGCTGTTCTTATAGTCAGAAAATGTGCTGAAGGTAAGAAAGTAGCTAACGTTGTTGTTATGAGAAAAGAATTTAGAAGCAGTTATGTTGCAAAATCTTTTTTAGATTCTTTATTATATGCTTCAACTATTATGTTTGATACTATTAAAGAAGGAGAAGAATGGTTTATTAAACAATTAAATGACTATAAAGATGCTCCTTTACC
>Ga0208253_1000365_pt1 | contig 19395 bp, 21 predicted proteins | sample CryBogCBE10Oct08_FD_184573 | JGI IMG/M metagenome (GOLD analysis project Ga0208253, IMG submission 184573) | Freshwater microbial communities from Crystal Bog, Wisconsin, USA - CBE10Oct08 (SPAdes) | ecosystem: Environmental > Aquatic > Freshwater > Lake | place: Crystal Bog, Wisconsin, USA...
CTTCAGTAAATGCAGTAGCACTTCGAGCATCTGGAGGAGGAACTCCTACTGGAAGTGGTGCAGATTTTCTTTATAGCGGATCTGTTTCTGTTGCTATTGGAGAACCAACTCAAGATACATTGAGTGGGAATGGAACTCCTCGTTATCAAACCGAAACTCGTCCCGTTAGTCTTGCAATGGTCTATTGCATCAAGACGTAATTTGTCATGGCTAATGACGGTCGTATATATGATGGAACGACTGTAACTGTTGCTATGGATGCCGAGACGCATCCGAGCAATCTTCCTCCATCGTATGTAGCCTCATGTGTAAATCGTTCGTTTAGGCAAGGCATCAATAGTACTCGCCCTCCGTTTGCTGATCTTCAGATTAACCTAGCGTATGGTTATCCTGAATCTGTTTTAACGGATTTTCAGACAGGGAACTTTCAAGGGGCATATCCATACAAGGGAATATCTCCCGGTTCAGTAGATGGAATCATTTGTTCTGTTGCTGGAACGATCTATTTCCTTGCAATAGTAAATAATGTTTGCACTCTTTATCCTTTGATTTCCGGTAACGATCCTACGCTTATGCACACTTGGTTTGTGCAAGCAGAAAACTGGGTCTATATCCAAAATGGATACCAAGATCCTATTGCTTGGAGTGGAGATATTTCTCATGCACCAACAAATCTTCAGGCAGTTGGAGATAACAATGGTCACATCAATTTGACTTGGACAGTCAATGCAGTTGGTTCTTTTCAGACAGAAATTCAAGTTCAGACTCCAACTACCATTTTCAATACAATTGCCATCATCCCATCTGGTGCTGTTTCTTATTCTTATCAAGCGGCATCTTCTACTACTGCATACTCTTTCCAAGTTCGTTCTGTTTACCCTGATGGTTCCGCAACCCCTTGGTCAAACGTAGTTACAACGTCTTCTTCAAATACTCAAATTACTCCTGAACAAAACAATACTGTTTACAGACTTAATCCAGCGGCTCAACAAATGCCCGTTGGAACGATTATGGCATATGCCTATGGTCGTGTTGCTGTCAGTACTGCTCAAAATAATATCTATGTTTCTGATATTATCTACGGCAACGGATTTACTACGACTTCCAATACTCAAAACTTTACGGAGCAAACTTATTGGAATGAAGGTGGATCATTTACTCCCCCCGCCAATCTTGGATTGATTACAGGTATGAGGGTGATGCCTTCCTTGAACATTAACGTCCGAGGGCAAGGCGAGTTGGTTGTTTTCTGTGAGAACGGATCATTTACTTTGGATCTTTCTCAAGACAGGACAACATGGCAAGCATCCAATATTCAGAAAGTATCTCTGATTGGTCGTGGATGCCGATCCCCTTGGAGTATTTGCGGTGTCAACAATGATGTCTATTTCCGGTCGGATGATGGATGGGCATTCTACAACAATGCTCAAGTTGATTTCTACGAGGCTCTATCATTCCGAAAGATCAGTAGAGAAGTTCAACCTTGGGTAAATTATGACACGCCTTGGTTGAGGCAGTTTGAAAGTGCAATGTTCTTTGACAATCGCATCATTGCTACGGTCTCTCCGTTTACGGTTGCCAACGTCAACCCCATGTACGGTCTTCATCGTCCTAGCAGGGCAATGATTGTTCTGGATGTTGAACAGGAAAGCAGGATTAACCCTGATGCCTCAATGCCTACTCGTTGGAATGGTCTATGGGAGGGGCCGCAACCTACGCAACTTCTGACGGCACAAATCAATGGCGTTCAGCGTGGATTCTGTTTTTCGTTTGATGCTGATGGGGTCAATAGACTTTATGAACTCCAGAATAGTAGCGTCCTTGCAACAGGCATAGATGACTACTCTCAAGTCTATGGAAGTGTTCCTATCAAATCATACTTTATCACCAAGCGATTTGATTTTACTCCCAATCAGGGGGCATCAAAGTTCATCAGAAAGCAACTTGCTGGAGCGGAGCTTTGGGCTTCAAACTTGAAAGAACAAGTTCAGTTTGAGATGTCGTATGCTCCTGATTCATATCCATGTTTTACGCAACTTGGTAACACGATTTCTATTTCAGAAAATGGATGTACTCCTATACAGGCAAATTGCTCTCCTTCTATTTCAAGGCCAAAGTATTCACAAATAAAGTTTCCTTCTCCTGATATTAACGACTGCCAATCCGCAAATCAGATTAACCTTCAGGAAGGTGCTGAATTCCAATTTAAGATTGAAATAACAGGATCTTGCATTGTTGATAGGGTGCGAGTTTCAGCATTGTTGAATGCAGATTTGGATCTTCCAGAAGGGGTTTGTGTTGGTGACGAGATTGATCCTATCGTTTGCTGTCCAACGAATGATCTTGATTACTACAGAATTGTGCCTTTACAACCTTCTGTTGCTTCTGTACAAGGATAAAACTTTATGAACAATCAGTCTTCACCAGTTCAAATCTTGAGTCCGGTTATCCCAAGTAGCTGGTGTCCAAGTGGTTCTTTTGCTGATATTTTTAATAGCTATAATCAGCTATACCTTAATAATTCTACAATCAATATTCCGTTTTTGAATGAGGTTACTCCTCAACAAATTACGGCTCTTCAGCAAAGCATTCTGACTATTACTAATCAGCTTAATGCAGTTAATTATCAGAGTGGAACACAAACAATTACTGCATCAAATTCTGCTCAAACATTTACAATTACCATTCCTACGGCAATGGCTAATTCCAGTTATCAGATTTCAGGTTACTTTACTCCTACTGCTGGAACAGCGAATGCAAGTGCTTCATGGGGTATTGTTACTGGTAGCCAAACCAGTACGCAATTTAAAATTTGGATCTTGAGCAACAATTCCGACATTACAAGTTTCACTTGGCAAGTTTCCAACTTAGGATCGCTCTGATTAAATGAAAATATGTGGCATTTATGGAATTAAAAACTCCATAAACGGGAAATGGTACATAGGAGAAAGTGTTGATATAAATTACAGAAAATGTAAACATTTTTCAACATTGAAATATAATGTTCATAAAAACATCTATCTACAAAGGGCTTTTAACAAATATGGCAAAGATGCTTTTGAATTTCAAATATTAGAAATATGCCAAGAATATGAATTGGAATTGAAAGAAAAAGAATGGATTAAAAAACACAAGTCTAATGATTATGATTTTGGATACAATCTTACTGATGGTGGAAATGTTGGCAAAAAAATGACAGAAGAATCAAAAAAGAAATTATCAAATTCATTAAAAAATTATTGGGTTAATAATCCTCACCCAATGTTTGGAAAAAATCATACAGAAGAAGCGAAAAAGAAAATATCTCTTGGCCATATTGGAAAACCACTATCAGATGAACACAAAAAGAAATTAGCCGAAGCAAGCAAGGGAAATAAATATAGCCTTGGACACAAACATACTGATGAATCAAAAGCAAAAATGTCAAAATCAAGAAAGGGAAAAAAGAAATCTGAAGAACATTTAAGAAAAATGAAAGAAGGTATTAAAAGAGCTTGGCAAGAAAAGAAAGACTTGCTTATAAATCAAGGTCACTTTATAAATTAACCCCGAAAACAAAACCTAATTATTAACCATCATGTCTAAAAACATCAATCGTGCAACGGAGCCAAAGCTCCAATCCGAGGGTTTCAGCACCCGTGGTCATGCTAAAGAAAACCTTGGAAACAATCCCCGTGGAGCAGAATTTCACGGAATTTTTTATTCTGGAGCCAAGCAACCTGAACCGACCTCTCCGGGTCGTGGTTCGTCCAAGAAGTAATATGGCTTCTCACGGGATTCAATACACGGTGGATCGCACCGAGCGTGGTATTGTTTCTGATCATGCCACTCCGCAACCTATGCAGAGGGTTCAGATTAAGAACGATATTGCCACAATCCGTGCCTACAAGGATGCCCGTACTGCCCGTATCAAATCCATTGGCGAGTCCAATCAGAAAGCATTTTCTGTTGGTGGCCCTGCCAATGAGACTTCTATGGGCAAGGGATCTCCTTTCAATAGCGATTGGATCTAGCATATGAAACTCCCCAAGCTCCAAAAGATGGGAGCGATGAGGAGCAAGATGCTTAAAGCCAAAGCTACTCCATCCATCAAATTATCTACGTTGCCGAGTGTTGCTGGCCCGAAACGTCCAGCGACACGATCCCTTGTGGGAAGGCCAATCTCAAGCGGAGAAATGATCTAGTCTTATGCCTCAACTATACGATGTAGCTTATGTAATGGATGCTATTAAGCCCTATGCGGGTAATAGCGGAAGTTGTAATCCTACGTTGTTGATGCAGTATTTGAATAAGGCTCGTCGCCTTCTTTGGAATAAGACTGATATTGAATCTACCTGTGAGTACGTTTGCATTAAATGCGTTGGAGGTATTCTGACTCTTCCGAGCATTTACAAACAGGTTCGATTGGCATGGATTGATGGTGTTCCTGTTAGCCTTGGCAATGAATGGTATCAGTCTGTTCCCCAAGACAATTGGGGTGATGCCGCAAATGGTGGATATGGGAACGGATGGGGACAGGGATATGCTTGGAATGGAGGGAACAAGAAGTTCATTGAGATTGGAGGAAAGCACATTACTTTCCAGAACTATGATCTTGCTCCTTACCGTCTGTGCCTAGAGTCAGAGTCCCCGCTTGATGCTGGTCAGGAGATTACCTTCTTTGGCGAGGATGCTTATGGGACTAGGATCAGCGAGACAATCACACTTGGTCTTGCTCCTGCATATACCTATAGCACCAACTTCTTCAAGACGGTCTTCCAATGCACGAAGTCACAGACTAATGGAAGGGTTCGCTTGTATGCCTATGACCCCGACAATCAAGCTCAAATGCTTTTGTCGATCTACCAGCCCTACGACATTAATCCTAGCTTCAGGAGATATGCTATCCAAGGTTGCGTAAAGGATTCAGTTATTCTTTACTGCAAGAAGAACTATCAGGATTTGTTCAGCCTTACGGATCAGGTTGAGTTTACTCCAGAGGCAATGATTTCTGCTGTGATGGCAGTTGTCTATCGTGAGAACAAAGGTAGTGATGAGCTTTATAATGTTTCTCTTCAGAATGCTATCTTTGAAGTGAACAGGGAGACTGCCGATCAAGAGGAACCTACTGGTAGTGTTATCAGGCAGTTCTCTAATAACATGATGCTGAATGCTTTGATCCCAACTTATGCTTGGGATGATGGAGCGGCATGGCCCTATTGATATGGACGATCTTGTTGAGATTTCCGCTATTGATCGGGTTGAAGCTGAAATGGCAAATCTTCCTCCTGTTCAATGTCCTTTGGAACACTTTTTTCCAAAGGGACTTTATGTCAGGAAGATTTTTATGCCAGCAAACTCATTGATTGTTTCAATGAAACATAAGACAACTCATCCTTTTTTCATTCTTAAAGGAAAGGTTGCTGTCCTTAAAGAATCAGAGAATGGAGGCTTTGAGGAAGAAGCCCTTTATGTTGGAGGAGACATGGGAATTACCAAGCCAAATACAAAAAGGTTCCTGTGGAATATTGAGGATACGGTATGGGTCACTTGCCATGCTAATCCAAATAATATTGAAGATCCTGATGAATTAGGTTTAAATATTGTTGAAAGAACAGAAAACCCTTTGATTGATAGCAACTCTCCACAATTTAACCAATGGAGAACAAACATCAGTCCTAGTCTGATTCACACATATAAAGAAATTGAATTGCCATGCGTTTCCTAATCCCTGCACAAACTATTGCTGAATATAGGCATAACAAGATGCCTGTATATGAAACATGGATGGCAATTGGTGTTGGAGTTGCCGCTGTTGGAACTGCTGGAAGCCTTGGGATGCAAGCATTGAATGCATCTAAAGCAGGACATACTCCTAGTTACAATCCACAGCAAAGTTTGGCAACGCAAGCCATGCAGTTTGGGCAAATGGCTCCGCAGGAAGTACAATTCCAAAATCAGCTTTTTGGTCAAGAATCTCCGCAAGCCCTTGGCTTTGGTACGCAAGCATATAATCAAGCCGCTCAACAGGGATTGCAGTTTGCAAAGCAGGGGACTAGGGCAAACATTGCCAACCAAAATCTTGTAACTCCGGGGTCTTCTGCCCAAAGGGAATTGGCCTTAAATCAACTTAACCAATACATTCAGGGAAATGTTCCTACTGATGTTCAGCAGAATATCAATAGACAAGTTGCACAGAATCTTGGTGGTGGATTCAATCTCTTTAGCGGAGGTGGTCAGGCCCCACAAAACTTTGCTAGGAACCTTGGACAGACTAGCCTTGGTTTGTCGCAGTTTGGATTGAGTGCCGCTCCTACATGGCAACAGTTGGCTAACCAAATGGTTGTTTCACCTACGGCGGGTCTTGAGGCTGGACTGCAAGCTACAGGAATGGGTGGAAGTCTTGCTCAAGGAACTGCCGCAAATGCCCTTAATCTTGTTTCTACGTCTGCTGGAATTGGTAATCAAATGGCAGAAAGCCAATATCAGTCCCAAATGAATCAGTATGGGGCACAACAAGCCGCAAACCAAGGAATGGTTCAGGGGCTACAGGGATTGGGCAGTGCTGGATTGGGAATTGCCAATGCTGGCACAATGGCTAATTACTACGGAAATCTTTCTTCTCCTTCACAGGGAACATCTGCATATTCCAACCAATTTGGCTTGGATCAAATGAGTTCTGGCGGGTTTTATGAAACTCCAGCCGCTGTTCAAGCCGCATTTGGTCAAGGAGCAATTCCAGCTTATTATTCCGGTGGAGGTCAATCGGGATATTATAATCAAGGATTTACGCAATAAATATTATGGCAGTAGGATACTACAACTTTTCTCCGATCATGCAGGGCAATCAAACGATTGCCAATAGCTTTGCTAATCTTGGTCAGCAGATTGGTCAGAGTATTGAAAACCATGCTCAAGTACAAGCGGCTCAAGCATTGCTTCCTGCTCTCCAGCAAAGCTACCAAAACGGAATGCAGAAGATTGCTACTGGTGATCCCAATGGATTAGCAGACATTTACCATTCTGCTTCTACGGCTTCTCAAATTCCTATCTTGAGGGGATTTGCGCAGAATGCATTGACTACGGCACAGTCTGCAAACATCAATGCACAGCATATGGCAAGGACACAAGCGTACTTGCAGGGACGAGGAATGTCCATGATGGCATCTCATCCAGAGATGTTCAATCCCGATGGCACATTCAACGCAAGTCGTTTGGGTCAGAATGCTCCTAGCAAGCCAATGACTGCTTATCAACAACAAGAAAGCGACATAAAGAACGCTCAACTGAAAGCAAAGCAAGTTGGATTGTTCTCTAATCTTTGGAATGGATTGCCAGCACAAGGAAATAATCCAGCCACAGAAGGCGCTTCTACTGCTTATAATAATATCCTTGGTGATATTGCTAATGGGAAAGCCCCTTCACAGGGTGATCTTTCAAAGTTCGCTAGTGCTTACTCTCAATACCAACAAACCAAGGGAGCATTGGGAAACTATGGAATCCAAGATCAAAACTTTGAGAATGCATTCCAGCAGATTCAAAACCAAATTCCTGCATTGAATGGAATGGTTAAATCTGAACAAGCAAAGGGAACTGATCATTTCCTTGGAAACTTCTTTGGAACAAATACTGATACATCTAGGGTAAATGCCCTCAAACAACAGATTGATCAGATTAAACAGTTGGGAGGACGGTCTTCTCAACAACCTCAATCTGCATCTGGATCTTCTACTCAAACTTTAATTCAGGCAGTTCAGGCCGCTCAAAGACATCCAGATAAAGTTGATTTAATTAAACAAAGATTGCAGGGGGCTGGAATTGATCCTTCCATGCTGGATCAGGCGATGAAGGCACAGCAATCACAGCAATCATCTTCTCCTCAAGCGTCCAATATGCTTCCTTCCGCAAGTCAGGTTTCTTCAAGCGGACAAGAAAATCCTGAAGAAGAAGAAAATGCTGTTGAAGATACTGAATCTGGTGAAGTATCATAATCCCTCAATAATATGGGACTATTTGATGACCTCCTTGGGGATGGTGATGCTAAAACATCACAGGCTTCTTCTGATAATTCAGGAGGGTCAATTAATGTAGATGCTCTTCCTCAAGGCTTAAAGCCATATGCTAAAGACTTTGAAAGTGCTGGTCAGAAATATGGAATAGATCCCAATTTCCTTGCGGCTATTGCTTGGAATGAAACGGGAGGGGGAACATCAAAAGCATTTAGGCAGGGAAATAATGCAATGGGCATTTCCAATGCATCTGGCCCTTTGTATGGTTTTAATTCTGTTGCTGATTCTATTGAGCGACAAGCCGCAACATTGGCTAGACCTACGGGGCCATATAGGAAAGCATCCACAATTCAAGAAGTCGGGAGTATTTATTCTCCGGTAGGAGCTGCAAATGATCCCTATCACCTGAACTCTGATTGGACGGGTAGTGTTGGAAATTTCTATGATAAGCTAACTGGAAAAGGGAATAATGCCGTTGTTCTAGGAAGCAGATATAATGCCCCACAACAACAAGTTCAAAAAGGCGGTTTATTTGATGATTTGTTGAATGATAATAATCAGCAGATTCAAGCTCCTGCTCAAACACAACAAACTACTCAAGCGGGGTTGTTTGATGATTTATTGTCTGAAAATAATGCAAAAGCTATTAATCTTCCTGCCGTTCAGGAAGAAAAGCCCCCAATTCCAGAATTTCGTCAAACTCCTGAAATGGGTATTGGCGAAAAACTTGGAAGATTTTTTTCGCCTTTGCTTGGCCCTACGGAACAACAAAAATTTGAAGAAGCTGTTCCTGTTGATCCAAATCTTTCACAACAAAAGAATATTGAAAATGCATTGGCTGGAGTTGTTCCAGAAAATGCAGTTTATCAATATAAGCCATACGCAAATCGTATGGAGAGAGAACAAGGGATATTCACTCCTTTTGTTGAAGAGATTCCACAATTTAAACCTAATGCAAATGATACAACCGCTTTAGCGGCTACAAAAGGAATTCTTAATACTGCCGCTGGACTTGCTGGATCATTTATGAGTCCCGGTGGTGTTTTGCTTGGTGGCGCACCAAAAGAATTGGAATCTGCCGCTGAAGGAGTGAGGCAGATTGGAAGAGGTGCGGCTGGATTGTTTGCTGGTCAAATGCTTTCGGAAGTTCCCGAACAAGTAAAACAAGCAATAAATCCAAATCTTACCACTCAAGAAAGAGTTCAAGCGGGTGCGGGTGCTGTTGTTGGTTTGGGATTGGGGGGATTGGCTGGAAAACACGCTATAATGGGAGAAAAGCCCCCTGTTATTCCAGAACCAGAACCAAAACTTAATCCATCTGCAAATCCAATCGTCAATGAGCGTGAGGCCGCTATTACTGCCGCCGCTGATGCTCAAGCCGCTGTTCCTGAACCTCCAGCACCTACGGAACCTGTTGCTCCCGCCGAAACTACTGAACCTACCGCTCCTGCACCTGATATAAATGCATTGATTGCCGAGCAACTCTTCCATGAAGAGGGTTCTCCAGAACATACTGCAATCCAACAACAGATTGACGCTTTAACTAAAACCGCTGAAGCTCCTGTAGCTGAAGCACAACCTACAGAAGAAAATGCCGTTCAGAAGCAAGGCGCAAGAGAAGTGGGCGTTCGCAACGCACCAGCCGTGGGCGAAGGAGTGGGCACAGAAAACCAACCAGAAGAAGCTACCACGCAAGGTGAAGCTCCAAAAGAAGAAGTAAGGCCGCAAGAAGAAAAATCTTCACTTCCTGAACAAACGCAAAAAGACTTCATTGATATTGCAAAGAAGAAGGGTGGATTGAATAAAACCCAAGCTCAAAAGGCTCTTATTGAATACGAAAGGGCTGGAAATATTAAAATTGGAGATGATGGTGGGCTTTATTTCTCAAAACCAGAAGATTCATCTCGTGCATCTTTCAGAAAGGCGGCTGGCATTGAAGAAGAAGTAAAGCAACCAGAATCTAAATCAAAACCAATCAGGGATATTATTGATAGGTTTCAGAATGCTGGAGAGGATGATAAGATCAATACCCTTAAAGGTCTTGGAGAAGAGATTCGTAATTCCGCAAACAAAACCAAGAATGAGGTTCTTGGGCAACTAGCATCCGAGATTGAAGATGCTGTTGATCATGGCGTAGAAATTGAAGACGCACAGGATCTTGTAAAAAGGGCAATGGCTGATCTTGAGCGTGAAGCCAACAAGATTGATTCACCTAAAGAGAAGAAGACAACCACAACAAAGAAAACGCTACAGGATAAAGCCAACGAGGTATTTGGTTCTGCCGCTGAATCCTTGCGTGATCTTTGGGAGCAAAAGATTCTTGATCCAAGGGAATATCAGAAGAGGGTAAAGGCAGGATTGATTGTTGGGGGAGGAGAATACAATAGGCTTGAAACACTCAAGCTCCCAAAGAAAGTTCGTGATCTTATATTTTCCAGAAACGGACGGTTGCCTGATCTAATTGCTGATGATCTTGGGTTAAATAAAGTTGATGATGTTTGGGATAAAATATCCGAAGCACTTCAGACTGCTGAAAAAGAAAAACAGGAAAGGCAAGCTCAAGAGAAATTTGAGAAGGATGCTATTGCAAATCTCAAGAGGATTAAAGAACTTGAGAAAACCAATCCTGAAGCCGCCGCTATTGAGGAAGAAAAAGAAGTAAGATCCTATTTGGCAGACAGGTTAAGAAGAGAAGGTGGATATACAGAACTTCCTCAAATCATTTACGATGCCGCTGTTAATGTAGGAAAGTCGATTGCCAGATCGGCTCGTGACTTCAAGTCATGGGCTGGAGATATGCTTTCACGACTTGGAGAAGGGGTTCGTGGATTCTTGCATCAGATTTATAATGCTATCTCTACTGGAGGAGGTAGATTTACGGAACGTGGTGCTGAACGTGGTGCTGTAGATATTTCTGGCGATGAACGATTCAAGCCCAAAGCCCCTACGGAACAGGAAGCATTTACCAAGAAAGCTATAGATGCATTCGTTAAGAATACAGGCAAGCCTCCAACGGAGGAGCAAATGTCTCAAATCCTTTCTAGGAAGTTTCCCGGCATTACTTCTCGTGAGGCATCTGATCTCTATTCTACCTCAACAGGAAAGCCAAAACCTCCCGCTGAATATGCTGGATTAGCAAAAACAGAAAAATCACAAGCTGAAGGGCCAATTTCCATACGATCAGAAGATCAGGAGGATCAAGTTCGTCGTGGTATTTTAACATCTGTTGTTCCTGCCGGCGAGGGGACATCAAGGCAAGGAATTCTTGATCAAGGAAATGCAAATTTGAGAAATGGAGCAAATCCCTTTGATGCTCTTGAAAAAGCAAAGCAAGGTGATTTTAATGCCCTTGCTACCGCTAAAGCCTATGTTCAAGGACTAGCAAAACAAGTTAGTGAAGCATTAAGGAAATACGGCCCTCAATCAGAAGAATACAAGAATCTCGCAAAACAATATCAGGATTACTATGAAGGAATCCGTGAGGCTGGAACAGTAGCTTCTGATATTTTAAGAACATTCCAAGGAGAAACCGATCTTTCTGATGCCGCTGACATCGCTCGTGAATACACAAAAGTAACAGGAGAAGAGCCTACTCTTTCTCAACACGAACAAATCAGGAAAATAGCTGATAAAGTTAACACAAGTATTAAAGAAGCTGGAGAAGCTACCCAAAAAGTTCGTGATACTTTGGATGAATCGCTTTCTGATGTGGATGTAAAGACTCCTGAATCTATTGAAGAAAGCCAACAGCAGATAGCCGATCTTACGGATGCCGCTGGACAAAAAGCTAAAGAGGAGATTCAACGTTTAAATAATGAACTTGAACAGACCAGAAGGGATCTTGAAGAAGTAAAGAAAGCAAAAGAAACAGGTCAAGATGCTGAATCATTAAAGAAATATTATGAGGCAAAAGTCAGGGATCTTAAGGGTCAATTAGAATCAAAGCCTAAATACGGAAAAGAAGTTTTTGAGACTGCTAGGAAACTTGTTGATAAGTGGAAAGCAGATGCCGCTGAAGCAGAAAAAGAACTACGCAAGCAACTCAATCAGATGGGATCATCTCCTGATCCTACGATTATTCTTACTCTTGCAAGGATCATGAGGGCACATATTGGAGAGCTTGCCCTTGATTTCACGGAATCATCTGCTCGTCTCATTGAAAAGTTTGGCCCCAAAATTAAGCCATTCCTTAAAGATGCATGGGCTAAAGCTCAAGAACTTATCAAGGGTGAGGACGGTGGACAAAAAGCAGTAAAAACTGTTCGTCAAAAAACAGCTAAAGCAAAACCTGTTGAAAAGATGACTCCTGCGGAGAAAGCCGCCGAAAGTCTTCGTAGGAGAATTGATCAAGCTCAAAAGAAAATCGAAGATCTCAATAGCGGAAAGGTTTCTACTCCTAAAGATGTAGAGAAAGTTACCAATGATGAGATTAAGAGACTTGAATCTGAATACGAACAGAAGAAAAAAGAACTTGCTGATGCTAGGCTTAAAGCAAAACAGCGTGATTTATTTGAAAAGGATAAGATAGGAGAGAATCTAAATCCAGAACAGGTGAAGACTTTGTGGGAAACTGCAAAGAGGTTCTATATAGATAAAGGCGAAAGCGATTGGGATAAGATGGTGAACGATCTTGCTAGCGATCTTGGATTGACTCCTGATCAAGTTCGCAAAGGTCTTGCGTCACCAAAAGGTGCAAAGAAAGCATCTGATGATATGTATCTCAAGCAAAGGTCTAGGCAGATTGCCTTGGATGAAGCAAAGAGGTGGTTAATTAATGAAAAAGCAAGTTGGATTGGTCGTGTATTTGGAGAAGCCGCTGAAAAAACTTTTAAATTAGCAATCTTTGGACATGGATCGGCTTTTATGGGAACCCATGCACCAACAGTTATTTATACACATCCAAAACTTGCATTTAAAGCTTGGCTAAAAGGTCTGTCTTATTCCTTCCGAGGGAAAAATGGACGCATTCAAAATATAATTGATAATAAAGATTTGATCTATCGTCCTAATTGGACTGTCGCTCGTCGTGCTGGATTGGAAAACGATCCTAGAGAAACTAGCAGGGAAGGGGCAACCCCTGTAAGAAGTGATAGTGGATTAGCTAAAGCATTGGATTCAATTACCGGGGGTCGTGGATTTGATGCTCTTTTCCATCTTCGTCAAGATATGTTTGATCAAGCATGGAATCAATTGAGCGTTACCATGAAAACGCCAGAGATGGCACAAATGTTTGCTGATAGCATTAACAATGCTACGGGATTCACCAAGGGCGGAGAACGCACAAAAGGAATCCTTCAAAGCCCAATTACAAAAGTTCTTTTCTTTGCCCCAAAACTTATTGCAAGTCGATTTAAGTGGATGATTCAAGACCCCGCTAGGATGCTTGGCACATTCTCAAAGATGGCAACTGGAATCGGAAAAGTTACTCCTGAAGAAAGAATGTCTGCAATTTATGAGGCAAAGAATAAAGCAAAGTTCTTGGGTTTAGTTACTGGAACATTGCTTGCTAATCAGGTTTTGCTTTCGGTTACAGGAAGCAATCAGAAGATAAACTTCACCGATCCCAAAAAGAATGATTGGTTAGCATACAAAGGATTCGGATATAATTTAGCAACAATAGGTGCATTCACTCGTATTGCTCGGTTGTTGGCTCAAGAATACAATGCGGTTTTTGGTGATCTTTCCCGATTGCAAAAAGCTCGTGGTGGTCGTGAAGCCGCAATGAAAGATGCTATTTATACTTATTTGCGTAGCGGATTTAGTCCAATTACTCGTGACATTATTGTTGGTGCAACAGGCAAAGATTATCTTGGCAATGTTGTTCCTTGGTCTAGCCAACAACCTGATCGTGGTCGCCGCAAATTGACTTGGGGTGAGATTATTCAGGAACAACTTGCTCCTATTCCTTTGTCGGAAGCCGCAACTCAAAAGGAGGCACTTCCCGCCGCTCTCAAAGCTGGTTCTGCCGCATTTTTGGGAGCAAGGATGGAGACTCCTGCCGACATTGCTGAATATGAAAAATCCCTGCAATCACGAGGCCCTTCTGGAAGGCAACCAAAGAATTACAGAAATCCATTTGGCGGGTTTTAAAATGCTCTTGCCAACTACCGAGTAATCCTCGATAGTTCAGATTCACTTCAGCAACCACAACATTCTATGTCAAAGTATAAACTCCCTGCCGCATTTGCTGTTCACTTTGAGGATGATCCTGTCCTCAAGCAACTCAAGGAAGACGGTGAAGAAAACAACCGCCCTGTATCTGAACTATTCAAGGCCGCTACTGCATACCTTTTGGATAGCCGCCGCTATCTTTTCATTGAGCTAGGACGATACATCCAGAAGTACGGAGCTTTGGAGCCGATCAATTATGACACCGGAGAACCAGCAACCACAGAACCTAGAGCAGAAGCCGAAGAGGAAATACAGGAAACGGAATTCCCGCCGCTCAAAGTCCTCCCCAAGCCCACAGAAGAAGAACCTCGCAAGCGTTTCAGCAAGTCCTATGGAGACGACAACCAATCCTAACTCGTCTCTTCAGGAGACTTGGCTATCTATTATTCAGGGATTCGCCGCAAGTGGCGAGCTGTCCCCTGAAACACTTGGGCAGAATGGCGGGAAAGATCGTGTACTAACCCTTGCTGTTCACGCCGCTGGTCTAGCCAAAGTCTTTCATGCCGAGTTCGTGAAAGCAAATGGCTAGTGTCCATGTAAACGCTGGACGCTATGGGGACATCATAGCATTTCTTCCAGTTCTTTATAGTGAGTATCAGGAAACTGGCATCAAGCCTCGCCTTGTTGTGGCGAAAGAATATGCCGATCTTCTTGATGGCGTTAGCTACGTTGATCCTCTTGTATTTGATGGAGCTTTTGAGGATGTGGCTGGAGCGATACAGTTTGCAAAACAGTTTGGAGATACTGTTAAGACAAGCCAAGTAGTAGGAATATCTGATGTAATCGTCAGTCAGGTCTATGGGAATAGTCATGCTCCCAAGATCGTCTGTGATTCATTCCAGAAGGATGCTTGGAAATTGGCAGGGAAACTAGACCTCTGGCCCAATCAGCCTCCGCTTATCTTTGATAACCGCAATAGAAAGCGTGAGGCAAAACTGACAAAGGGTATCCCTATGGATAAACCTTGGTTGGTTGTAAGCACAGGAGGCTTTTCATCTCCCTTCCCATACAATGATCTTCTTTGGGAGATACTGAATCATTCATTGCCAGAGTTTCATGTGATTGATCTATCAAAGATCAAGGCAGAGAGATTCTATGATCTTCTTGGCATCATGGATCATCCTAATACTGACGCAATGATCCTGACTGATAGTGGGCCTTTGCATCTGGCATATGCTTCCAAAAAGCCTGTTCATGCCTTGGTTACAGATACCCCTACTATGTGGCATGGAGCGGCATGGAGACCCTGCTTTGCTTCTTATACCAGATACAAGAACTTCCCAAGGGATGTGACTAGGATCTTGAATCTGATTCGTAACCCTGTTCCCAAGCCAAAGTATCCAAGCATCATCCATGTTTACCAAAGAACGCCTTGGGCAACTGGCGAAGAGAAGAGGAGGAATGATGTTGCATCAAAGACATGGGATGCGATTGGATGCTTTGATCTTGGTCTGGATGACAACTGCTTTGTTCGCCATTCAGGGAATGTCATCCCAAACGAAAAGAAGAACATTCCAATGATCAAGGATATGCTCCGCATGGCTTGCATTGGTCGTGATGATAAAGATGTCATCATCTTGACCAATACTGATACTTGCGTTGCTTCCAATCTGATTGAGAGGCTTGCAGGAGAACTGCCAGCATATTCCTATCGGTATGATTTCAAAAGAATCGACGATCCGATTCCTGATGGAGAGATATGCCTTGGTAAAAAATATGCAGGGTGCGATCTCTTTGTGATGAGAGTCGGATGGTGGAGAAGGAATCATGCACTATTCCCTGACATGGTTCTTGGAAGAGAGGCATGGGACAAGATATTGCGTGAACTTATAAAGTTATCGGGAGGCAGGGAATTGGAAAGTTGCATTTATCACGAAAAACATCCTTCATTTTGGGAAAACGCACATAACATCAATAGAGATCCGTGCAATCTTCGCAATAGGTTGCTTGCAAGAAATTGGTTAGTTGAAAGAAATATGCCATTAGAAGAACTAGAGTTTACAAATTATGAAGGAAAGTTTGTTAAACCTAATTTCAAAAAAGTTAAATTATAAAAGTTTAGTACCTTTTGTCATATTATCTTTAGCCCACAAAGGTTGATAATTAGTATAATGATTTAGCTTTATAAGCTCTTCTTCTGTTTGAGCTGAAGCACAAGGTATTATGTGATCTAAATGCCAACCATACCTATTATGATTCTCCCAAGTCATTCCTTCTTTGAATTGTGATTCGATATGTTTTTTGAAATCATCATAAGAGCAACCAATTATTTCATATACTTTTGATTTTTTAGTATATCCACCTTCTCTAAATTTAGTTAAAACTAAAGCTCTTATGCTTTGAGTTATTCCATATAAAGGAGATAGCATTTTAAGTTGAGATTCATATTCTCTTTTTCTTTTCTTGTTTTTTGATCTCCATCTTTTGCAATACTCTCTGCATCTTTCTCTATTTTTTTGATTCCATCTTTTGCTATTATTTTTAAACTTATCTAAATTATCATAATTCCATTTTTTTGATCTTATATTATCTTTTTCATAACGATCTTTATAAACATATTTATCAAGCCAAACTTCAGGATTCTTTAATCTTTTATCATAACACCAAAAAACTTTTCCATCTTCTCGAATCGTTCCTCTTTTTATATGATTTTCACGCATAAATACATCATGCAACAGAATAATGAGTATGTCAATAATTACGAGGGACGCTTCAAGAAGCCAGCAAAGAAGCGTTAATCACTGCTCTCTTGAAGATCAAGTGATGGCATAGGGATTGGTGCGATAGGTTGAACAATAGGCATGGGGGTAACGCTAATGTACTCACCGCAATCTTCTCCTCTTGTTGCAGATAGATTGGCTACATAATAGACTTGAGGTGCTATCTGCTGGACGGGAGTTGTGTACAGGGATGCTATCGTGAAGAGTGGAAATACAGGGTTCATAGTTCGTAAATTACTGATGTGGTTGGTGTCTCAAAAACCTCAATGGCATACATTGATCTTAATTTTGTGTGCAGTTTTAATGCAATCCAATATGCCAAATTCTCCGCTGTTGTTTCGCCTTCAATAATATGATTTATGAATTTGTGATCAAGTTCATCAATGATGGGTTTAACTACTGCTGAGATTTCTGCGTAATCAACTACCCAATCTCTATCTTCTCGCAGTTTTCCTTTGCAATGCACCCTCACTTTGTAAGAATGCCCGTGAAGGCGACCGCATTGATGACCAGAAGGAACCTTGGTCAATTGATGGGCTGCTTCAAAAGTGAAGTCCTTCCAGAGTTTGAATATTTGATTGTATTTATCTGCTTTCATGTTGTTGATATATTGCGGTTGATTTGCTGTTTTTCTCTATGTGCCAAATGATGTGGTTTCGTAGTTTGTGTTGAGCATCACGCGATTCATCTAGGTCTGTTTCCATTTTGCCTACAATCCTCGCTATAGTTTCTTTTTGGTTTTTTGACATTCTAATCATGTCTCTGCCCAACTCTTGAATGAGATGGTGTGTAATAGGATGATTTCTCTCCCAATTAATTTCAGCGTCTATTTCCATTTTATAGTAGTTCTAGTTGTGTTTTTGTTGACTTGAGATAATCTTCAAGTTCTTGAGTTCGTTTTGGATCTCGGAACCATCCTGTTCCATCACAAGATTCAGCACCATTTTCTTCAGCTTGCTCCAAAAGTCTGCGGGAGTTAACTCGACCAACATGAACTCTAGGAAAGTTTTTTGTCCACATAGGTAGCGATCTCCACTTCCATGATGTTGATCCCCCAATAAAAACAATGTCCGCATCATTGGGAACATCTTCTGGAGTCATGCCGTCTTGTGCTGCAAAAGCCAAAGGAACTCCAAATGCTTTTAATGCTGGTGAATGTTTATCCCAAAGAAGCAATGTTTTATCTCTATCTCCAACCCAATCTGGAACAACAGCCCACATTGGTTTCCATGCAGAATAAGCATCGAGAAAAGAGTAAAAAGGTTCCTCCGACCATTCACGACCAGAAGTAAAAGCTCCGAAGACTCCATTATCTAAAGCCCACGGGATGCCTATTTTTGGTTCAGTCAATCTTTCGCAGGAATGAAGATGAGCTAATCTATCTGGAAACATCCCAAAAAGACGGCCAGCCTCAAAACCGCTATTGTTTGAAGGCATAACAATCATTTGTTGTTTTTAGTGTGTGATGATGACATATGCCAGTTGCCGGGAACGATGTCGCATTCGTATGCCCTCAAGAAACCTGTTCCTCCAAATCCAGATTTAAGCCTGTGTTTGATAGCGGCATCACATTTCGATTCGGAAGAGTATGCAGACTTACCGCAAGCACATTGCTTGGGCTTCTCCCTTCCTTTAATCAGTCCACGATCAAGGGCTTCTCGTTTGTTGATTGGCTCAAGTTCAGGAGTCTCAAACCCTAGTTGATTTAGAATATCGTCAATCCTGCTTTTCATTGTATTTTGAATGTAACTCTTTAAAAATTGGTGCACCCAAAATCCTTTTGCTTTTTTGTGCTATTTCACGGCTACGACCATATGAAATACCTAATTCTTTTGATATTTCCGTGTAAGTCATATCACAACAGAATCTCATAATAAATGCTCTGAAATATCTATTATTTAGATTTTTTATATAAAAAGAGTTTTCTTGTGTATAATCTGTTTTTTTAGATGAAGATAATTTTCTTTCCAAATCTCTTGCGTGATTTTGTATATTAAAAACCCAATCTACTTTAGAACAAATCTCATCAGTTAATGGAGTTGGTTTTTTCATTTTCTTTTGAATCCCTTTTCGCTATAGTGCCATTCGACTTGTTCAAAGTATTCGCATTTGTCATGTCCTTTTTCTGGCTTAAAATCAGAATAGTATTGATACTCTGATGCAGGGGCTAAATACCTCCAGCATTGCATATGGGAAGGGCAATCGGTATTTGAACATTTAGATATATCACTCATTGTCTTTGATGTCTTGTTTGAGTTGGGCTAAATCCTTCATGCTCTTTCGGGTATCTGCCAATGATTCCCAAGCCATGACCCCATCGGCTATTGCTATTGCACGGTCACGTTGGTCATTAGAACGATCCAGCTTATCCTGCATCGTCAATTCAGGCGTATCACTCATTGAGAGCTTTGATGATTACCTCATCAATCTTGAGGGTCTTACCCATTGAGTTGAGCGTGGATATTTTCTTCAGGGATTCACGCAACATTTCGTTATCTTTAATAAGATCCTCAAGC
>Ga0208253_1000375_pt1 | contig 19172 bp, 26 predicted proteins | sample CryBogCBE10Oct08_FD_184573 | JGI IMG/M metagenome (GOLD analysis project Ga0208253, IMG submission 184573) | Freshwater microbial communities from Crystal Bog, Wisconsin, USA - CBE10Oct08 (SPAdes) | ecosystem: Environmental > Aquatic > Freshwater > Lake | place: Crystal Bog, Wisconsin, USA...
CCATAATAACTCACGGATCCGTTTTGATGATTTTGATAGTAAATAATATTTACTATCAAAATCATCAAAACGGATCCGTGAGTTATTATGGTTGTTGATAGTCCCCCCACAACACATAAGCATTATAAGAGCAAAAATGAAAGAAAGTATGAATCAACAATGGAATCGTGCAACTAAAACTGGATTATCAACTGGAAAAACTGGATTATCAACTGGAAAAACTGGATTAGCAGGTAAAAAATATAGAATTACACGAAGAGGAGGTAATGTAATAAGTGAAATGTTCGTCGCAAGTGGTAAAATAGATGATTTTATGAGGGCATTATATCATTTATACCCTAACGCAAAAGTCAGAGTATTGCGTAGTCGAGCAATAATATACGATCAAGGTGAAAAAAATAAAGAAGAAGTCGGAGAAAGAAGTTTATTTATAGGTCCAGAAGCGAGACAGAATGGTCAAATAGAAGAAGGTTGGTTGTATGAAGGTAATCTTATTCTAAAAGAATCATTGAAAGGGATGACAACGCAAGAAGTAATAGATATGCGTTTAAAAATGGCGGACGACGCTCGTGCCAAAGAACAAGAAAAGGTCGAGGAAGATGAGTATAATGATTATCCAGACAATATAAGAACGCCTGAGGAATTTGTAAATCAAAGTAAATTATTTAAAATGGCAGTGAATGACCCATATATATGTGTTTATTTAAAAGTCCCTGACGAAAAAGAGGAAGGTATGTTCGGCGTAAATAAAAATGAATATTCATTTGATATGCATTATTATGAACGCCGTAATGTTATGGTGTTATATACTATACAAAAACACTTCCAAGCATTCAAAAAACTATGCGACGAAGCATTTGATGAAGAAGGTGACGAATTTGATGATTATGAAGTAGTTTATAGAGCATAAAAATTAAAAAACAAAATAAAAAACATAATGTCTTTTTACACTTCGGGGACTTCTTGACCCAACTTCTCACACCCTTTCTTGAAATACTTTTCGTTCATTTCTATACCTATACCTATTAAACCCAGATTTTTACATGCGATAATACTGTTGAATGAACCTGCGGTTGGGTCTACTACAACTCCTCCTTCTTTACAATAACGCTTCAATAACCACTCATAAAGACTTACTGGTTTTTCTGTTGGGTGATTCCCTTGTTTTTGAATTCCTGCTATGTTTAGTACTGATGCAACAACTCTATGACCGTCTTCTTGACTACATGCGACCTTATCCGATGTTCCGTAGCACGAGTTCTGTATCGGTTTCTGTGCTTTATAACTATACCCTGTTCGTCCTTCTTCTATCTCGTCGATGCGTTTATAGTATGCTCCCTTCTTCGCAAATATGTAAATGTTCTCGTGCTGTCTCATAGGCATTCTATTACAATTCAAATGACCTACCTTACGCAACTTGTTCCATACTAAATCGTATCTGAACCACGAAGGGTTGCTGTTTATCAGTTCAACGCCGAACGATGTCGTGCAGAACATTATCACTGGAGTGTCTTCACTCTTACATAATCTTTTCACCTGCGTCCAGAACTGTTCCAAGTTGATTTTGATGTCCCAGTCTGCTGATGAACCTTCTTTCTTCGATGAACCTGATTGATTTATTAATATTCCAAAAGGTAAGTCGCACATAAAACAGTCCACACTTGCGTCTGGAAGTTCTTTCATTACTTCTAAACAGTCGCCCTTTAATGCCAATGTTGTCATTATTGATATAAGGTAAATTATTCGTAGGTTCTTGTCTAGGGCGACCGACATGGTCGACACGATCGGTTCTGCCCAAATTGTAAAAGTTAGTCTATCAAAAATTAATTTTCAAAGTTAGATGACAATTTCAAAAAATATTTTTCATTCTTCATCTTCACTTTCAATTTCTTCATTTTCATCGTGTCGATCGTGTCGGGTTAAATCCATATTTATTAGTCTATTTAAAGCATTATAGAAAAAGGTATTGTCTTTCTCTATTCCAATTGCTTTGTATCCCATATCACTTGCTGTAAAGACGCTGTTGAATGAACCTGCAGTTGGGTCAAGTACTGTTCCTCCTTCTGGACAATATCGTTCAAGCAACCATTTGTATAACTCAACGGGTTTCATAGTTGGATGAAGTGCATACTTGTTGACCTTCTTTACATCTATAACTGATAAAGGACATCTTCCACCTGATGAAACTGTTGTATTATCACGACCTTTGAAACCCCACTGTCTTCCTGCCTTGCTTTGTCCTCCTGAACCTTTTCTTATATATGGATCACCTTGTGGAAGTTGTACGCGTTCATAATATGCTCCCTTCTTTGAGAATATATAAATCATTTCGTGTGATTTTACAGGCATTTTATTTGAAAGTAAAAATGAGACTCCACGACCCTTGTTCCATACTAAATCATATCGGAACCATTTCGGGTTGCTGTTGATGAGATCATTACCGAACTTTGTATTACAGAACATAATCACTGGCGTGTTGTCGTTCGCACATAAGCGTTTCACTTGTTCCCAGAACTGAACTAAATCTATTTTTATATCCCATGCACATGCCTCTGTGGACTGGTTCTTGACTTTCTTTTTTAGTTCTTCACTGTGTCCTTCTCGTTCAAATCCAGTTGCTAATTGACCGTAAGGTAAATCTACTAGAAAGCAGTCTATTGATTTATCTGGAAGTGTCTTCATTAGATCGAGGCAGTCTCCTTTCAACATAAGCACCATTTTGTGTTTTTATTCACAAAAAAATTGTAGGATATAAACAAAATGCTTTTTGTTCGTCCATCTGTTCTCGTCGATTCACGAAAGAAGACTTCCACTAAAAAAACAGGATAATGGAAATATGGAATAGTAGGATAATGGTGTTTCAGAGGAAATATACTCCCGAAGAAGCGGAGCAAAGAAAGAAGGAAAGTCGTCGACGATATACCGAAGCAAATCGTGAAAAGATAAGACAACACAGTCGTGAGTTTTATCATAAGAATAAGGACCGTGTCATAGAGCAAAAACGGGCAATATCGCGTCGATGGTATTATGAAAATCGCGAGTATGCGATTAAGTCAGGAATAGAGCGAAGAGAAAGAAAGAAAGCGAACCAAGAACGAGAGCAGAAAGGACAAGAACCGTTGCCTGCACCTCCTCGCAAAAAACGCGACCTTGATAATCCTCGATTATCTCGATCTCATCTTCGGAAAGCACGATCAGAGGAACCATCTTTTACTTGTAATCAAGGGTCGTTTGTAGTTGATTTTAACTGACTCTGACGAGTTAGTGGTTCATTTAACGGTTTAAGAGTGGGTGTGCCTATATCAACGTCTAATGATGTCTGTTGTCCGCAACACATGCTTTTACAATGGGAGTGGGATATGATACGCACTACTGCATATGATATTCCACCAATTAAACTTATTATCCCTGCTATTGAACCTGCGTTGTTAAGATTATCCATTATCTATCCCACTCATAAAAACATATCTAGAAGATTAATTCGGCGGATCCTTTGGAAAATCCGATGGCGACATTATAAACGTAGACTACGTGTAAATCGTAGGTTGCGGTGTCTGGGAGACCAACATTTAAATTAACGATGCCATTTGTGATTTCCTTACCATGAGTCAATACATCTGCTTCATAATCAGAACCTGTTGGTTGGGAGAAGGGTAATTCCACCCATTGTGAGAGGACTGGGGTGGAGGTCCATGTGTATGTTGAACCTGCGGTTGCTGGTACAAGTTGTGATTCGTCAACTGCGGATGGGGCAGTACCATCAAGTAAGTTCCACATTGCTGAAGAACCGTTAAGATATGTGGCATATTTGAGACCTGCGTATAAGATTTCAGCAGATGCTGGTAAAACCCAGTTCAAGAGACCAACTGGTGCAGAGGAAGTTGATGCTTGAACTTTTGGAGAGAGCCAAATTTGAATCTTTTTGACCTCCCCCGCCCTGAACCCTGTGAGTGTGAAGGGGAGGGCGACTCCTGGAGTAGAAGTTGATATGTTAGTAAATACAACTTCTTGTTGATCGAATATTCCCCCCATAGAATACATGTGTTCGTTCATATTGATACGATTTGCGAGTCCCATAGCACGATCGACCATCTGGATTTGTTCGACCTGAAAGTATGCAGTATCGAATTGAGATGGTAAAGCAACTGGTGTAACGCCAGTGTTAGTATTTTGTAACCAAAATGATGCGGATGGGTTAAGAGAGGCGGTGATTTGAACTTGTTGAGATAATAAGTCTGAACTTAATGGGATGCCGAGTGCGTCGTCTGAGGGAGATGCCCAGACTGAATAAGGAATATAGGCGTATTGTGCAGTTGTGACTGCTCCACTAATTTCAGCACCACCAAGAGAAACAATTGAATTGCGTTGTTCTTTTGTTCGGCACATGCGTAAGTTGCGTGCTAATAATTGCTGTGCTGAATGGAAATATTGTGATGACCCGCCTATTCTGAAACTTAGGGTGTTGAGTGCTAAATAACCCCATCCACGAGGAAGGGCATTTTGACCGCCTGAAGTGACAGTTGACATTGTTGTGGCAGAGTAACCAAGAACAATGAGGACATGACGGTATCCTTGCGAAGGTGGAAGTGTAAAAACACTTGTGCCTGAGGACTTATTGGAAAATTCCTGTGTATAACGGGTATCGTATTCACACTTTATCGCCTGTTTCTTGGCATTCTGATGGTCTTGGTAGTACATATCGATCGGTTCACCGACGCGGACAAGTGCTTGGGAAGAAGACATCTCGGGGTTATGATAATTTATTAGACAATATTTTATCCTTAACTTATACAAAGTAGGATGAACTACGTGTACGAAAAAGATGGAAAAATCGCTCACCACGACCATATGGGAGAACTCAAGACTCCACACCTTCCACTTGCTCCAACCAAGATTCAACAAGTTCAAGCAACCAAGATTGCTGGACTCGTAGAACATTCTGGTGACATGGTGGCAGGACGATTCCCTGAAACTGCTCGCGTTCCAATATACGAGCAACCTATGCCAAAGTTGCCCGATCATCTTCATAAAGTTCCTCCTTCTGCTACTCCACCTTGCTTTGGGCATATCAAAATGGAAATGCACGATAAGAAAGGCATCTCGTTAGTTTATATTGGATAAAGCGACCAAAGAAGCGTGGTTAAACTATGTCTTCGGCAAAGAGTTTAGATATGTAGCACTCGTGCTTGATATTATCAACCATTATGAACTGGTGCGACTCGGTGGCACGCATACAAAAGCGAATCTTTTCAATCATAGTTAATCCTTCGGGCAACCAACCTGCTAAATACTCTTTGATGACACATTCCCATTCTCTTGATGTCTGTTGCTTAAATATGCATACATAATTAACCTGTGCTCGACCGACTGGGTTCATTAGTGTGCGACCCTGGAACGACTGGATACTCGAGCACCCTGCGTTTCGGTATAGGGTGAGGAGGCGTGTTATTTCTTCGTCGTTCTTGATTTTCTTACTGACTATATCATCATTGATAAACAAGAATGGAAACTTGTTGCCCGTCTCGGCATTGATATGATGTGCCTCTGCTAATAGTTCAGGATAATAATCGTCCGCCAAGACTATCTTCTCTCCGAGATCTTTGTAGATGTCGGCGTGGAGGTTCTGCGAGAACATAATCGTGATATGATGGGTGAAGTATTTCTTGTAAAGGTGTCGGAGTAGCGTAGATTTCCCGCTACGCGAGGCACCCAACAAAAACCAGGATGTTCCGCCGTTAGTTGGGAGTTCGATGTTAAATCTTTTGGACGGAAAAGTATCAGACATAGTATAATTATATTATGAACGGAATATTTCAGGGAATGAAACTTGTCAGTTCACGCTCAGTGCCTCAGACTGTTGTCAAGAGGGATGAACCGAAGGTCGAGGTCAAGAAGACTGTTTCGGTGGTTGCTTCTGATGAAGGAACACCGAAGAAGGTCAGAACAAATAAAGAACAACGGATGAAAGAGTTAAGAAAGGCAAAGATGAATGCCCTTGATATGTTTATCGAGTCTAAACCGACAAAAAACAAGGTCAGAGAATACTTTGAAAATAGAGTTAAAGAATTGAAAGAGGACGACTAATTTTCAGTCACTAATAAGGTGGCAGACCAGTTAAGAGTATCTAAATCTGTATTTGCTAAAACCGTGCCTTCTTCTCCTGATAATGTTGTTGTTGAAACAAGTTGGGTCAAATTTGAACCTGCGTCGTCCACGACTTCAAATCGTAATACACCTTGAACTGGTTGATAGTTAGAACCTGCACTTAACCAGTTGATGATTTTTGGAGTCTGGAACTGACGGTAAATTACGCTTGGAGCACATCCGGTTGGTGTAAATGATGGAGAGTAGCATGGAAGGTTATTTTGTTGGAATCCGTTGACATCGGATAAGTATAAACGGCATAAACTATCGCGTACAACAGGTGCAGATGTGCTGTCCTTGAGGTTCTGATTGTAGGCGAGTTGCGTGCATATAATATCTATATAACGGGTGCTGGTACATAAAGTTGATTTACCTATTTCTTCAACTTGAAATGTTGAGTTCTTGTTATTAAAACCTAAAACATCGAACAATTGCTTTGTATAGACATCAAAAGGGTAATAATAAGGTGAGTTGCTGTTATAGTTGTTGTAATTAAGAGGTGAAAAGGACACAGCAATATTAGAACCGATGACACCAGTACTGAGGTTATAGTTTCCGTAATATCTAAATATTGGGAATCCGTTTCCAGTCTGTGTTGTTGCACCTGAAGGATTTGTGTATATGGGTTCACCATATTGAATAACAAATTGAGATAAGTCGGTTATACCTGCTGTTCTAACTTCGCGTTGAAGATTTGAAGCAATTTGATAAGGAGTAGCAAAAGTTAATTCTTCGTCAAATAATTTTAACAACGCACTGCCTGAAGCATTGGTTGATAAGTTATGATAATTGACAATAATCTTATTGGTTGCGATATTGATATTTGGAATGCCCCATTCAAAATTGATTTCCGTAAGGGCGAGTTGAGTAAAAAAACCGTTCATAATGTTCGTGTTTTTGACTATTGTAAAGTCGTAAGGGGACGCATTTGTTCCGCCCGCAACTGAAACTGCGTTTCGTGCATATGGGTATCCAGTTATTGGAACTCCACCAGATGGAGTATGTAAAACACCGTTCTGGAATCGGTCTTCACTATCAATCGTCAACAACGCAGAAGAAGGAGGACGAATTTGTGAAGTATTGACACGCTGAGAAAATGCTGGTGTCGCGAAGTATGAGGTCGCCATTTATTCTTTTATAGATTTCTTTTTTTCTTCACTAAACATAAAATGTCCCTTCTCTCTGGCACTTCATTTGCTACCTCCACACCTACTGGAACACAACAACCTTACACCAATGATCTCTATATCTATGGTGTTGCCAACAATCTCTCGTGGTCTGCTACTGGATTAAACTCAACATATATCGCAACCATATCATTATCCGGACAAGGTATTAATCCCGCAACTGATGTCGTTCAATCTGTTATTTCAGTAACCCCTGCCGGTGGGGATTTCAGTGATGCTGTCAATTGTTGGTTAGTCTCTTCTTATCTTGGAAGTAATTCTCTCAACTTTATTGTAGCAGGAAATCCATCTCAACCTGCTCGCTTTCCAATTTCTTGGTTAGTCACAAGAAGTTTTTAAAGTGCTTGGATTACATTGTTGGTCGTGCGTGGATTTGAGAAGATGTAGGATGTTCCTGCTGGTGCTGTTCCAACAAGTCCAACTGCTAATCGTAATGCTGAGGCATTGCTTTGGATATTCACTATTCCATTGAGTGTTATTTCTTGGATTGTTCCAGTCAAAGCAGTATTGAAGTTCGTATTTGTAAATGATATAACTCCACTATCATTGTCAGGAGGATAGATGGATACTACAATGTATTCACTTCCGTTATTACTTGTTGAAATCTTTCCCACTTGGAGACTGGACTGAATATAGTAGTTATTTCCTGCGTAGAAGTCATACGATAAATCTGCTTGTGCTCCCGTATTGGAGTTTGTAATAGTTCCAATAGTTGCTACACCAGGTATGAGAGTTATGTTCGCAGGTTGAGGAGCGAAGAAGAAATTACCGTCGCTTCGTTCGTTGGTGGAAGTCAATAAGGACATTTTATATACTTATTAGAGATTTTGTGCTGATGTGAAATTAACTGATATTTTACCACCTGTTGTATTTGCCGTTGATGCTCCACCAACCGCCATATACACTAACACTTTGTAAGATGCTCCGTTAGATAATACATTGGTGAAACTATCTCCAAGAGTTGCTGACACTATATTTACACCATTATATGCTCCGCTGGATGCTACAAAAGGTGCTGATAAGGTATATGTCTGGAACGGATAAGTCGTTGAACCAACTAACAACTGGGCAGAGAAAGCATAACTTGTTGCTGTATCTACACCGACCGTTAAAGATATAACCGATGTTATGGAAGGGACATTGTTATAGTTCCATGTTAAACTTGGACTTTCATATAATATGATTGGCGTTCCAGTTAAAGAAGTTATTCCAAATGTATCGTTAAGTCTCTTACTAGGATAAAGCACATTACTTATAGCGACCGTGTTAAGAACATTACTGATGGTCGTGTTGGACGAATATAAATTATCGGTGTAGCAGTTGCTTGATATATAAGTGTTAGAAGATAGAATATCACATTCTGCACCTTGTATCTTTGTAGCACCCGAACCACTGTTGAGAGTAATTGAACTACCACCGATCAGTAAAGTGTTTCCATTAATGCTTGATGTATTAAGTGTCCCGATCGATGCAGTGTTAGATATAGTGGCATTCGATGAAGTAATATTTGAAAAATTACCAGTCGTACCAGTTATATTTGACACGTTGCTGATCGTGATGTTGGAACCTTGAATAGTTTTTATATTCGACAACGACGCACCAGATCCACCTCCTGTAATTGTTGCCACACTTGTTATAGACGCGTCTCCCGCCATCGTCACATTTGATACGCCTTGTAAAACTATATAACCAGTCGATAAACCGACCGTTCTACTTGTTATATAAAGATTACCGACTGAACCTATACCGTTCCAGTATGGGTATAACTGACTTACATAAACTGAACTTCCCATTTCTATACCCGTGTCTCCGTAAAGGTAGACTGTTCCTGGAACATTCGGTATAATAGGGGCAAGTAATGAAGCAACTATATTGATGCCGAGTGTCGCATAATTGAATAAATAACCTTCTAATGAACCTATACTTCCTCTGTATCCCGCATATATGTTTATACCTGCCGATGATAATTTGATTGCTGAAGTCGCATTTGAAAATCCACTTGGAGTATTGGCAGTTAATGTAATTAAACCACCTGACCCTACATTACTTAAACTACTACCGTTCGCCACTATATTCACTTCTCCATATACTCCGTTAGAAAATCCGCCGTTCGCCGTTATATTGACTCGCCCTCTGTTTCCATTCTGGGCAGTAATGTTGATGTCAGAGTATGTTGGAACCGCGTATCCTTGATCTGCTACAAGGTTGAACTGACCTGCTGATATATTCACTTGTTGGTACAAAGAATTACTGAACCCTGCTTTGATATTTACATTATTACTTGTGCTTATTAAGTTCATAGCAGTATCTGATGTCATATTTATCGGTTGGTTCGTTGAAGAGTATATATTACAAGTGTTGACGTTCGTTATATGTCCCAGTGGACTTGTTATGGAAGTGTCCGCTGTCAAATTGCTACAATTGAGTCCTAGAACATTTCCTAGATTGTAACCGTTGGCATTTATCGATGAAACTGCAGGATACCGAGACCATTGATTTACTCCCCCTGATAATCCACCGATTGGGGTCCCGTTAAATAATAAACTTGATGCATTCACTGATAAAACTGAACTATCACTAAATGTATAAGTCTTCGCACCAATAACACTAAACGGTTGACCTGATATTCCTACATTGTTTAACTCCACATTACTATCTGCTGGATATGATGCCCATTCGGCGAGATTTGGGAGAGCACAGATAGTGGCGATGGCGACCCCATTCAAAAACAAGTCTTGGTCGTCCGCCGTTAGAACCTGACCGTCTAAGTCCAGTAATGATACGCCCGATAATGTTGAACCTGATAATATAACATTACCACCGTTGATGATGTTGTTACCTGAAAGGTTGACCGTTGTCAGTGCTGGATATTTACTCCAATTTGAACCTGCTTGTTCTGCGAGTGCAAAGTAGAACTTGTAATCTTTATTATCTACTGTCGAGGTGGTGACACTTGCCAGCAGTGACATATTATAATCCGTGTGTTAAAAAATAAAAAAATCGTATTTGCTATTAACAAAATGGCAGACAAGAAGAGCGTAGAACTCATGCGTCGTGAAATCAGAGGTAGAATCATCTCCGCACTCCCTTTGAGTGCCAGTAAAATGACACGCTCTGATATTCAATACTTCAACACTGTTCTTGACAAGTGGGAAGAAGTTAGAAACTCTATCCCCCGTCCTGCTGATAAAGAAGCAGGTCGTCCAGCATCGCGTGAAATTCCTGGTAAAGAAGAAGAAGGGTTCATTGTTCCCCAAAAACCAGAAGGATACAGAGAAAAGAAGAAGAAGGAACAGAAGGTTGAAGTTCCCATGTTCGATATGGACAGTGGAACAGGCAGTGAAAGCGAAGAAGAAGTCAAGCAAGCAAAGAAAGCAGACAAAGTTGTAAAGAAAGCAGAAGTCGTAAAAACTGAACCAAAAACTGAAAAACCCAAGAAGACTTTGAGCGACGAACAAAAAGCAAAGATGAAAGCAGGTCGTGAAGCAAAGAAAGCAGGTGTAAAGAAAGATACTCCACCTCCTGAAGCACCAAAGAAAGAAGAACCAAAGAGTAAAGCAACGGAACGCAGTGACGGAAGCGAAGAACCAAAAGCGAAGAAACTTCCAGTCTTCAAGATTGGATTTTAACGGCGTAGGTCATTGTCGTGCTTGGGGTTTCCGTCAATGAATGAATAGACCCTCGCAAAACTCCACTGCTGTTTAGAAAGTTTCATAGACATAGGAGCATTTACTCCTTTTTGGAAAGTCCCCTTCATTCGAACCGACTGACCGTTATTGGTGTACGCCCCCGACCCGCGATTATAGACTTCTTGTAATATACTACGGGATATGCCAGATACTTTGGATAGTTCGTCAAGCGAGTAATGCTTCGATGGGTCTAACCCATACTTCTTTAAAACATTTTCACGATGCGTTCTCTTTCCATGTGCGAGGGGGATATTTAACGGCATTTAATCAGATGCAGTAATATAAAATGGAAGTCAAATTACCAGATAATAAACTTCCGAAGGTCACTTGTACCTGTGGTGCAGTCGTTCAAATGAACTCTATATCCGCACACTACAAGTCTATGAAGCATAAGATTCGTATCGGTGAAGTCAAAGTCCGCACGATAGAAGAAGGAAGTTTTTTCGTTTCGTTCAAGTAATGATTGATCGCATCCCTTTACTTGCTGATGATTTATTTGTTGCTTTATCGTCAGGAGATAAGAAAATGGGACTGCTTGTTATTCAAGAACTCAATTTCATTTTAAAAAAACATTATAACACAAGAATAAATGCCTTACAAGTTGGTTCACTCACAAGGAGAGGGTTATTATGTAGTGTCCCCACACGGTCACTATTTATCCAAGCACCCTTTAACACACGAACAAGCAATGAAGCAAGAGACCGCAGTCCGTTTAACAGAATTGCGTAAAGAACATAAGATTCCGGATAGACCCATCAAGCATCATCCCGAACATTCACACGTTCATCATCATTCTGTTGTTGCCCATGACGGTCAAAAGATGCATAAAGAAGATGCTTCAGGTGCTTTATTTGTTCCAGTCGGTCGTGATATAGTTCACCCATATCAAGTCATCCCTACCCGTGATATATTCGCTCCCCTTCCATTACCCGCTCATCATTTAAGAAAAAAATATGATTATTCAATGTAAATGAAGTTAGTCTCTGTTAAGAAAAGCGATCGCGAAGGCAAAAAGTATGTTGCCGAGTTTCTCATGGACAGTGGACGGACCAAGCACGTTCATTTTGGTGCTTCAGGTTATACCGATTACACGCTCGGAGCAACTCCCGAACAACGCGAACATTACCGTACAAGACATAAAAAGGACTTAGAAACTGGAGATCCAACGCGTGCTGGATTTTTATCTTATTACCTTTTATGGTCTGGACGAAACTTACAAAGCAATATTCGTGCTTTTAAATCCAGATTTAACTTATAGTAAAAAATGACTGGTTGATTACTGATTATTTTTTACTGTTTATTCACTCCATACCCATCCACACCCTTCGTGATATTCTGCGAAGACTGTATAAACAACACTGCGACTTTCAGGTTGGTACCGAAACATTACTTCTATGAATGCTGGTTCGTTGTTGAGTGCTGGGAACTGTCTTATGACTCGATATATCTGATCGTTGATTTGTTGTGCGACTCTGCTATTATCTCCTGCTACGACTGGTTCTATGGGTAAATGGGGACGGACGGCGTTCAATATGTGTCGGCGTGATAAGGGCATCTCTTGTGTTATGGTAGGTTTATTTTCTAGGGGATTCTCGATCCGTTTTTCTGTCTTTGGGGGCGTTTCGGGTTCTTTCTTTCGGTTCAAGAGTGCCTGCACCGCTTCTTTTACGGGCATTTTCGTATATACTGGAACAGTTGTTGTTGTTCTTTCTTCTTCTTCTAACTCTTTATCCACGCGGTCAATCATTTCACAAAATCGTTCATATGATTTTTTGTCGCGTTCTTCTTTTTCTTGTTCTCTTTCTTTCGTTTTACCCTGTTGTACGCCTGTTCTTAACTTCTCTTCTACCTCCTTATGTTTCTTCGTTTTTAAATGTCTTGCCCAGTGTTGCTTGGTTACTACTGATTCGCATATACCACAGGTCTTTGGATCGCTCATTTCTTATCTATATAGGTTATGCTGTCTCTAACCTTTGGGAGACTCCTGATCCGTTTTTCTGTCTTTTACAGGTTCGGGGTCTTTCTTTCTTTCCGTCCAAAGTACTCGTGATCTTATTTCAATATGATTCATCGTTTTTAAATGTCTTGCCCATTGAGATTTTGATACTTCTTTCATACATACTTCGCAATACTTATATTTACTCATTTTGAGTTATAGTCTTACTTTTTATTTAAAAATAATTCTAATCCGTTTTACACTCATATTTCCATATTTTAAGTAGTACAAAAGACTCCAGTCGACACGATCGACACGATTGACATGCCCACTCACTGCAGGACCGTCGAGTTCAAAAATAATTTTTGAAAGTTGTAATTTTTACAAGGTTTCCGAACTTTTTTTTCTGGACTCGACCTTTTTCCGCCTCCCCCATCTGTCGATCGTGTCGACCCCCTTCTATACACCCTAGACTATCCTTTATCCCCTTTCGACATATTCGACACGATCTCTCTTCTAATTGGGGAATTGAAAGTATATAATAGAGTTGTAGAAACCCTGTAAAAAATACCGATTTTTGAAAATATTTTTGGACTCGACGGTCGTGGACGGAGTGAGGTAGGAAATCGTGTCGATCGTGTCGACCCCCTAGTAAAGTAAAACGGATCATTCTTTTTATTTGTTATGTAATAACAATAAGAAGATGCCATCTGAATCGACTGTTAAACAGTATGAAAAGGTAATCAACGGACTTGCTGGACGAGGTATAAAGGACTTATCAAAAGTGGATAGTGTTTTAACCGCGATAAGAAAGAAGAAGAACGGTGAACCTGCAAGTAAGGCAACTATCGCACAGCAGTTGAGTGCGATAATGTGGAAGATAGGGGATAAGGACCCAGCATGGAAGAAGTACAGAGAAGAGATGATGAAGGCAAATGAAGAGAACGTGGCAGGTAAAGAGTATAAGAAGACAGAACGATCTGTTGATTGGTCTGACTTATCATCATTATACAAAAAGGAAATGAAAGGAAACAAGAAGGGTAATATACTTATGGCGTTTTACTCATTGAACCCACCTCGACGAATTCAAGACTATGCACTAATGAAGGTTGTTGATGAAGAACCAGAAGATACAAGTTATAACTATTTGGTACGCAACGATGATAAACCTTACTTCGTGTTTAACAAGTATAAGACAGCAAAGATATACGGGAAACAGATATTCAAATTATCAGGGGCGATGAAGGACTATTATGAGACGCATAAGATAGGCAGTCTTTATAACAATCAGTTCTTGTTTAGTCCATCTGGAACAGACCCTGTACTCCCGAACAACTTGTCACGCTTTCTGGCACATACTACAATGAAGGCATCGGACGAAAAGATAAGGGCAACATCAAATACTTATCGTCACGCGTACATAAGCGAGTTCTTGAAAGGTAATCCAACAACAGACGAACGCAAAAAGGTAGCAACTATGATGGGTCACTCACCGTCTATGCAGTTAGAGTATGATGAAAGAGACGAAGATGACGAGGAGGAACATTCATTTATGAAGATGTTTCAGGCGGAGGAGGATTAGTATCTATAACGCGTCGGTTGGGTATTTCGTGTAAGGCATAATGTAATATTTCACGCATATGGTTGAGTCCGTCCATATTGAAATGATATTTATCTTCGCCCATGACTGATCGTTTTTCATTTAACTCTGCTTCCATATCATCAAGTCGGTACGCGTTTATAAGATTCCCTGTAAGCATAAGGAACTGGATCGGGAATCCGCCCATCATATACTTTGAAAGTATTCTTCCAACATAACGCGGTTCATCGCGTGTAAATAAGTTTTTCATTATATCTTTATACATCGAGAGATACTTCTTGGTTCTTCTAGCATGTCCTGCACAGCAGTCGCGTTTCGCTTCTTCATGTGCTTTTTGTAAAACACGGAGCATTCCATCTTCTTCATTTTCATATAATCTTCTTTGTTGACGGTGGGTCAACCATGCGTGGTTGAGACCGCTTACAACAACATCGGGATCAAGGGGTATATCATAAACTGTTTCTCCGTGTGCGATTGGTGCTGGGTTGACGCGTGCTTGTTCCATATTGTTTTATACTACTTACTATAATTGAAAAACTGCCGATCCGTTTTTCTCTCTTATTTCCGTTTTACAAGTTGTCTTCGTTCGTTTTAAACTGTGCTATATACACGCAGTCTATATCGCACTGCTTGAACCATTCAAAAGCACGGAACATCCAACCATTATTTTGTTTCCCGACATCAGTGACGCGGTATATTTTTCCGCTGGGTTCAACATAAATTAATTCATAGCAGTTGTGATCTTCAAATATGAAGTCCCATAACATCGAATGCCAGTCTATATAACAATTAATATCACCCTGTAAGTTGCCTGAATCAAATCCATATTCTTCGAGTATAATCGAACCGAACATTCTGAATGTATATACATTATTAAAGTCGCGGTCTGCTTCGACCTTTTTCGTCCCTACTTCTCTAACAACCCAGTCCCATACGCGTTTCTTATTAATCACTATTTGTTCTTGTTTTTTATTATAATCCTTCAATTCTTGAACCCGTTTCATTTCTTCCATCTTGTTTTATACTACTTACAATATATGAGAAACCGCCGATCCGTTTTTCTCTCTTATTTCCAGATTATGCTACTTATGCCATTTAAGCATAACAAATAATACTTATACAATACAAAAGATGGACAACTTCGTAATTAACGGTGATAGAGTATTTTGTTCGATGACTAAACAGGAATTCGTTGATAATTATCAAGAGATGGCACGGTTAGTGAAAAAAGATGTGTTCGCCGAGAAGAAGAAAGAACAAAAGAAGAAATGGAATCATACTGCATATATGAACCGTGTTGAAAAACAAAAACAAGTAAATACAGTTTCAAAAGACTGAAAGCATTTACGGACAAGAAAAATATACTAAGTATAATATAAATGGTGTCAGTCAAGATAGTTCAAGGTATGAAGGCGCGCACGAATAAGTTCGTGGAATATACCGACATAGATGTCGTCGTGGATAAGTTAAAGAAGGGGACGAACAACTATGAACTATTAACGGAAGAGTATAACCGCGTCTATCTCGATATAGACGCAAAGGTCGACCCGAACATAACGGAAGAAGAGTTCAACAGACGAGATAATGAGTTATTGGAACGTATAAAACAAAATAGTCACGGTTACAAAGTTGCGATCGCGACTGCTTCATCATTTGATTTTAAGAAAATCTCATACCATGTCCATTATCCCGAGTATTATACAACAAAAGAAGGCAATAAGCGATACGCAATACAACAAAATGAACTTTACAAAGACTTGAAAGATGTCAAGATAGATACAAGTGTTTATGGTTCAACAAGTCAAAAGTTCAGATGTGTCTTCTCGACCAAAGAAAATGAGAACAGACCTTTTAAGATGGTAGTCGGTGAAGTGGTCGACACGATAATCCAATATATGCCCGAAGGATGTACTGAAATGAATATTCCAGATCCAAAGGAAGAAAAGACTAAAAAGAAAGAACAAGTCAAAAAGCAAAAACTCGCGATTCAACAGACCGAAGATGAAATGAAAGAACTCAGGGAACGCGAGAAAGACTTGATTATGTTGTTAAATATCTTGACCCCTGAACGACTCGCGGACTATGATAGTTGGTTGAGGGTAGGATTTGTTATTTTCAATGCAGGATTACCTGTTGAAGACTGGGACAAATTATCTAAACGGGCATCTAATTATGAAGCAGGAGTATGTCATCAAAAGTGGGCAACCTTTGATAGTGAAAGAGACCACTTGGTCGGTAAGACAACAATTTTAGAAATGATAAAAGAGGACACCCCTGAAAAGTATGTAAAGTATTACCCAGTAATGAAAGAGTTATTTGAACTGACGCACTTCAAGGTTATGAACCCGTTCCAGTTCGTCCGCATACCCCCTCCCGAAGAAAAGAGAGCATATCTTCAAATGAACGCGGAACTCTTCGGACAGTATAAGAACAGATATACACTTGAAGGTGAACGCTTTATCGATAGATGGACGAACGATGAGAACATAAGAACATATGAAGAACTGACTTTTCACCCGAAGAAAGAGTTATGCCCAAAAGATAGTTTCAATACTTATGAAGGGTTCGCGGTTGAAAAACTGACTATAACCGAAGAAGTATCACTCGACCGCATCTTTAAACAGATGAGAATACTTACAGGCAACGAAGAAGAGAACTTTCAATGGTTCATAAAGTATCTTGCCCATATCTTTCAAAAACCTGAAAAGAAGACTCAAATTGGTCTGATTATGAACGGCGGTCAGGGAACAGGTAAAGATACATTCTGGGACTTTATCGGTTCATTACTCGGGGATAAGTTATACTATACAACATCAAGACCTGACGAAGATGTTTATGGAAAGTTTAACTTCGCAACAGCATGTCGCATACTTATACGCATACAAGAGATGTCGCGTGATAGTTTCAAGCGTAATGCTACAAAGGTAAAATCGTGCATCAGCGACCCAACACTGAACTATGAAGAAAAGGGAATGAAAAAGATGACACTTCCATCGTATGAAAATCATGTCTATACCACCAACGATGATACACCAATTTATCTTGAAGCAGATGACAGACGGATGGTTATTTTTACACCAAGTACAGAGTATGCCCAGAACAGAGAATACTTTGAACCATTGTTGAAAGATTACACGAACCCATCAGTCAAAAGAGCGTTTTATGAGTATCTTATGAAAGTTGATTTGAAAGACTGGGTTCCAAATAACCGTGATGTAGTCACATCAACATATAAGGACGTTCAAATTCAATCAGCACCACCACTCGCCAAGTTCTTCAACGAAATATTACTCGATAGTGGCGATATGGAATATAGAACAACAACAGAAATGCTTATGACATCAGTCAATGAAAAGTTCAGAACAAATTACTCGCGACACACTATCGGTCACCATCTACGAAACTTTATAAAAGAGGGTGCATTAGTAAAAACACGGTCAGGTTCACGCACGCATACTGTTTATGAAATGGATAATCAAAAGATGGAACAGTATCTCAAAAGCAGAAGTTGGTGGTTCGAAGACCCATAAACTATGCGTCAACAAAAACAACATTACCTAACTTCGCTTCATCTTCTATAACCGCATGAATCATTTCACGGTTGAGTTTTTCTTCTATAAAGCATAAGAACTCAACAAGTGCTTTCAAGTGTTCCTCGCCCACTGTTTCACGGCGTTTCTTATCAAGTTCGGCGAACTCTTTTCTTTCTTCGGGCGTCAGATCATTCAAGTATCGAGGCATCTTTGTAAGTTAAAAAGACATTATTCTTAATTTTCTTTACTTATTGTTTTTTGTTTATTCACCATATACAACTTTTACATCATAGTTCTCTTCTATAAAATCACGCAACTTCTTTACATGTCCATATAAATTACTGGTTACTAAATACTTTTGGTCTGATATAATATCTTTACGATCGAATAAACTTTCCATACTTCTTTCTAAATCTAGGGTTATAGTTGAATGCCATAATGCTTGATAGTATGGTAGTCTATGCTTTTTCGATTCATTCCATTCATTACACATTTTAAAGTAATTTTCCTTGTCATCTTTGAATGCTACCATAATGTTAAATATTACTTGTGCCATTTTTACTTCTGCTCTTGATTCTTCGGTCATTTCTAACCATTCCATTTCTCTAAAACCCTTTCTTATTGTTTCTACCATTTCATCATTTGTTATTATTTTATGGAATATATATGTGCTAATATTACTTATTAAGTCGTTGTCCAATTTCTTTTCTTCTTCTTCTTCTGACATTAATACTGAAAGGCAGTAGCGTGCTAATGCTTCACCTCTCAAATGACTTGGAACATTATTTACCGTAAATACACTATTAGTTCGGGGATTAATTACCTGTATTGTTGTACCTGCTTCTCCAGTTGTACCTGCTTGTCCAGTTGTACCTGCTTGTCCAGTTGTTCTTGCTTGTCCAGATTGATTACGATTACGATTGTTGCGATTGTTGCGGTTATTGTTGCGTCTCATTCTTGCTCTCTTATACTGTGTCTTGGGGGGGACTATACATTTACTAGGGAACTCTTGGATCCGTTTTGATGATTTTGATAGTAAATAATATTTACTATCAAAATCATCAAAACGGATCCAAGAGTTCC
>Ga0208253_1000379_pt1 | contig 19052 bp, 18 predicted proteins | sample CryBogCBE10Oct08_FD_184573 | JGI IMG/M metagenome (GOLD analysis project Ga0208253, IMG submission 184573) | Freshwater microbial communities from Crystal Bog, Wisconsin, USA - CBE10Oct08 (SPAdes) | ecosystem: Environmental > Aquatic > Freshwater > Lake | place: Crystal Bog, Wisconsin, USA...
ACCCGACTTTATGAATACCAGGCGGGATCCTTCGGGCGACCTTGATCTCCTCGATGTCGTAGGGCAGAGTCAAGCTCGTCGCGCATTAGAGATTGCAGCCATTGGAGGACATCACTTACTTTTAATAGGACCACCAGGAACTGGTAAGACGATGTTGGCAGAGAGAATTCCTACGATTATGCCGCCACTTTCCATCGATGAGACTCTTGAGGTAGGAGCGATCCATTCTGTTGCTGGTTCATTGGGATCCAGGGGAGCGCTTTCTACAACCCCTCCCTTTGTCTCGCCACACCACACGACAACGACGGTTGCAATGATCGGCGGAGGTTCTCACATCGTCAGACCTGGGGCGGTTTCGCTCGCTCATGCAGGCGTCCTCTTCATTGACGAGGCTCCCGAATGTGCACACGGAGTTCTCGATTCCCTTCGGCAGCCGCTGGAATCTGGGACCGTCACTATTTCGCGATCAGTTGGGACTGTGACATTTCCTGCGAAGTTTCTGCTGGTTCTTGCCGCCAATCCTTGCCCATGTGGAAAATTCAATGGTCGGGGCCGTTCATGTCTCTGTTCCTCCGTGCAGATTCGAAATTATCTCAAGAAGCTATCTGGCCCATTACTCGACCGTATTGATATTCGTGCCTTTGTAGAGGCTCCAACAAGAGTCGAGATGGCCTCAGAAGTCCACGGAGAGTCAAGTCAGGTTGTCAGAGAGCGGGTTCTCGCAGCGAGAGATATTGCCCGCGAACGCTTTAAGGGTCTTGGTTGGATTCTTAATTCTGAAATACCTTCATCGCAGCTGCGAGGATCTTTCAAAGCTGAACGAGCTGGAATGTCATTTCTTCATGCTGAATTAGATGCCGAAAGGTTGAGCGCCCGTGGATTTCACAAGGTACTAAGGGTTGCCTGGTCTATTGCTGATCTCAACGGACACCCGCGACCACTTTTAAGTGATGTCGAGAGTGCATATCTCCTTCGAGAAGGAACTTTCTTGTGAACCACTTATCAGAAGAAGACGTTGCCCGCCTTCATCTACTTAGCTCGATTGAGGGAAACTCTACTTTTTGGGCACATCAAGTTCGGTTGCATGGCGCAGTGGAAGTGGTGAATCGATTACGGGCACGATCATATGAAGGAACCAAGCACTCTGCAGAAAAAATCAGCGATCGACTTGATTCGATGACCTCAGAACAACTCATCGATCAATTAGAGGATGCTTTTTTCATCACACCTTATTCTCCAGATTGGCCAAATCGCCTCAATGAATTGGCTGCACCACCGTTTGGATTAGTTGGCTTGGGAATAAGAGACATTCTTGCCTCGACAGATGAATCACTCGGAATTGTCGGAACTCGAAACCCAACCAATTATGGAAGCAAGATTGCAACCGAATTTGCGGCCGCACTCGCCGACCGGAATTGGACAATTGTTAGTGGGGGAGCCTTTGGTATTGATTCCGCCGCACACCGGGGAGCGTTGATCGTTGAGGGCAACACGATCGCAGTATTGGGAGGTGGAGTGCGAACAATCTTTCCTTCAGGCAATGATCGACTCTTCTCGGAGATCGCGACCCACGGTCTTTTACTTTCAGAAGTTTTGCCTAGCGTCCCGGCAGTGCCACATCGATTTCTCATTAGAAATCGCCTTATAGCTGCACTCTCGAAAGGGACACTTGTCGTTGAAGCCGCCCATCGGAGTGGCTCGCTGCGCACCGCTCGAGATGCTGGAGAGTTGCTGCGACCTGTAATGGCGATCCCGGGACCGATTCATTCACCAACGAGTGAAGGGTGTCATCGTCTGATCAATGAGCGAAAGGCTGAGTTAGTCTCCTCTGTTGATGAGATTGTGGAGTTAGTCGGGCCTATGTAATGAGATGATTCTCCAATGAGTGAACACAGAGCTGGATTTGTCGCCGTTATCGGGCGTCCGAATGTCGGCAAATCCACCCTGGTTAACGCTCTTGTTGGTAAGAAGATTGTCATCACCTCGCATCACCCAAACACCACTCGAAACCCGATTCGCGGGATTATCTCCAAGCCTGACTATCAGATGATCTTGGTTGACACCCCAGGAGTTCACAAGCCAAAGACACTCCTCGGTACACGACTCAATGCCATGGTCGCTGAGAATCTCGAGTCAGTTGATGTAGCGCTCATTTGTTTGCCAGTCGATGAGGCGATCGGAGCCGGCGATGAATTCATCGTCAAGCAGCTTGGGCATATTCGCAATATCTTTATCGCAGTTACCAAGGTGGATAAGGCAACAAAGCCTGAGATTTTGATAGCAAAGTTGGTCGAAGTATCCGGGTTTGTTGAGCGCCTGGGAATTACTGTGAAAGAGATTGTGCCAGTCTCTGCGAAGAGAGAGGAGCAGACGGAACTCCTCATGGAGCTGCTCTCCGCCGCGCTTCCAAGCTCACCATCACTCTATCCCGAGGATATTTCAACCGATCAGGCCGCCGAACTCACAATTACTGAATTGATTCGTGAAGCGGCCATCGAGGATCTCTATGAAGAGTTACCTCACTCTGTCATGATTACTATCGACGAATTTGAGAAGCGAGAAGGAAAGAACTTCTTCGATATTCATGCCACTCTTCACGTTGAGAGAGATAGTCAGAAGTCGATCATTATTGGGCCACAGGGCTCTCGTTTGAAAGCGATAGGAACCACAGCGCGAGGAAATATCGAGAATTTTCTCGATGCGAAGATCTTCTTAGGTCTACACGTTAAAGTCTCAAAAGAGTGGCAGCGCGATCCAAAGGCCCTAGCCCGTATGGGCTTTACTGAGTAACGCTCTTTCGTCCTGCAAAGTAGGAGCCGATCAGAACTAGAGGTAATCCAATCAGGATCCCTAAGGTGAGTGGTTCGCCAAGGATTAAGACGCCAAGCACCACCGCAAATGCAGTGTTTAAATAGGTTACAAGAGATGCTCGCGCTGGACCAACATCGCGCAAGAGCTCGAAGAAGAGAATAAAGGCAAGAGCCGTTGGCAGAAGCCCAAGTGTAATTTGAGATGCAATGACCTTGGCACTTGGCGCGTGATTCGGAAGAGCCAGAAGAGCAAATGGCAAGTAGAAAAGGGCGGTGGTTGCCATCGCTAATCCGTTGATCGCGATTGGATCTATCTCCGGAATGTTGATCGTGACTGTCGCAACTGCGGTCGCATAGGAGAGTGAAGCTAACAAAATCATGCCGATCGCTAATGGATTTTGATTTGACCGAAGGCTTTCAATGCCGACAACAAGGAGCACTCCGACAAAACCAATCAACATCCCTCCAAGTCTCTTGGAATGCCAGACGGTTTTGTCGCCATTAAATGAGGCCAAGATGGATGACCATATTGGTACCGTAGCAACGAGTAATCCGGCCAAGCCAGAAGGGATCTTCTGCTCAGCTGAAGTGATGAGGACCCACGGTAGGAATAACTCAAGGACTGCGTAGAGAAAAACAAAGTGAAATTTCCGAAATGCTGGCCTCAGTGTCCGCTGGTGCCAAGCGATAGGCACGAGGACAAGGGCGCCAATCAACGTTCTCGTCGAGACAATGACGGGCACCGAGAGTTCACGAACTGAAACTTTTAATAGCAGATAAGGGATGCCCCATAGAATCCCAACAGCAATAAAGAGAGACCAGTTTTTCTTGCTCATTTTTTCCTATTCGCAATAACGGTGGCGTACACGTCAATTGTCTGGTGCGCAATAGTCGCCCAGGAGAAGTGCTCAATGGCGCGTATGCGTCCCGCTTTGCCGTAGCTCATTAAGAGTTCTGGCTCGGAAAGGAGTTTATTTGCTGCTGCTGCGAATTCAGACTCAAAGGTGGCGCCATCACCGTTGTAATCGACCAGTTCACCGGTCTTCCCAGCCTCGACCACCTCTGGGATTCCACCCACTCGAGAAGCGAGAACCGCAGTCTCGCAGGCCATAGCTTCTAAGTTCACGATTCCCAGTGGTTCATAAATTGATGGGCAGAGAAATAGTTCAGCGCCCGTGAGTAAAACTCTCATCTGTGATGAATCCAATCGCTCATCAATCCACCAGATATTGGATCGCTTGCTTTGGAGATCTTCAATCAGCCCTTTGATCTCTGCACCGATTCCAGGTTCATCTGGGTTTCCAGCAACGAGCACCAAACCTATTTCTGGGTTTACTGAACTCCACGCGCGCAGTAAATGAGCGAGACCTTTTTGGCGAGTGATTCGTCCGATAAAGATTGCGTACTTGCCATGAATTCCGTGCGCCGCCTGAACACGTGGGTCGACGGTAGGAGAGAAATCCTCAGTATCGACGCCATTGAGAATGACATGGACCTTTGCTGGATTTAATTGAGGATAGGCCTTCAAGACATCTGCTCTCATGCCATTGCTCACTGCGATAATCGCATCTGCAGCTTCATAAGCCGTCTTCTCTGCCCATGATGAAATCTGATATCCACCACCGAGTTGCTCTGCCTTCCAAGGGCGATCGGGTTCGAGTGAATGCGCAGTAATTACATGGGGAATTCCATGGAGCAGACCACCGAGGTGACCTGCCATATTTGCATACCAGGTGTGTGAGTGGAGGAGATCCACCCCTTCAACAGCCTGAGCTATCTCAATATCGGTTGCAAGTGCAGCAAGTGCGGGATTGAGCGATGCAAAAACCTTTGGCAACGTGTGCGAAGTGGCATCTTCTCGACTTTCGCCAAATGAATGCACATTTACTTCAATGGAGGAGCGAAGCGCCTGAGTTAGTTGGAGAGCATGGACTCCAGCCCCACCATAAATGTGTGGCGGCCACTCTTTTGTGATCAAGCCGATCTTCATATTCGCTCACTTCCTTGATCCGACGCCTAAGAGTATCCTTAAGTTATGAGTCGTCGAGAAGTTCCCCTAGGAATAGTCCTCGCCGGTGGCGAGGGAAAACGCCTCATGCCTCTCACAGCCGATCGTGCAAAGCCCGCAGTCCCGTTTGGTGGGGCATATCGCTTGATCGACTTCGTGCTCTCAAATCTGGTGAATGCCGATCTTCGTAAGATTGCGGTACTGACTCAATATAAGTCACACTCTTTGGACCGCCACATCACGACCACCTGGCGGATGTCGACACTTCTTGGTAACTACATCACACCAGTTCCTGCTCAGCAGCGTCTTGGACCGCGCTGGTATACCGGTTCGGCTGATGCGATCCTTCAAAATTTCAATCTGATCCATGATGAGAATCCAAACCACGTCCTGGTTTTTGGTGCCGATCACGTGTACCGGATGGATCCAGAGCAGATGTTTAATTTTCACCTGGAGACGGGCGCAGGTGTTACCGTCGCTGCCATTCGAGTCAAAAGATCCGAAGCCTCTGAATTCGGATGCATTGAACTTGCCGATGATGGAATCACGATTAAGGCATTTCACGAAAAGCCAGAGAACCCACCGGCGATGCCTGGTAATCCTGAGTACACATTAGTCTCGATGGGGAATTACATCTTTAAGCGCGATGTGATGGAAGACGCCTTGCTTGCTGATGCCGATGATTTAGAGAGTCGACATGACCTGGGCGGAAATATTATTCCGATGCTCACTGCCATGGGCAAAGCTTGGGCATATGACTTTGCAGATAACCATGTACCTGGAGAGACAGAGCGCGATAAGGGCTATTGGCGCGATGTAGGTAGCATCGATGCTTACTACGACGCACATATGGATCTCGTATCGATTCATCCAATCTTCAATCTTTATAACCGCGATTGGCCGCTGCTTACCAATCCGCCTTCATTGCCCCCAGCGAAGTTCTCTGAAAACGGCTCAGCCGTTGACTCGATTGTTGGGGCTGGTTCGATCGTGGCAGGCGGTCGGATGGAGCGAAGCGTTGCTTCTTTTGATGTTCACGTCGGTGCCCATGCCATTGTGCAAGGCGCAGTACTTATGCCATCAGTGCGAATCGGCCATGGCGCAATCGTACGTAATGCGATTCTTGATAAGAACGTCGTAGTCGAGCCAGGTGCTCAGATTGGTGTCGATCTGGAGCGCGATCGACTTAAGTACACCGTTTCGCCTTCTGGAATTGTTGTAGTTGGAAAAGGCGAGATCGTTACCAATTCGTAGTTCTGTCGCGTAGCTTTCTATATCGCTCAATCACTTCTGGAGTATGAGGCGCATTAATTCTCGCAACCTCTCCAAGATCCCACGTGGGAGCACTTTCTCCTCCGAGTACTACCCAAGCAGCTTGTCTTGCTGCACCATTCGCAACATATTCTCCTGCAGGCGGAATAAGAACCTCTCGACCGAAGAGTGAGGCGGCAATCTTTCCTACTGCTGGATTCTTCGCAGCTCCACCGATAAGGAGAATTCGATTGACTGCAACGCCACGTGAAATCAGCGATTCGGCAGCATCGACGAGTCCACAGAGCATTCCTTCAATATATGCGCGAGCTATATCGGGGCGATTGGAATTTTCCAGAGTCAATCCAGCGAGAACTCCAGTTGCCTCAGGGCGATTCGGCGTACGCTCACCTTCAAAATACGGGAGCAAACTCAGTCCATGTGCCCCTGGTTCTGCTCGAAGGGCAAGTTCACCGAGCTCTTCATGTGTGCATTGCAGAATTTCGGTTGCGGCATCAAGAATGCGTGCTGCATTTAGTGTGCAGACCAGTGGCAAGAACCGCCCCGTGAGATCGGCAAAACCGGCGACTTCACCCGTTGCATCATGAGTAGGTGTCTCTGAAATAGCGAAGGCAGTGCCACTGGTTCCAAGCGAGACGATCAGATCTCCGGGTTCTGCCTGAAGACCAAATGCAGCGCCCGCATTATCGCCAGCACCGGCTCCAATGAGTAGTGACTCCGATGCACGTAGACCAGTTTCGTTGCGTGAAATGATTCTTGGCAGGTAGACACTCTGATCTACGGCAAAGATCTTATGAAAAAGTTCGCGATCATATTCTGATGTGACCGGATTGAAGTAGCCAGTTCCAGATGCATCACTTCGATCAGTGAAGATTTCATGGATGTCGTCACTTCCACTTAACTTCCACGAGAGCCAATCATGGGGGAGACAGATCGCCGCAACGCGCTTAGCGTTCGCGGGCTCGTTCTCTAACAACCAACGAACTTTGCTGGCAGTAAAGGAGGCGACCAAGCTCGAGCCAGTTCGGTCAGCAATATCTGGGTTCTCGGTGTTGATCGCCTGCGCCGCTGCGGCAGATCTCGTGTCATTCCACAGCAAGGCTGGTCGTATGAGATTGCCGTTGGCGTCGAGTGTCACCATCCCATGTTGTTGGCCGCCGATCGAGATCGCCGAGACATCGTCGAGGCCGCCTGCACTTGCAATCGCTTGCTGGAGGGCGAGCCACCATTGCTCGGGATCGACCTCGGTGCCTGATGGGTGGGGTGCCCGGCCTTCGCGCACCAAGCCTCCGGTTTGGGCATCTCGGATAACGATCTTTACTGATTGAGTTGAGCTATCGACACCGGCGACTAGAGGCATGGCGCAAGGGTAGACTTAAGAGGTCAACGTTGACCATCGTGGTTGCTCTTTAGGGCGACTTTTTTACCAAATATTTATCGACCACATTTGGAGATTTTCATGCGTATTGGTGTTCTCACTGGCGGCGGAGATTGCCCTGGCCTCAATGGAGTTATTCGTGCAGCAGTCACGAAGGGCGTCAAGGAATATGGCTACGACTTTGTAGGTTTCCGCGATGGTTGGAAGGGACCGCTTGAAGGTCTCACCATGGAGCTCAATCTTGAGACTGTTCGCGATATCTTGCCTAAGGGCGGAACCATCCTTGGATCATCACGTACCAATCCATTTAAGATCGATGGTGGTGTTGAAAAAATTAAAGAGAATCTTGCAAAGCATGGAATTGATGCCCTCATAGCAATCGGGGGAGAAGACACTCTAGGCGTTGCAACAAAGCTCGATGCGCTCGGCGTTAAAGTAATTGGCGTTCCAAAGACTATTGATAATGATCTTAATAACACTGATTACACATTTGGTTTCGATACCGCGGTCAATATTGCAGTTGAGGCGATCGATCGCCTCCACACCACGGCAGAGTCTCACCACCGCCCAATCGTCGTAGAAGTCATGGGCCGCCATGCTGGCTGGATTGCGTTGCACTCCGGTATCGCGAGCAGCGGTGCAGCCGTACTCATCCCAGAAGTTAAATTCTCAGTTGAAAAAGTTTGCGAATATGTTCTCTCATCTTTCAAAGCAAACCGTGCTCCAATTATTGTGATCGCTGAAGGTGCTATTCCTCAAGATGGCGACATGGTGATCAAGGATCAGAGCCTTGACGCCTTTGGCCACGTGAAACTCTCTGGAATCGGCGATTGGCTTGCCGCTGAAATTACTGAAAAGACAAAATATGAAACTCGTTGCACAGTCCTTGGACATATTCAACGTGGTGGAACTCCAACTGCCTTTGACCGCGTTCTCTCAACTCGCTTTGGATTGCAAGCAATCACCGCAGTGCATGAGGGCGATTTCGGCAAGATGATGGCCCTTCACGGAACATCGATCGCTCGCGTTCCACTCGCATCTGCCACAACCGAGCTAAAGCTAGTTCAGCCATCCCTCTACGCGGAAGCCGAGGTCTTCTTCGGATAATTACTTGGCGAGCGCCTTGTAGGAAACCGTACGATTCAATCATGACAACTTTGGATAATCTCTTCACGCCTGGCCTTGTGGCTGCTCAACAACCTCAATGGCCAGGGGGAGCAGATGGTGATGCTGTTAAAGCCGCCGTCTCCACCCTTTCAAAGTTGCCACCCCTTGTCTTCGCTGGTGAATGCGACAACCTCAAGGCGCGAATTGCGCTTGCCCAAGAAGGCAAGGCCTTCTGGCTACAAGGTGGCGATTGTGCAGAAACTTTTGCCGCTGCAACTGCTGATTCGATTCGCAACCGGATCAAGACCATTCTTCAGATGGCAGCTGTACTTCAATACTTTGCCAGCCTTCCTGTCATCAAAGTTGGTCGCATGGCCGGTCAATTCGCTAAGCCACGTAGCAACAATGATGAGACTCGTGATGGAGTCACTCTTCCTGCTTACCGCGGAGATGCTGTCAACGATCTTGAATTCACGCTTGAGGCTCGCACTCCAAATCCAGATCGATTGGTACAGGTGTACAACACGTCATCTGCAACGCTCAATTTGGTTCGCGCATTCACGCAAGGTGGATTTGCCGATCTGCGCCAGGTGCATACCTGGAATAAGGGTTTTGCAAATGATCCTCGATTTGGTGCGCGCTACGAAGAGATGGCGAATGAAATTAGTCGCGCCCTCGCATTTATGGAGTCAGCTGGAGTTGATCCCGAATCTTTCAAATCTGTAGATTTCTATTCGAGTCATGAAGCTCTTATCTTGGAATACGAGCGTCCGCTAACTCGTATCGACTCTCGAACAAACCTTCCGTATGACGTATCGGCTCACTTCTTATGGATCGGTGAGCGCACTCGTCAGATGGATGGCGCGCATATGGACTTTGCCTCAAAGATTCAGAATCCAATCGGCATCAAGCTCGGACCAAAGACCACACCTGAAGATGCGCTTGTCATGATTGCAAAGCTCAATCCGACAAATGAGCCAGGACGCCTTACATTTATCACTCGCATGGGTGCGGGTTTGATTCGCGAGAAGCTTCCACCTTTGCTCAAAGCAGTTAACGAGAGTGGCGCAAAAGTTCTCTGGGTTTGCGACCCTATGCACGGAAATACCTTTGAAAGTTCGACTGGCTACAAGACTCGCCGTTTCGAAGATGTCATGGATGAAGTCCGCGGCTTCTTTGAATCTCATAAAGCTGCTGGAACACATCCTGGCGGAGTTCACATCGAACTTACCGGCGATGATGTCACGGAATGCCTCGGCGGAGGTGAGCAGATCTCTGAGGAAGACCTCGCCTCACGATATGAATCTGCCTGTGATCCACGTTTGAATCACACCCAATCTCTTGAGCTCGCCTTTCTCGTAGCCGAGATGCTGCGCGACCGCTAAAGCGGCATATTCCCAAGATATCTTCGCCGTATTAGGGTATCTCTGTGCTCAGCCAAAGTTCCTTGAAGACCCCAGCGGGCACTCTCTATTTAATAGCGCGCGAACATGTCCTTCTTGCTGCTGGTTTTCGGGGCTTCACAGATATGCATCAACGCATGGATGATGCAGAGTTTTCTATCGGAATCAAGGATGTGAAGCGGATTCCAGTGATTACAGATCTCATCGAGAATTATTTTGATGGTGACCTATCTGCACTCAATGGGATTGCCGTACGCCAGCCTGGATCTGAATTTTCTCAGAGCGTTTGGAAGGCGATGCGGAAAATCCCCGCCGGAAAGACCTGGAGTTACTCAGATTTAGCGAAGAAGATTGGATCACCTGCCGCAGTTCGAGCGGTAGGAACTGCCTGCGGTAAAAATCTTATTGCGCCGATCATCCCATGCCACAGAGTCGTTAAAAGCGGCGGAGCAATTGGAAATTACGGCTATGGGGTAGAAGTCAAAGAATTCTTATTGCGCCACGAAAACGCGATTTAAAGATTTCCTAACGCTTTCGGAAGAATCTCTAAGACTTGATCTAGCTCCTTATCGGTGAAATCCATATGTGTAACAAAACGAAGCAATTTTGATCCCATCGCCGCTGCAAGGATTCCGTGATCGTTCAGCGTTGACACCAGCTGACTTGCGTTAGCTTTTGTATGCGATAGATCAATTGCAACGATATTTGTCTCGACTGATGCTGGATCGATAAAAGCTTCAGAGATATGTGAAACCGCATCTGCAATTACTCTGGCACGTTTGTGGTCTTCTGCAAGACGGTCTATGTGATGGTCGAGTGCGTAGTCAACGGCTGCAGCCAAGATGCCAATCTGCCGCATGCCCGCTCCATATCGCTTGCGCCAGCGACGAGCGTTCTCAACAACTTCATGAGTTCCGAGCATCATCGACCCAACAGGTGCGCCAAGTCCCTTTGAGAAACAGACACTCACTGTGTCGAAGTGTGAGCCATATTCCTTGAATGAGACTCCTGAAGCAACGTGTGCATTCCAAATACGCGCACCATCAAGATGCATAGATAAGCCAAGTTTCGAAGACTCGTCACGAAGCAGCGCAATTTCGCTAATAGGCTGGACTGTTCCACCGCCAAAGTTATGCGTATTTTCGACGGCTATAGCCTTCGTCGAGACTAGATAAGGCCCGGCATCAGGAGAGGCGATTGCCAATGGATCAGCCGCTTGCAGTAATCCATTCTTTGCTGGCCACGTTCTCGTTGTAATGCCGCTAAAGACTGCCCCAGCACCGAGTTCAGCGCGAACGATATGAGATTGAGTTTCAGTAAGTAGTTCTTCTCCAGGTGCAACGAGCGAGCGAATTGCTAGTTGGTTGGAGAGGGAGCCTGTGGGAGTAAAGAGACCTGCCTCTTTGCCGAAGAGGGCAGCGACTCGCTCTTGAAGTTTATTGACGGTGAGATCGTCACCATAGACATCATCACCAACTTCAGCTGCAAACATCGCCTCTCGCATCGCTGGCGTAGGGCGGGTAACGGTATCGGAGCGTAGATCAATCATGAGACACAACCTCTTTTGATTCTTCGGATTTGATAATCACAACCATGGCAACAATCACGAGTGAACCGCCGAGCAAAGTGCGGAGCGCTAGCGTCTCATGGCCAAATATGACGCCAAAGATCGCGGCAAAGATATATTCCATGGTGAGCAAGATGCCAATGGAAGTTGCCGCCATAAAGGACTGGGTCCACGTCTGAATGAAGAAGGCAAAGGCGCTGGCGAAGATTGCCGTGTAAAGGATTGCCCGCCAAACACCAGAATCATGGGGAGCATCAATGCCTTGCCTGATTCCACCAAGGAATGAGAGGGCACTTACTACCGCCATCTGAATAAGAGTGAGCGCATAGGTATCCATCCCATGGCTCCACTCACTCAACGCGATGATATGGCCCGCAAAGAGAATCGCACTCACCAGTACTAGTGATTCACCAACACCAATAGATAGCCCTTTAAAGGAGAGCATGGCAAGTCCAGCTAAGGCAAGGGCCGTTGCTGCCCATTGAATCTTCGATACATGCTTTTTAAAGAGTCCGGCAGCCAGTAGTGGCGTGAAAACTGCATACAAACCAGTGATGAATCCAGTCTTGGCGACAGTGGTTTGCGTGAGTCCAAAAGTTTGGAAGATATAGCCACCGCCAAGAAGTAAACCAACCACTACTCCCTTGAGCAGAAACTTCCCACGTATAACTTTAAGTGCCTGAGGTCGCATCGCTGCCATCAGAACCGTAGCAATTAAGAAGCGCCATCCAAGGAAAGAACTAACGTTGATTCGGTGGAGGGTATCTTTCATAACGACAAAAGAGCTTCCCCAAATGGCAGCGACCGCTAATACGAGCGAGATCACTAAATATTTATTTCGACCACCGGTCATTTGATCTTCGCCCTCATCTTCTTCAGCATGGCAATCTCAGCGCCGTGTTCGGGCTCCATGCCTGGTGTTTCAAGAATAAGTGGCGCGTGTGCGACAGCTGGATGAGCAAGGAGCTCTGCAAATGGCTTCTCACCAATTTCGCCTTGTCCAATATTCTGGTGGCGATCCTTCAAAGCGCCACACACATCCATAGAGTCATTCGCGTGGATAAGTTGAATCCGTTCAATACCAACTAACTCCACGAGGAGATCGAGAGTTTTAGTCATACCGCCCTTTACGGCGATGTCATGACCGGCAGCAAAGACGTGACATGTATCGAGGCAGACGCCGACCTTTGGGTGCCATTCGAGGGCATCAAAGTATTGAGTGAGATCTTCAAGTTTCTTCACCAATGACTGACCCTGGCCAGCAGTTGGTTCAAGAAGTAACCATGGATCTTCATCGGTCAAGCGATTGAGAACGGGCATCATCCCATCGTGGATCTGTTTCCAAGCGGTCGGAAGGTGCTTCTCGTCTACGGCCGAGCCAGTGTGGATGACCACGCCCTTGGCACCAATGTGGCGTCCTCGCTTGAGTGAGTAAGCGGTCGATGCCAGGGAATTTTCATAGGTACCGACAGTAGGAGACCCTAAGTTAATGAGAAAGGGGGCGTGTACATAACTCTCGATATCGAGTTCATTTGTTCGTTCAATAAATTTTGCATCAGCTTCGGGGTTCGCTTCTGGCATTGCCCAGCCACGTGGGTTGGAGGCGAATACTTGAATCGCTTCCGCCTCAGTCGTCAACGCATACTCAATCGAGCGTTTCGCCATACCCCCCGATGTAGGAGTATGAGCGCCAATGCGAGGGAGGGTAGCCATTGCGCCACCCTATAGGAAGTTAACCCAGCGTGATGGTTACCGTCGAACCACGTTGCACCTTGGTGCCAACCTTTGGTGAAATATTGGTCACGGTCTTTACCTTCTTGCTGCCGATCTTCTTCACCTTGACGTGAAGTTGGAGATTTTCCAGGGCGACAGTCGCAGCACGTTGAGAGAGGCTATAGAGATTTGGAATGTAGACGCTCGACGAGCCTTGTGAGACGATGATAGAAATGTTGGAACCAACGGCAACAGGTGCGCCGCTATCCGGAGTTTGAGAGATCACATCTCCAGCGGGCACGGTATCGCTATATCCAAAGGTAGAAATAACTTTAAAACCAGCGCTGGTGAGTTCATTCGTCGCTTGATCACCGGATAGTCCGACATAGGAGTTGACGGTGAGAGTTTGAATTCCCTTGCTAATGACGAGATTTACGAGTGAACCTCTGCGAACTGGAGTCCCAGATACTGGATCACCATCTATCACCATACCTGTTGTGATAGTCGAGCTGTAATTTTGCGTGGTCGTTCCTACTTTAAGCCCAGCGGCAATCAGTGCAGCAGAGGCAGCATCTGGAGTCATGCCCGTAATAGATGGAACAGCAATTCGCTCTGGACCTTTTGAGAGAAGGACGATGACTGTTCCGCCCTTGCTCAAGTGGCCGCCACCTCCTGGGTTTGAAGAGATGATCTTTCCCGAAGGAATATCTTCACTAAATGCTCGACTACCAACTACGAGATGCAGGCCCAGCGGCTGAAGAGCGGCGAGTGCATCACTTTGGCTGAGTCCGGCTATCGAAGGAATCGAGATCTTTGAACCAATAAATTCGTACCAAGCGCCGCCCGTAGCCAATGCGATGACCAACACCAGGGCGATAAAGCGATTTCGAATTACCCGCTTAGAATTACGACGACGAACCTCAGTCGTTGTCTCGCTCTTACGTGATGAGGTCACAGTTCTCTCCGCTTCTTTGCCAAGTGACGAGGCAAGAGGCTCACTCCGCTCTCTATTGACGACAGTATTACCGATACGAATCTCACCTAAAGGTTTACGACTGCGCTTCTTCTCTCGGGGTAGGGGAAGATCTAACTCAAGACTCAACTGGCGTTTGAGAGGATCAATTTCGATTACTGCTGCACGCAGCTCTGAGAGGAGCACTCCGGCATTTCGTTGGCGCTGATCTGGATTAGGTGAGGTTGCTTTAACAATAATGGCATCGATAGTTGGCGGGATGGAAGAGATAATTGTTGACGGAGCAGGGATGCGTTCGTTGACATGCTTATAAGCAATCTGAATAGGGGATTCACCTTCATATGGTTTTCTTCCGGTGACCAATTCAAAGAGCACTACGCCGACAGAGTAAATATCACTTCGTTCGTCGGAGATTCCCCGTTGGACTTGTTCGGGGGATAGGTAGGAAACGCTTCCAAGAACCACACTGGACTCCACCGTCATTGTGGCTCCAAGTTCAGCTCCCCGAGCTAATCCGAAATCAGCTAGTTTCACCCGGCCATCTTTGGAGACCAAAATATTCTCAGGCTTGATATCTCGGTGAACGATCCCATGCCGATGTGCTTCCGCAAGGGCGCTAACGATCGGCGTCATATACCGTAAGAGATCGGTTGCAGAGAGCGGCCCCTGTTCGTGTAAGAGTTCGCGCAGCGTAAAGCCATCGATATATTCCATGACGATAAATACTGCGGGACTTCCGCCTTCGTTCCAGCCTTGGTCTTGAATGGCAACAATATTTGGATGTGAGAGCGCGGCAGCGGCCTTGGCCTCTCGGATGAATCGGTTGACAAACTCTTCGTCATTAGCCAGGTGTGGATGCATGATCTTTACGGCAACACTTCGATCGAGGCGAGTATCCATTCCGATATAGATCGAGGCCATGCCGCCAGCGGCGATCAGCCGCTGTAATTGATAGCGACCATCAATGAGTTCTCCAGTGAGGTCTGACACGCTCAAAGTTTAAGGAGAAGCGCAGGAGTTGTAGGGCTAAGGCGCGCTCTTTACTCTGTAATCCGCTGCACTTTTTGTGCCCTCTAACAGGAAGTGCTCAGCTTCACGCACTTGCCACTGTTGCATTTTTTCGCGAATCTGGATCCCATCTCGAGTTAAGACGCGCCGGAGTGCAAGATCTGTAGGGGCTTCTACCCACAATTTTATATTCGCCCACTGTCTTGTCACCTGTTGACCACTCCCAACTCCCTCCAAGATGAGGTGCGATGGCGAGATAATGGCGATCGGCGCTGAATATCTTGACCGTTGCCAGTCATATTGCGGGATAGAAATTCTAGGGGAGTTGAAGAAATCATCCATGATTGTTTGGAGTATTTGGCTAAGTGAACGATCGAGCGCCTTATCCCAACCATCGTAAAGGTTATCCATGTGAATCGTCGCGACATCGAATCCATCGCTCCGCAGTGAATCATGGATCTGCGCGGCGAGCGTTGTTTTGCCTGACCCAGAAGGACCATCGATAGTAATGAGTGACTTCATGATTCAAATTAAGTGAGTTGTCACTGACGCGCTTGATTCGCGATTCCAACGGATCCATCCTGCAACAGCGATACCTACAAAGATGAGATAGAGAATCGAGGTGAGGTATTGCCCGCCGCGCCAGAACTGATATGTATATACGGCATCAACCACAAACCACAGCGGCCACGTTTCAAACTTCTCTTTGACCATTAAGACCTGTGCAATACAACTTCCTACAAATCCAAAGGAATCTGTCAGGGTTGCTGCAGCACCGATATGAATAAGAAGGGGATTGAGCGCAATCCACCCAAGCGCAAAACCGGCTATCCACGTAGCGTTTAACTTGGTAGAGAGGCGTGCAGGTTTAGCGCCCTGCTTGCCCCACCCAAACCAACCCCAAAATCCGCCAGCGATAAAGATGAATTGAAGCAACCCGCTTGCGTAATACTTCTGCTCAAAGAAGAGGATGGCGTAGAGCAGACTGCTGATGTTCCACCATGGCCACGTTGAGCGAGGCCCGAGAACTCCGAGACCGACTCCCACAACTGAGGTTATAAAGGCGAAGAACTCCAAGTAGCTGAGGTGATAACCCCATGCGGTAAAGAGCGTGGTCATGATGATGGAATTAATGGAATGCATGAGTGAACCCCTTTCCAATTCGCATTACCGAACTGGTCATACGGTCGACTTGGATTTCAAGTCCTCTCAGCCAAAGAGCGGCTCCCGTTACTGAAAGGTTACCATTACTCCCATGATGAAGTGGGGCTACGTTGCAATGCTTGCCTTCACAGTCGTTGGCTCTTTCTGGCTTGAAGTCGTCCTTAAAGTTCGAGTCTTGCAACGAATCACACGAGCCATAAGATCGATCCTTCCCGTAGCACTTGCATTTCTCGTGTGGGATGCATGGGCGATACATCACCACGATTGGTACTTCGATATCAAGCAAATCCTCGGAATTTATGGGCCGTTTCGAATTCCGCTTGAGGAGTATCTCTTCTTTATCGTCGTTCCACTTGCGGCAATCATGACGCTCGAGGCAGTCCGCAAGGTGAAGCCACATTGGCAGATCGGTGATGAGGGATGACATACACCTACATTGTTCTCATCTTTTTTGCTGCAAGCCTTGCGCTCGACTTGTTCTTAACGAAGGTTCGGCTTATAACCCGACGGGCCTTTTGGACTTCTTATGCGATCATTCTGCCTTTTCAACTCCTAACGAACTGGTGGCTTACATCCCGCAATATTGTGATGTATCGAGGTGGAGCAATAATTGGCTGGCGAATCGCTTCTGCGCCTGTCGAAGATCTATTTTTTGGCTTTGCACTAATCCTTGGCGTGCTTACCTTGTGGGTGAGTTTAGGAAGGCGCCGTTAACGAGCAGCGAGCGCTCTGCGATAGGCAGGTACAGCAACTTTTAATCTACGCCAGGTAGAAGTCTTCGCCCGTTTATCAAAGATCTGATAATCAATCTTCTCTACTTCATCAACGATGCCACAATAAAGTTCGCTCGCTGCTTCGATACATGCTCTACTTGATGGCTCAAGTAGGTGGATCCCGGCATCAGCCTCACGTTGCAATTGTCGAACTCGTGCAATCTGCTCTTTGAGGGCTGATCGGATCTCAAGAGTTGTGATGCGTTCATTCAACATCTCCCAGCTGACGCCATGAGCCTGCAATTCTTGCAAGGGCAAATAGATTCGACCTCGATCTAAATCTTCGCCGACATCGCGAATAAAGTTCGCCAGCTGAAAGGCAGTCCCGAGCTTCTCTGCTAATGGGTAAGCGTCGGGGGAGAGTGGACCCAGGATGGGGACCATCTGTAAACCGATGACACTGGCACTTCCATAGACATATTCCATGAGATCGTCGTATGTCTGGTACTCCGAGACCGTGAGGTCCATGGTCATGGAATGGAGAAATGATTCGAAGTATTCGATCGGGATAGAAAAACGTGAGACGGTATCGGCAAGAGCCATTCCGATGGGGTCTCTACTCGCTCCGGTCCGAAGATCAGCGAGTACTCCCTCTCCCCAGGTAGAGAGATGATCGGCCTTCTGCTCCTCGCTCAGAGTTGAGGCGAGATCGTCGACAATCTCATCGGCGTAGCGCGCGAAGCCATAGAGGGCATGGACAAATGGTCGCTTCGCCTTTGGGAGTAGGAGCGTGGCAAGGTAATAGGTCTTGCCATGGAGCGAGTTGAGCCGCTTGCACTCGGCATAGGAGGCGCGAAGTTCCTCACCCACAATTCCGGCGGCATCGAGCTCGTTCATACGGGGAGTCTAGTGATCGGAGGGCTTCAATACGCTCAACCCTCAAGTAGAAATCGAGAGTGGCTACCCGCCAGTTTAAAAGTTTCCTTATACCGTTCTCGTATTCCCTCGGTCTGTGAGCCGTCATTTCACACGGGGTCGCAAACACCCCCGATAACAAAATCAGGAAGGACCCTCATGCTTGATTCTTTCTTCAAGATCACTGAGCGCGGTTCAACGATCGGCCGTGAAATCCGTGGCGGTTTCGTCACATTCTTCACAATGGCCTACATCGTGGCTCTCAATCCGCTCATCATCGGCCTCACAAAAGATGGCGATGGCAAGTTCCTTGGAGGCGACGGTTCACATCCAAACCTCGCTCTCGTAGCTGCAATGACAGCACTTATGGCAGGCCTGCTCACTATTCTCATGGGAGCGGTTGCTAATTTCCCACTCGCACTCGCAACTGGCCTTGGCCTTAATACCTTTGTAGCAGTTGGTATCGCATCACGCATGACATGGGCAGATGCAATGGGTCTTGTCATCATCGAAGGCCTCATCATCGTGATCCTTGTCCTCACTGGAGTTCGCGCTGCAGTATTCCGCGCCGTTCCATCACAGCTCAAGATTGCAATTGCGGTTGGTATTGGTCTCTTCATCACAATGATCGGACTTGTTGACGCAGGATTCGTTCGTCGTACCGGTACTGGACCAGTTCCAGTTCAACTAGGCGACAATGGCAATCTCGTTGGCTGGCCTATCGTGGTCTTCGCATTCGGTCTCTTCTTAATGATTGCTCTCGTCGTTCGTAAGGTAAAGGGTGCACTCCTTATCGGTATTGCAACTACTACAGTCCTTGCAATCATCGTTGAGAAGGCATTTAAGATCGGTCCTAACTTTGATGGCGCAACAGGTAAGGTCAATCCAAAGGGATGGGGACTCAACGTTCCATCTATCCCTTCAAAGGTCTTTGCAAAGCCAGATTTCAGCCTCTTCGGCCATATCAATTTGCACGGAGCTTTTAACCGCGTAACAGTTGTTACTGCGATTCTCCTCATCT
>Ga0208253_1000384_pt1 | contig 18875 bp, 17 predicted proteins | sample CryBogCBE10Oct08_FD_184573 | JGI IMG/M metagenome (GOLD analysis project Ga0208253, IMG submission 184573) | Freshwater microbial communities from Crystal Bog, Wisconsin, USA - CBE10Oct08 (SPAdes) | ecosystem: Environmental > Aquatic > Freshwater > Lake | place: Crystal Bog, Wisconsin, USA...
CTCTTCTCAGGCAAATGGCTTTGAATCTTTTAAAAAAAGAACCCACCAAAAAAAGCATCAGAAGAAAGCAAAAGATGGCTGCCATGGATAATAGCTACCTGATGAAGATTTTGTTTGCTGATCCCCTGCCCAAGTCATATGCGTAACCCCTGTCTTTTTGTAGCCTATCAATTTGAATCTTTCTGGGACAGGCCCATTAGGCTCACAAACTATTTTTTCATCAATACGAATTTCATTCTTAGATTTTTTAGTTTTCCCCTTTTTACTGCCGCCACGCTTATTTCTTTTATTGTTTGGGGGATTTCCGTTTTGTACTTTGCCTTTTTGAGAATTATCGTTTGGATTTGACTTCGATCCTTTGGGGCTATTGTTTGGCTTTAAATTCGGTTTTTGGGGTAACTTTTTAAACTTTTTAAGCTCATCTGAGAGCTGCCTAATCATAGCTTCAGACTTTTTGTCCTTAGTCTTACATTTAATGAGCTCTCCGGCCAAAGAGTCAATTTCTCTATTCAAATTCCTTAATCTGTATTTTGTGCAATTAGTATCGTTGTTCTTTTTAAAAAATTCGAATTCTGTTGAAGTTACATTTTTTTTGATTAGCTTAGATTCAATATTCTTTTTTTCTTCTGATCTTCTTTCAATTCTATAGCCTAGCACATTTAAATCATGATGAATTTTTTTTAATCTCTTCTTGTTTTTTTGATTTTCTGGAAGATTCAAAGATTTTTTTAATTTTTTCTTCTTTTTTTTCAAGCCGAATAAATAAAAATCTGAGCACTGTAATTCTTCTAGCAATTTTTTAGTAGATTCATCAAAATGTTTATTCATGGTAGATGTTAAGTTACTGCATATTTTATAAGTTCAGGAAATCTCTTGTTCTAAGGCATTTAAAGATACCTTAAAGCCAGACGTTGCATTATTCAACGTCCCAAGCCTAACCTTGTTTTAAAACTTTTATAAGAATTTTTTTTAATCTTTTTTTAACTTTCGTCAACTTTAAATTGATGCATCATTTGTGACTTTAAACACCGATTTTTAACTTTTTTTTGTTTTAGACATTTGCCTCCCTTGAAATTTTAATTGTTTGATCTATAGAATTACAAACAACATGAGCATTATTTTGTACATATCCAATACTTGCTCCCCTTGCTGTACTCTTAAATTTTTTCATATGATATTGAATCTGAAAGCTAGCAAGTGACAGCTATCTTATGCTTTTATTTGGTAATTAATACAAAAAACAAGAAGGCATGACTTCTTAGCGATTAACCAAATGTCTTTTTCGAATCTTTTCTCACTAACTAGGTCAGGCTACCACAATCCGTGATAAATTTCTTTAGTTATTTAGTTTGCCCTGGCGATCCTGAGTATTTTCAATATGTTGCTCAATACAAACGGACTATAGGCGTATTTTCAAAAGTGCTCAGATAAAAGAAGATCATTCATTCGAGTTTCTACACATCCTAACTTCTAGATCGTCCAAAACAAACTCGCAAATCACAACGATTCTCCAATTTAAAGCACTGCTCTATTTGAATTATGCTCATAAAAATCAAAATAATTTTAATGATATTTTTGTTCCTGTACAACTTAATGAGCGGATACGGAAAAACTAGAAATTGGGAAAAAACGGACACCGTTGAATTTCATGGCTTGAAAGTGACGCGTAATTTTGTTAGACTACAACAATGTAGGGTGACCAAGCGGTCGAGGCGACAACTATCCTGAAACATACCGCTTCTGAGGTGATAGGATTTTCAACTATTTTTCGCAATAAAGTTCATACTGATATTGAAGCTTTTTTTGTTAGACACAAAATTGATTTATAAATTAGGAAAAAAATGACTTGAAGTTTCGTGAAGATGAAGATGAAGATGAAGATGAAGATAAAGATAAAGATGAAGAGGTGCGAGGATCTTACTGTGTTTTTCTGACCAAGAGAGTGTTTAAATAAAGTTTTTATATTGAAAAATGTCGGCAAATTGCATTTTGCTAATTTTAAGGTGAGTTGTTCTTGCTAATTAATTATTGTAGTTTTTTAGTGATGGTTTTGGCTCTGGGTTGTGGTGGTAGGCAGGTTCATCTACCGTTTGATTCGCTTAAGCAAGAGGTAGAGTCTAGGTTGCCGATATCTCGTTATTTTCATTGGGTAGATATTGAGTTGAAGGATGTTGATAGAGGTTGGAATGATGAGAGTCTTAGGGCTTATCTGGTTGCTTTAAATGAACTTTATATTAAGGATCAGCTCCATGAGGAATTTTGGAAAGCGAAAAAAAAACTTTCGCGTCTTCCTCAGGTAAAAGATCTGAGAATACAATATGCACTCATTAGAGAAGAGGTCTGGAATGCGTTGGATGCGAAGCTTATAGTTTTTGCTGGGGTTCATAGTCTTAAGATGATACGGATTGCTGATGAAGTTCCAGATTTTGATTGGAGCGATACGAAGCAGCGGTTGAAGTTTTTTGCATATGCCATGTACGGTTTGGAAGATGATGGTTTTATTTACAACGCAGCTTGGACTCGTGATTCGAAGCTTTTTTCGAGTGTTTTTGCTGAGGCAGTTCAAACAGAATTCTCTGCTTTTTTTATTAGGCACTATGATGTCTCTATGCTATGAACTAAGGAAATCTATTGAACTCAGATGGTGCTAGGTCTTCTCTAAGTTTTTTTGTTCATTGCTTTGCTGGATGTATGTAGCATGATGCTGAATAAATTTTGAATTAGTATTTTTTCTATGATTATTTTGACTTTGGCGTGGAGTTGATCAGAAGAGATAAGGATGAAGTTTTTAGTATTTTAGGCTACATTTGCTGTTGAGACTTCTTGGGCTTTTTAACAGTTTTTCATGATAGAGTCCATGCCGATAGCAAATTTTTTTAGGTACAAAATGGACGAATCAACTAGGAAAAAACAACTAGAAATTTCTTGAGGATGAAGAGGTAGTTTTTTTACGAAAAATAGATAAAAATGGCTTTTCTTGAGGTTTCATGTTCGAGTTAATTCGTGCTTTGTCTCTTGAGTCTTCTGATTTTATGTTCAAGGATCTAGTACCATAAAGTTCTTGTGTCGCATCTTTTCTACTGATGTTTCTTGAATCTCTTTTCAGTCAATTTTACATGCTTCAAGTTCTCTCGTTTTCAAAATTTGCGGGGGGTATAAGAAGAGCTTCAGGGAAGGGCTGTTTTGACCTTCCGTGGGAACGAATAGCTCAATCATTGATTCGCAGCCGGTATGTTTCAGGATTATTGTTGTCTTGGTCACTCTGAAGTGATTGGGTAGGATGACTCAGCAGTCATCAAATTTGATGCTGTTTGTTTTATCTCCATGGCTCATTTTTCCAGATCAACGAGATGGATGTTGTTTTGAGCTTCTTGAGTCTTTTCGAGGCTTTCGAACCATAGGGTACCTAAGGTACTTCGTGACCTTTTTCGCTGGTGAGCACTTAAACGCGCGAAAAGCTTTAAAAAAAGCTGTTTTTTAGTTGAAAAAGGAGAAAAGGGATTGTATTTGAGGTCGATGGAAATATTCAGATACCGAAAACTTCTGTCATGTTGCAGGTGTTTTTGGGTGAGAAATGGAGGACGAAGAAAACCCCATGCAGTGAAAAATAGGGTAGAGCTCACTGAGGAGATTGCTATAGGGTCGTTCCAATATGCAGGAGGAGGGAGGTATAAGTACCTCCGAGATTCAGTGGAGTGCCGTTGGCAAATTTTGAGGACTGTTCAAACATCGTGTGAAAAGTAAGACCTGCTCCAAAGAATAAATTCTGTGTTAGAGCAAGATCGATCCCTGCTCCTAGGTGCAATCCAAAAAGAATGGCTGAAATAGTAGATGCATTGCGCGTTGTGTTGTCCTGATAGGTGGGTTTGTAAAAGCCCAATCCAAAAATGACGGAAGGTATGATGTGGTCGTACCAGCTCATATTCATCCGAAGTCCTGTCAGAAGAGAAATTAAGGACAAATTGGAGGGTGAGGTGTGGTTGGAGTACCCCAAGCTTGTATCAAACCCAAACAGACTGCTGACACCGTACGTGTAATGCAGTTGTCCGCCAATATTATTGCTGTAATTGCTTAAATCTCCCATGAGGAAGATCTGGCCTATATCCAGGGCTAAATTGTTTGATTCTGGTGAAAAAGGTTCAATGTTTTCAGTAGAAGCAGGATGCCTGGAAGCAACCTTCGTATTCTTGGTCTGTTCGTCAGTGGATCTGGTTGACCAGTTTGAGGCGAAAAGAGAGAGAGGGAGCACTAGTCCCAGACTCAAAACATAAAAATAAATTCGTAACCTCATGATTTTTAAGATTCTAATCGCAGTACAGCAGTCAAGTCAAGAGTCTGATTTCCGTTTAATAGCGAGCTTCCGAGGGGTCTTCTGAGGCTGGTTGCTTATGGTTTTCCTTACCGAAACTATGGGCGTTTTTATGGGTTGATGAGCCAAATTTTGATTGGATGTATCCTGAAAACGAGCCATCCCCAAACTGAATGATTTCTCTGAGTAGCTCAAGGGAAGGTTGAGATTTCGTTTTTTTTTCGCTTTCATATAATAGTTGTGTCAAAGTCATGGCCGTAATGTCTGTTTGATTGCGATTGTCGATGACCTGTACGTGATCTCCTTTTCTAATCATCTTAGCGATTTCCTCTAAAGTGACGTAGCTTGATCTGCTCGTATCGTAAAGCTTTCTGTTTTGGTAACGCTTGATGACTTTCAGTGCATTCATGAGTTCATCCCCCCTCAACGGATTTTTACAATCATTTCCTTGGAAACATAGATTCCAAGGTCCCCTTATCGAAAAAGAGGCTAGCAACTCAGTGCAATAAAGTCAAGCGCAAGAGTTTTCATTGCTCCGATGGAGAATAGACAGAAATTTGACGAATCAAGAACTCAGTTTGAGAGATGCGAGGAATGTGAGTATTCGTCAATGAAAAGTTTAATTTTCTGATAGAATGTCCGATGGGTGAGGCTGGAGGAATCGATGCCATGAGACTAGCGTGTGTCTTTTTGTTGGGAATGCTTCTCCCTTGTGCTCTTGAGGCTAAGGATAGTGTTGAGGGTGCAGCGCAGTTTCATTTTAGTTTAGCTCAGTCCTATGCGAGCGACGGGGACTCGGGACGTGCTATTGAGGAGTACAAGCTTACTTTAGTACAAGATCCCGATTCACCTTTGGTTTACACACGTTTGGCCGCTGAATATATTAAAAAAGGTGTTTTTTCTTCTGCGGTGGAAGCCTGTCAATCTGCTTTGAAGTTAGATCCTGAGGATATCGATGCCAGACTGATTTTAGCGGGTATTTATGCTAGCCGAAGGCATTTTCAAGAGGCCGTGGTCGAATACCAGCATATTTTGAGAAAAAATCCTCACCATGAAGAAGCGACTATTTATCAATCAGAAGTCCTTATGCAGCAAGAGCGGGTTCAGAAAGCAGTGGTCTTGTTGCAGTCTTTTCTTAAAAATCGTACTTCCTTTCTTGCTTACTACTATTTGGGAAGGGCGCAGCAGTACCAGAGGCATTTTAAAAAAGCAGAGTTTGCATTTAAGCGTGCTTTAGAAATAAAGCCTGGGTTTCAGCAAGCAATAATAGCTTTAGGGTATCTTTATGAGGAAAATCAAAAAGTAGCAGAAGCTATCTCTCTTTATGAGCGCTCTTTTCAAGATTATCCAGAGCCTTTGGTGGCAGTTCAGTTGTCGGCACTTTACTTGAAATTGGGAAAGTACGAAGCATCTCTTCCGTATTTAGAATTTTTAAAAAGAAGTGACCCTGAAGATTTAAATAGTAGCTTTAAGTTGGCATTGGTTTACATGGAGCTCAAAGAGTACGAAAAGTCTATTTCGGTTTTCCAATCGATTCTTGCAAAAAGTCCTGAATCAGATCGGGTGCATTACTACTTAGGTGGTTTATTTGAAGAGAGCCAAAGAATACCAGAAGCTATTTCAGAGTTAAAATCTATTCGTTCTGATTCTTCTTTATATACAGAGGCTACATTGCATTTGGTGCACTTGTTAAAAGGCCTTCAACAATTCGAGGAGGCCCGAGAATGGATGAAGCATGCCATTTCTCTTTCTCCTGATACCGCTTCTTTTTATCTTTTACAGGCAAATTTAGAAGAAGACAGGAAGCAAACTGAGTCTGCTATTAAAATTTTAGAAAGCGTAGAAAAAAAGTTTTCAGAAAATGAAAAGATTCATTACTACTTAGGAAGTTTGTATGATCAGCAGGGAAATTGGAAACAAGCGCTTGATAAAATGGAAACAGTGGTGAGGCTTAATCCCAAAAATGTCGATGCTTTGAACTACTTAGGATATACCTGGACTCAGCAACGTATTCGATTAAATGATGCGGAAAGACTTTTAAAAGCTGCCCTTCGTCTTCGTCCTGAGAGTGGTTATGTCCAAGATAGTTGGGGTTGGTATCTTTTTGTGAGGGGGCGAGTACAAGAGTCCATCGTTCAACTAGAAAAAGCGCTAAAAGGGAAGCCTCATGAATCTGCTATTTTGGAGCATTTAGGGGATGCTTATTTGAAATGCAATTTGAGAGAAAAAGCTTTAACGCAGTATCAAGACGCACTTAAGTACTCTCGGGACGCAGCCTTCAAAAAAAGAATGAGTGAGAAGGCGGAAAATTTAACGAAACAAATCTATCAATTACGTTTACGCAAGCCTTGATTCATTTTTTTGTTGTCGGGGAGGATGTCGGTTGGAGGACTTCAGCTGGTTGAAGGGTGATTTTTTTTTCTTTCCATTGGCATTCGATATTGTCTTGAGCAGAGTGTGCTTTCCATTTTTTGTAAGTGAAGGTACTTGTTTCAAAGGATTCAAATTGTACGTCCACTTCTTTTTTCTGTAAGCGAAGTGATGGTTGGGCTGTTTGAATCCATTGTAGAGATTGAGGGATGGGGATTTTTTGATTTCCTTTTTTGAGCCAATGTAATGTATAAATCCATTGGGTAGGGAGTGGATGTTTCGATTGGACGATGAATCTGTGGTCAGTGAGGTCCATGGATAGGGAGGGGTCCTTTTGGGGGCATGGGATTTTTCCCAAAAAAAGATCGATACTCCATGCAAGGGGTATCGAGTTCCAGTGCTCGTATTCGATGTGCTCTTTGATTTGCCCTTTTTCTTCTTGTTGGATCAAGTAGCGCTGAGGGTTGATCGAAATACTTGCTTGGGGTCCTCTCAAGAGATCCAGAATGGTTAAATGGACTTCTGAGTTTTTGGTAGCGACGACTTCCGCATAAAAGCTCCCGGAAAGCTGAGGGTTATTCACTTTGATGCGAACTTCGCCTGTTGCTTTTTGAATGGAGCTTCCTAGTTGACATATTTGTTGGAAGAGCGCTTCTGGATTTTCTGATAAACCATGGGGAGTCCAGGAGGGAGTGCTTGAGCATGCGCAAAGTAAAAGGAAATTCAGAGATAGCTTTTTGATATTTGGCTTCTGTGTTTTCTTAAGCTGGATTGACACTTCTTCTCCTATCGGTTACCTAACATTGCGGGAGAAAAAAGGAAAATGGTAAAACTTGTTTGGAGGTTTTTTTTTCAACTTGCTGGGCTTGGGCTTTTTACGGGTTGTTTCTCTTCTGGTCATGAGCCCGCTAAGACACTACATGTTTTTTCTCCGGTTGCCATTTACGGGTTAGATCCTGTTCAGGCTAAGGACGAGTATAGCAGTACGCAGGTTGCTCAGGTATACGAATCTCTTCTAGGTTACCACTACCTCAAGCGACCTTACACCTTAGTGCCTCGCTTATTGGATGCTATGCCTACTCTCGATGGGTTAACGTATACCTTGCGTTTAAAAAAAGGCATTTTATTTCAGGATGATCCTGCATTCCAAGCGATGGGAGGCAAAGGTCGTGAGCTCATTGCTTCTGATATTGAGTATGCTTGGAAACGTCTTGCAGATCCTAAGCTTGCTGCTTCTGGTTGGTGGATTTTTGATGGTAAAATCCTAGGTCTCAATGAATGGCGTAAAAAATCAGAACATCAAAAATTTACGAATTACCAAGAACCTGTTGAGGGCTTGGAAGTTTTAGATCGCTATACGATGCGAGTGACGTTGACGCGTCGCTGTGCGCAGTTTTTGTATTTTTTAGCCATGCCCTATAGCTCCATCGTTGCACATGAAGCGGTAGAATACTACGGGGTCCAGTTCCCTTACCATCCTGTAGGCACGGGGCCTTTTCGGTTAGTGAAGTACGAGCCTCATGCGAAAATCATTTGGGATCGCAATCCTACGTACCGGCAGGTATTTTATCCTCAAGAGGGAGAGGTTCGCGATGCTGATCGGGGTTTATTGAAAGATGCGGGTCAATTGCTTCCTTTTTTGGAGCGCGTGGTGGTTCATGTCATAGGAGAAGCTCATGCGATGTGGCTTCATTTTATTGCTGGAAAACTAGATTTGGCGCCTATTCCTAAAGACCATTATTCTGAGGTTCTCAGTTCCGAAGGAAAACTGAACGCTCGATTAGAAGCTCGGGATATGCAACTTCATGAAGTGCCTGCTTTAGATATTGTTTATATCGCCTTCAATATGAAAGATCCTTTATTAGGGAAGAATCGCTACCTGCGACAAGCTTTAAGTTTGGCCACTGATTCTAAGACTTTTTTAGAACTTTTCTACCATGGGCGCGGTACGCTTGCAGAAGGACCTGTTCCGCCGAGTTTATTAGAGCGTTCTCTTCGCTTAAAAAATCCTTGGAGAGAATTTGATCTTTTAAAAGCAAAAAAAATGCTTACTAAAGCAGGATTTTCTGAGGGACGAGGATTACCTGTTCTAGAGTATGCAACGACTATAGAGGGTCGTCAGCAAGGTGAGTATTTGCAAAAAATGTTTGCCGCAATAAAAGTGCGCATGAATATCAATACTTACGACTGGCCACAATTTTTAGAAGTGATTAAAAACGAAAAAGCGCAAATCTATTCTTTTGTATGGGAGGCAGATTATCCTGATGCAGAAAACTTTTTTCAGCTTTTTTATAGTAAAAACAGTTCTGAAATCAATATTGCTCATTATTCAAATCTTAAATGGGATGCTCTTTATGAGCAATCTTTAACAAAAAGAACTCCTCAAGTTGATCAAAAGATGCTACAAGTAATTATAGATGATTGCCCTTGGATTTTTTATGCACATCGTGTTTCTACGACTATTTCTCAAAAATGGATGAAGAATTATAAAAAAAATCATTTTGATTATGGAGTGTATCAGTACTACCGCATGATGCCTGAGCTTAAGGAGAAATAAGGCTTTACATGGGTTTTGTAAGAAGTGAGCTTCCGGGTGAAGTGTCGTGTTTTTTTGATGGGAGGGGGAATATTTTTTGTAGTACCTTGGGACGCTTGAGGTTTTTACGATGTTAGATTCTTTATTGGAAGTTCAAAACTTGAGAACTTCTTTTTTTACGGGCAAGGGAGAGATACGAGCGGTGGATGGAGTGAGTTTTTCTTTAATTGCTGGAAAAACGTTGGGTGTGGTAGGAGAGTCAGGTTGCGGAAAGAGTGTGATGAGTCTTTCTTTGATGCGGTTGCTTCCTGATCAAGCGGTGATTCGTGGTCATCTTTTTTATCGCAAGAACGATCTTTTGAAATTGAGCCCTACTCAGATGAGAAGGATTCGAGGTCGAGAAATAGGGATGATTTTTCAGGATCCTATGGCCGCACTCAATCCCGTATTTACTATTGGAGATCAAATTGGGGAAGCCATTTTGGTTCATGAGAAAGTCTCTTCGCGTGTTTTGAGGGGACGCATCTTAGAGATTCTACATCAGGTAGGTATTGCTTCGCCTGAAAAACGTATGCATGATTACCCTCATCAGCTTTCTGGAGGCATGAGGCAGCGTGTGATGATTGCTATGGCTCTTGCCCCTGAGCCTAAGATTCTGATTGCAGATGAGCCCACAACTGCTTTAGATGTGACGATTCAGGCTCAGATTTTAGATTTGTTAAAGTATTTACAGACGCAAAGGCATCTTGCTTTACTTTTTATTACCCATGATATTGCGATGGTTTCTGAGTTAGCAGATGAAGTTTTGGTGATGTATACAGGGCGTGTGGTGGAACAGGGATTGACCCGAGAGGTTTTTGGCAACCCTAAAATGCCTTATACACAGAGTCTTTTGAAGAGTGTTGCTTTTTTGCATGAGCAAGCTTGGGAATTTCCAAGGCCTAAACTTGAGGTGATTGAGGGATCGGTTCCTGATTTACTTGCTTTGCCGAAGGGTTGTCATTTTCAGGAGCGTTGTGTTCATTGCATGTTACGCTGTCAGCAGCAAGAGCCTGTCCTTCGTGCGCTAAGTGCTACCCATCGTATTGCTTGTTGGAAAGATTGCTGAGTATGCCACTTGTTCGTTTAGAAAATATTCAAAAATCTTTTGAGATGAAAAAGTCTTTTTTTTCGAAGAGCAAGCAAGTAGAAGTACTTTCTGCAATTACTCTGCAGATTCAACCTGGAGAGACCTTAGGGCTTGTAGGTGAATCTGGATGTGGAAAATCGACCTTAGGAAAACTGATGATTCGATTGATCGAGCCTACTTCAGGGCGTATTTTTTTTAAGGGACAAGATGTGAGTCATTTAAGTTCGCGGTTACTTCGACCTTTACGCAAGCAGATGCAGATGATTTTTCAAGCCCCGGGGGCTTCTTTAAATCCTCATATGAATGTTGAGGCTTTAATGTGTGAGCCACTGAATATTCACCAACCGGAGGCTTCTATCGAAGAAAAAAAAGAAAAAATCTCACACTTATTAAGTCTTTGCGGTTTAAGATCAGAAATCCTCAGCAGGTATCCTCATCAGTGTTCTGGAGGTCAGAAGCAGCGTATTTGCATTGCAAGAGCCTTAGCGGTTCATCCTGAGTTCTTGGTATGTGACGAGCCTGTTTCCGCTTTAGATGTTTCTATTCAGGCGCAAATCATCAATTTAATGCGATCGTTACAAGATACGTTGGGATTAACGTATCTTTTTATTTCGCATAATTTAAGGTTGGTTCAGTATTTTTCTACGCGTGTGGTGGTGATGTATTTGGGAAGAATCGTTGAGCAAGCAAGCGTTCAGCAATTGTATCAGAATCCTAGACATCCTTATACACGAGCTCTTTTTGCTGCGATGCCAAGTTTATCCCAGAGGAAGAAGTACCTTCCTTTAGGAGAGCCTGCTTCTATTTTTGATTTACCTTCCGGATGCCATTTTCATCCACGCTGTCCCATGGCACAGTCTAGATGTCAGGTGGAAGCGCCTTTATTGCGCAAGGATTCGAGTGGTTCTGAAGTTGCTTGCCATTATGCATGAATGCTAGAGGGACTTTTTTGGAAGTGCTAGGTGGAAAGAGGGGAGAGACTGGAATTGGCCATTCTTTGTCCTGCTTCTGTTGCAAGATTTGGGGCTCGTTGCCTTATTTTGAAAACTTGGCAGGATGACCATCGTGAGGCAATGTTTTGCGAGATTTTTCTTTAAGGTGCAATTTCTTCGATAGGAGCCGTTTTTGTGTCTTGAGGAAGTTTTGTACTCTTAGGTTTTTCCAGTTGAATGTGTGTCGTCTTGATTTCTTCTTGGAGGGTTTTTTTCAGAATCTCGTCCATCTGTTCGGACGCTATTTTGCTTTGAAGAGTGAGGTCCGATCGACTCGGGATATCTTCTTTTTCGCTTGAAAGAGCTTGGGAGGAAGTTTGAGGAATCGTTGCATGCTTGGACTCCTGTTTTTTTCCCAGGTGAAGGCCCCAAGTAAATGTCAAAAGCAAAATCATGCATTGTAAAGCGATTGAAATAGCCGTCAAATGAGGTTGAGACCGTGTCTGCACGGGATTACTCCTTTGGGCAATCTTAATGGTTGAAAGTTGAATCGTCAATCTGTCTTCCTGCCGAACGAGGCGTTTTGTTTTCCTACGATTTGTGACGTAATTTTTTAAAAAACTTCTTTTTTTCTCACCATTTCGCATGAGCGAATTTTGGCGTTTTTCTTGCGTAGGTAGTTTTTGGAAAGGAAAAAGATGCATTTACTGAATAAAAAAGGACAGGGATTGACGGAATATATGACGCTTTTAATTTTAGTGGCCTTGGTTTCTGTGGCCGCTGTGAAAGGCATAGGGAGGCAGATTCGTGAAAAATTAGTGACAGCTCGAAAGCATATTGATGCTGATATCAATTTTAATGAAGTTCGGTATGAAAAACGATGAAGGGCAGGCTCTGATTGAGTTTTTGCTCACGGGGTCTTTATTGCTGCCTTGTGTTATCTGGGCAGGGGTGTTGCTTTGGGGGTATTGGCAAGAGGGGAAGTGTGCCTATTTTGCGTTTGAAACCGCTCATCAAGCAAGTTTGGGGAGGGTTTCGGCTTTGGTTGAGGAAACGCCTGAGGCTTTTGTCGTGCACGCGAAGTGCTTCAGAGGTGAACAAAGGGTCAGTCTTCCTAAGCTTTCATCGGCCGTTTGGTGATTTTGTGAAGTTGGGCACTCGTGGTTCTTTCTACTTGGTGTGGATGGTGGCTGTGGTGCTTCTTGGGGTTTCAGGGTTGGGACTATTGGGGTTGCTCAGGCATTGGCGTTTTTTAGTCGAGGATCAATTGCGTTTAAATCAGCGTGTGGGAAGCTGTGTCTTGGATCTTCAAAAGAAAATTGAGCAGGTAGAGTTTTTGAATGCGACGATTCGTAAGTTAAGGGTTGCTATTTTGGCTTCAAGCCTTCGTCCTGAGCTCGTGATGGGTTACCGAGTTGCTTTGAAAACCGCAGTTTTTTCTCAGGAGGCTATTCGTATTCAATGGGAGGTCCTTGGGTGGAAGTGGCGTGTCGCTGCTTCAGGGGATCAAGTCTCTGGTTTTCCTGGATTTCCTTGGGTGCGTGATCCACCGGATATTGTGGGAGAGCAGTCATTGAGATTGACAGTCCATCCGCGGTTTCGTTTAGGGGTTCATCATGCTCCCCGAGTTGCTGCGGCAGAGTTGTATTTAGAAGAGAGCGAGTGGAAAGCAAGGTGGGTGTCACCGGAGTGCGTCTATGAATCAGTGCGGACAAATTTTTTTTGAATCGATTTTAGGACTAGTGATTTTGGTGAGTTTATGCATTGGATTACAAATGCTTTTTCAAAAAGAGCGACAAAAATACCAAACGGTTCTTCGCACGCAAGCAGGGATGCCTTATGGTTCAAAACCTTATGGGTTCAAAAAGAGCGGGGATTAGGTGGGGTTCTTTTAGCGCTTGCTGTGGCGATGGGCGTTTATGCAAATGAGTGGTCGGAACAGGAAGCGCTTTTGAGATGGGAAAAGACGCATTTGCCTTCTTCCCGGGTCATTCAGTACGCGATGGAAAGTCGAAGGATGGTTTGGCTTCAAGATCCTTCCAAAGTGCATCGTGGTTTGAAGTCTTTGCCCGTGAGTGCTGACGAGAAGGGCACTTTTTGGTTCAATGAGAAAGGAGGGGTTGTATTTTTCTCACAAACATCTGAAATGCTGATTCCTCAGTTGTATTGTTTCCGGTGCGAGGAGGGAGGTGATCAGTGGAGTCCGATGGGTCGTGGTTGGACTGGTTTTGAGAATACTATGCTTCGGATTGATCAATGGATAGAGTCTTTGCCTTTGCGACCTCAGCGTGTTGCGCCTCGTGTTTTTTTGGACCCTCGAGCGATTGTGTACTAGTTTGTTTTCTTGACACTGGGAGTATTTTTGAGCTTTAATTCGTACCCGATGAATTCTCATGATGCGATTGTTGCGGTAGGATCTCTTGCCTTCGATAGTATTCAGACGCCTTCGGGTTGTGTGGATAGTACGCTCGGTGGATCCGTGAATCATTTTTCTATAGCTGCTTCTTTTTACGCTCCTGTAAAAGCAGTAGCAGTGGTGGGAAGCGATTTTCCTTCAGATCATTTGGATTGGCTTGCTCGAAGAAGGATCGATGTGAGTGGTGTCCAAAGGCTTGAGGGGAAGACCTTTCATTGGTCTGGTCTTTATCAGAATAATTTAAATGAGGTGCAAACACTTTCCACCTCCTTGAACGTTTTGGAGCATTTTCATCCCAAATTGACGCAGGAGGCTTGCCAGTCTTCTTATGTTTTTTTGGGCAATTTAGATCCCTTGGTTCAGCTTGAAGTTCTGAAACAGGTTCAAAATCCGCGTTGGGTAGGCTGCGACAGCATGAATTTCTGGATTACGGGCAAACCTGAGGCTTTAAAAGAAACCCTCAGGCATGTGGATTTGCTGTCGTTGAATGAGACTGAGGCGTTTTTGATTTCTAAGAAAAGTCATATTTTAAGCGCTGCACGAGAGATTCATGCCATGGGGCCTTCGGTTGTGGTCATTAAACGAGGGGAGTATGGGGCGATGCTTTTTGTTGAAGGAGATATTTTTGTTGCTTCATCCTATCCTATTGAGCATGCTGTTGATCCTACGGGTGCTGGGGATAGTTTTGCTGGCGCAATGATGGGGTACCTTGCTTCGGTAGGGATGGATCGTAGTATGAAGCAGCATGATCGTAAGCAGTACTTCTCATTTTTGAAGCAGTCTATTGTAGCCGGTTGCGTGATGGCGAGTTTTACCATTGAAGATTTTGGTTGTCAGCGTTTAATGAGGCTTGGTTCTACTGAGCTTGTTGATAGGAGGGAGCAGTTTGTTCGCATGCTCAGTATTTGAGCAGTTATTTCCATGCGTGTTTTTGACTTCCTTCTGTTAGGATCCGAGCATGCGGTTTTCAAGGACATCTTTACGTAATTTCAAACTATTATTGAGTCTTTTTCTCAGAGAAGAAAAAGAAGATTTATACGTTATCGTCATTTATGGGGTTTGCATTGGTCTTTGTTCTTTAGGAATCCCGATTGCGGTTCAGACTTTTGTCAATACGATTGGGTTTGGATTTTTAATTCAGCCTATTCTCATTTTGACGGTTATTCTGACAACGGTTTTGACCTTTTCGGGGGCTTTGCGCATTCTCCAATTTTATGTTGCTGAGCTTTTGCAGCAGCGTCTTTTTGCAAAGGTTGCCATTGCCATTGCACGAAAAATTCCTGAGTTACTTGAAAAGAACAAAGATCAATCTTGTTACGAGATTAATTATTTCTTAGAGGTTGCAACCTTACAGAAAACTGCTGCTATTTTAGTGGTTGATGCTTCTGCCGTGGTGCTTCAGGTGCTTTTTGGGTTGATTTTATTGGCTTTTTATCATCCCTTTTTATTGGGCTTGAATTTGATCATTTTGGTCTTTATTTTTCTTTTTTTCTTTGCCCAAATTACTCCTGGTATTCAAACGAGCATTCAAGAATCTAAGGCGAAGTATGAGGTGGCGGCTTGTCTTTATGGGGCGACTGAGTCGAAACCTTCGTCGGATTGGATGCAAAAAATAGACGGCTTAACGTGCAAGTACCTAGCCGCTAGAAATACTCACTTTAGGGTCTTGTTCTACCACATTGTAGCTGGGATTGTTTTGGAGATTTTGGTGAGTTCTTTATTGCTGGGGATAGGGGGTTGGCTTGTCATTAGAAAGCAATTAAATTTAGGTCAATTAGTGGCTTCTGAGTTGATTGTGAGTGTGGTGGTGCTTGGAGTGACTAAGTTTGGCAAGTACTTAGAGAGCTATTATGATTTTGCGGCAGCTTTAGATAAAATTGGGACTCTTTTGGAGCTGGGGCAGCAGGAGGCCTTTGTTTTTCCTAAGCAGTACCTTTCTATTAAATCGGTGCAAGGGCGACAAAAGCCTCGTGCGGTGAGTCGTTTCATTTTTTGGGCGCTTATTTTTTGGACGGTTTGTATGGTATTTGTTCCTTGGCAGCAGACTTCTGTGGGCAGGGGGCGAGTGATTGCGTATTCTCCGACTGAGCGAAGGCAGACTATTGATGCTCCGGTGGAAGGTCGTTTGGGGCGTTGGTTTGTGGATGAGGGATCTCATGTTGAGGAGGGTGCGCCTATTGTTGAGATTACGGACAATGATCCTGAGATCATCAGGCGATTGCTGGCTGAGAAGGATGCATTGCAAGCTCGGTTAAATGCAGCGCAAATTGCAGAAAAAACGGCTAAGATCAATCGTGAACGGCAGCAGTTTTTGTTGGAGGAAGGATTGAGTTCACGGCGTTCTTTTGAGCTTGCGCAGTTGGAGTCTGCCCGTTATCAAACTGAAGAAGCGAATGCTCGAAGTGAGCTGGTGAGATTGGAGACTCGACTGGCGCGGCAGAAGACCCAGTTTGTACGGGCTCGTCGGAATGGTACGATTTTGAGGAGGACTGCAGGAGAAGGTTCTGTTTTGGTGAAAGCGGGGACTTCTCTTGCGGTCTTTGTGCCTGATACCGATTCTCGAGCGGTGGAGATTTGGATCGGAGGCAATGACGTGGCTTTAATTACTGTGGGACAGAAGGTCCGATTGCAATTTGAGGGTTGGCCGGCGATTCAGTTCAGTGGTTGGCCTTCGGTTGCTTGGGGTACTTTTGCCGGGCTTGTGAGTGTGATTGACGCTGCAGAAAGTGGAGATGGGAAGTTTCGTATTTTGATTGTTCCAGATCCTGAGGCGGAGGCTTGGCCTTCTACGAGGTATTTAAGGCAAGGGATTCGAGCTCAGGGTTGGATTTTGATGGGTCGGGTGAAGCTTGGATTTGAGTTGTGGAGAAGGTTCAATGGTTTTCCGCCTTCCTTGCCGCAACCTCATTATTCTGAAGCTCCACGTTAATTTGTATGTGGTTTTGGTTATTTTTTTTGGGTTGGGTTTCTGTTGCGCAAGGGCAGTCACTCACTTTGCGCAAATTGTTGCTTTCTGTCGATGAGCATTATCCTTTGATTGCTATTGCTGAAGCAGATTTTAAAAAGGCATTGGCTGATCAGCGTTCTGCTGCAGGGGGTTTTGATCCCTTGCTTCAGGTTCGTCAATCCAATGCCCTAGAGGGATATTATCGAAATCGTGTTTTTGATGTTTCGTTGGAGCAGCCTACTTCTCTTTGGGGGACGAAAGTTTTCACAGGGTGGAAGCGTGCTTCGGGAAATTTTTCTGTTTATGATGCTCAATCGATGACTTTTACTGGGGGAGAATTTCGTGTAGGGCTTCAGGTTCCTCTTTTGAAAGGAGGGATGACAGATGAACGAAGAACTCGGTTGAAAACTGCAGAGCAGTCTGTGCATGTAGCTCAAGAAGCCTATTGTGTCCAAAAAAAAGAGGTTCAAAAGCAAGCTAAGTACCGGTATTGGGAGTGGGTTGCCGCTGGTCAAAAAGTTTTTGTGGCCAAAGAGCTTCTCAAAATTGCCATTGCTCGTAATCAAGCGATTGAAAAAAGGATTCAGCGTGGAGATTTACCTGGTATCGATTTAATGGATAATGAGCGCTCGATTTTTCAGCGTCAGTCAGGATTAACAGCTACAGAGCGTTTGTTTCAGAAGATTTCATTTGAACTTTCTCTTTACTACCGTAATCATCAAGGAAATCCCTTAGTGCCTTCTTTAGAGGATTTGGGAGAGCATCAGGTGGTGGAGTGCTTAATGGACAAAGTTCATGAATCAGATAATCCTTCTGAATTTCAGATTATTTTAAAAGAAGTAAATCAAAAAAAGGGTTACCAGCATCATCCTGAGATGAAGCGCCTTCAATGGCAATCTCTGAAGACTCAAGCAGAGCTTCGTTTGGCGAAAAATCACCTCTTACCTAAATTAGATGCTAAATTTGGTTTTTATTCAGAGTCAGGAAGTAATCCGAGTGCTTCAACCAGTCCGAGTTACTCCTATTTGCCGCCTAGCTATTATCCTTCTCAGATGAAGTTTAGCTTATTGCTTGAGTTTCCTCTTTTTTTTCGGACAGCTTCTGCTCAGGTGCAAGCTCATCAAGTGCTCTTAGACAAAGTCGATATTCTTCAAAAATTTACGCAGGATAAATTAGCGGTGCAACTAAAAGACGCTATTTCTGGGATGACTACTGCTTATGAGAAATTTAAATTTGCTCAACAAGAAGTGAGAATCTCTATAAAATTGGAAAATTCAGAAAAATTGCGTGCTTTTCATGGAGATAGTAATTTTATGCTCGTTAATTTGAGAGAACAAAGCACGAGGGATGCTATTGGAAAAGGTCTTGATGCTTATACTGAGTTTTATAAAGCCAAAGCTGATTATGATTATGTAGCAGATGTAGTTGATGATGCAATGTATTAATTTATATAAATAGAAGATTTTTCTGGAAAGTTTGCTCCCATCTGCCTAAAGAGCCAAAAACTCGGATGAGTTCAGTGAAGAGCTATTCTCATGCATTGTCTCTCGAGCGTTTTTCCAGAGGGTTAGTTGAAGATGCTTCTATTTTTTATGTCTCAAGGACTATATTTGGATTGCTAATATGAGAAACTTGAAAAATTTTATTTCCCAATGCGCTTGGTTTATCGCCATCTCTGATGGAGTCTCATGTAAGAAACCGTTTTTTTTATAAAACTTAGCGGATGAGCGTATTCGTTTCTGGCTGGTCTGGCATCTCAAAAAGGCATTATTCTAGGCATAAGAGTTTTTGAGTCTTCAAGAGTAGCTTCATGCATCTAATTTTTTGTGACTCATTCAAGAGAGATGCCATGCATGAAGAAACTGTGAGCAGTCTGAACTGAACAAGAAGGTGAGAAAAAGCTCTTGCTAGAGCTTGATTTTATGGTCGATTGGACAGAATTGCATCGGGGGATGTGTTGATTCTCGCTGTATTGCTTGAACGAATCATGCACTACGGTCACCGGTATGTTTCAGGATAGTTGTCGCCTCGACCGCTTGGTCACCCTACATCGTTGATGTCTAACAAAATTACGCATCACTTTCAAGCCATGAAATTCAACGGTGTCCATTTTTTCCCAATTTCTAGTTTTTCCAGACCAACGAGAAGGGGAGTTGTTCTTGAGCTTCTTGATAAACAGCATGCCTTCTTTTTAAAATTTCTAAATCCTCGCCTTCGTGTCTTGAATTTGGTGTGG
>Ga0208253_1000385_pt1 | contig 18830 bp, 17 predicted proteins | sample CryBogCBE10Oct08_FD_184573 | JGI IMG/M metagenome (GOLD analysis project Ga0208253, IMG submission 184573) | Freshwater microbial communities from Crystal Bog, Wisconsin, USA - CBE10Oct08 (SPAdes) | ecosystem: Environmental > Aquatic > Freshwater > Lake | place: Crystal Bog, Wisconsin, USA...
TACCTATATCATTCCCTATCACGATATGAAGTACGAACATATTTGGTACTTGGACAATGAGTTTAGTCCTAACTGGAGTGAGATTTGGGCAGCTAAATTGTGCTATGTTACGGAACCAGAAGGTACCAAAGTCATTGGAACTATACGTCCCATTCAACCTTTGTTAGATGTTGTTTTTATCAGTTACGATGAACCTAACGCAGAAGAAAACTGGCAACGACTATTAGAGTTTGTGCCTTATGCACATAGAGTTCAGGGTGTTACTGGTATTTTTGAAGCACACAAGGCCGCGGCCAAATTGGTTGATACAGATATGTTCTTTGTAGTGGACGGGGATACTTACATCGAAGATGGCAGCATATTCAATGGACAACCGGGATTGTTTGATAGAACTTACACATACATTTGGAATAGCCGTAATCCTGTAAATGACTTAATCTATAGCAATGGCGGCATTAAATTATTTCCACGCAATTTAATATTGAAACAGTCTAAATGGAACAAATTAGATTTTGCTATTTCCATTAGCGAAGGTGTGATAGTTAAAGAAGAAATACTCAGTATTCACAGTTTTAATACTGATGAGTTTAATACATGGAAGACAGCGTTTAGAGAATGTGTTAAACTTTATACAACAAATCAAATGATTAAATTAGATAAATGGCTACAATCAGATGTAGAGCAACCATTTGGAGAGTCGGCTGTGCAAGGCGCACAAGACGGATATGAATACGCAAAAGACAATCGAGACGATATGAAGTTGTTAATGAAGATTAATGACTTCAACTGGCTCAAAAAATATTACGAGGAAAAGTATGGCGGCATCGACAGACAGAATAAAGAAAGTCATTGAGATAGTTAACGAGATAAGCCCAACATTTTGTTTGGCTAAATGGCATCACTCATCGATATATTTGCACACAGGCAACACGCATAGTTGCTACCATCCTGCACCCCATCCTATTGCATTAGATGAGATCAAGGAAGACCCTGCGGCATTACATAACACACTTCAAAAGAAAAAAGAACGTTTTGAAATGTTGGTAAGTGAGAAGCCAGATGGTTGTAAGTATTGTTGGAATATTGAATCGTTGGGATCGGATCACATTTCGGATCGTATGGACCGTAATGCTTCTATCTATACTCCCGAACGTTTAAGCGAGATCGTTGATAATCCTTGGAATGCCAATATAAATCCCGAATACATTGAAGTTGCATTTAGTAACGAATGTAATTTTAAATGCGGTTACTGCCATCCTATGAGTAGCAGTAGTTTCCAAAGCGAAATTAAAAAGTTTGGTCCTTACACTATGGTGCAGAATCATAGACTAGACATCGAATGGTTCAAGCCCTACGAGGAAGATACTAATCCATATATTGATGCTTGGTGGAAGTGGTGGCCTGAAATGAGTAAGACCTTGAACATTCTACGCATCACAGGCGGTGAACCTTTGATGCACAAAACAACTTGGAAACTGTTTGAACAATTAAGTACTGATCCCAAACCCAATCTGGAACTTAATCTTAACAGCAATCTAGGTGTTAAGTCTGGTATGGTACAACGTTTATCAGACAGCGTAGTTGAGCTTGTTTCTAATAATAAGATCAAACAATTTAAATTGTTTTCCAGTATGGATACTTGGAACAGTCGAGCTGAATATCTAAGAACAGGTTTAGACGTAGAGTTATGGGAAAAGAATCTAGATATTTTTGTTAATACAACTAGATCCAAGATAACCATTATGTGTACATTCAATATTCTAAGTGTTACATCCTTTACTGATTTCTTAGAAAAGATATTGGAATGGCGTAAGAAGTATAATGATGTTATTGACCAAGGCTATGACGGACTTACAGATAGAAAAATCTGTTTTGATACTCCTTATCTAAAAGAGCCATTGCAGTATGATATGCACTTGTTACCCAAGGATAAGTTCTTACCTTACTTTGATAAGATATTAAAGTTTATTGATGATAACAGAGATGAAAGCGATTGCACTAAATTCTCTGATATGGAATATGAACGATTCCGTAGAGTAAGAGATTATTACAATACTTCTCCCTATTCCGATTCAACTATTAATAATGGTAAGAGAGATTTCTATTTGTGGTTTAATGAATATGATCGCCGCCGTGGAACCAATTTCTTAGAAACATTTCCTGAAATGACAGATTTCTATAAAGAGTGCAAGCACTGGTGCGATATTAACAATTAATAATAATGAATAACATAATACCTTTAAGATACGAAAAGTTTCAAATACAAGAAAACGATAGTTTGTTTTTACAGTATGACCTAATGGGTAACTTTCCTGGAATACAACCACAGGATCGATATAGATTCTCACAGGTAATAGAACAAATGGTCTATTACTATATGGCCACGAACGATAAAACAGAACAATTACGTTTCCAGCCAATTACTTCCACCAAAGGCGATACTTATATTATTCCCACAGCGGTAGCATATCATCCCAATGATTGGACTGATTGCCCCAATGGAGTTTACAATCCTGAATTAAAATCTCCATTTGAATATCTCAATCCTAAGTTTGTAGAAGATTTACAAAATAGAAAAGCACTATTGTTATTGGATCAAAGTGTAGAAGGATATAATACTCCGTGGATATGGGAATGGTTCCATAATAAATGTGTAAAGTATAATATAGATCCAGCGGCCATTATCTATATAACAGGTGATCAATCTAGCGAAGACAATTATATCAAATGGTGTGAAGAACATAATCCAAAACGTAGATTATTTGTATTATCATCTACATCATTGGCAATGTATATTCATAAGCATTATGTCAATAATAAGATTAATGCCAACTTTGATGAACTGCTGGCCTACAAGAAAGCAAATAGCGATAATATCTATTTGTATGATTGTATTAATATGAGACCTAGGCCACAGCGTGTCTTAAACTTCTTACATCTATTAAACGCTGGATTAATTGATAAAGGTAATATCAGTATGCCTGCAAGAGACAGTTGGCAATTGAGTATTGATGGCGGTGCTGATTATTTCTTAAAACAATACAATCTAACAGCTAGAGAGATAGTGCCTAAACTTGATGCCACAGTTACACCTAGAGTAGCAAAACATAATCATGATAATCCCGATGGGCATTACTATATCTATGTGGAACGCATATTGAATGACCTGTATAAAAACAGTTGGGTTTCATTGGTAACAGAGTCTTCTTACTTTGATAGAGAATATGCTGTGTTCATTGGAGAAAAGACTTTCAAACCCATTGCTTGTTTACAGCCATTTATTATTCTAGGCAGTAAAGGCACATTGAAATATCTAAGGAAACTAGGATATCGAACATTTGATGGTTTTATCGATGAGTCCTATGATGATATGGAAGATGCCGATCGTTTTGGCGCAGTTGCCAATGCCATTAAACAGATAGATGCCATCGAAGACAAAGCCGCTTGGTATGAATCCATGCGAGATATACTTGAACACAATCATAAACTGTTCCTATCCATTGATAAAAGAAAATGTGTTGAACACGACCGTATAGTTAAATACTACTTTAATTACTTCAAGGAACAGAATGTTTAAGACGCATTGTGATGAAATCGTAGAAGGCGACAATGTCGTTATTGGTTTGGGTGATAGCTTTACACAAGGGATAGGTGCATATAGTTTAGAATCTTGGCAATCAATCCCTAAAGATCCTGCATCCTATAATTTATCGGGGCAACATTTCCTACCAGAACAAGGTGCTAATAGTTGGGTTAGACAATTAAGTAAGAAACTAGGCTACAAGACATATAATCTCGGAGTTAATGGTGCAGGTAATCGCGCAGCCGTTAGAGAATTATATCTTAATCCATTGCCTAAGAATCTAGGTAATGTCATTGTCATTCTAATGGCCACAGGGTTAGAACGTTACGATTTTATCAAACCCGAGGATACCACCACAGGTATCAATTGGCATCAAAAGTGGCAAACCATATTTCCTATTGATGGTGACCGAGGTCCGATATCTAATTTGGAAAGAGAATACATGAAAGTGATTCATTCAACTCGTAATGATGCTTTTGAATTCTTGTTTAATGTATGTGACGCTGAAAACTTCTGTAAAGCCAGGGGCTGGCACTTCTTATTTGCTTCTGCATTTGATCATCAAATTAATCGTCAAGCCGTTAAACTCGATTTGAAAAATAAATCAGAGTACATAGATATCGCAGATTGGGATAACTTTGTTTCAATTGATGGTAGAAAGTCTTTTATGGACATGATTTTTCAAATGGAAGGTCATCCTCCTACATTGATGTATCAAATATTTGATATCTGTAGAAAACTAAAAGTGCCTGGCAAGTATGTTACACCCTGTTCTCATTGGAGCATTGAAGGCAATAATGTTGTTGCAGAGTATTTGCTCAATGAAATTAAATCTCGGGGACTGGCATGAAAATCTTCTTAACAGGAAGTAGTGGGTTCATTGGAACCCATTTGTTTCCTTTACTAGACAACAAATACGATTTGCATTGTATGAAGTCGGACTTGCTGGACTTTGACGGTGTTGTCCAAGAGTTAACTAACTTCGCTCCAGATTTAATTGTACATCTTGCTGCCAGAACAGAAGTTGAAAAGAGCTTCTATGAACAGATATCTTTCAGCCAAATAAACTATGTAGGCACAGTTAATCTCATAGAAGCTGCCGCAAAATTAGATAAACAACCAACATTCCTATTTGCATCTACAATGGAAGTATATGGCTGGCAACCCGTAAGTGATCAAATACAGCAAGGTCGTATTCCTGATGTGATTCCTGTGTTTGACGAAACAACACCTCCCAATCCCAATGCGCCCTATGCTGTGGCCAAGTATGGATGTGAAAAGTATTTAGAATACGCACAAAGAGCCTACGGACTAGAATACATAATCATTAGACAAACCAATAGTTATGGACGCAAGGATAACGATTTCTTTGTTACAGAACAAATCATTAGTCAAATGATCAAAGGCGATGTTTGTAATTTGGGTTATGGAGAGCCATTTAGGAACTTTATCTATATAGATGACCTGTTGGATGCTTGGCTATCAGTGATAGATAACAAAGACAAATGTGCAAATAATTTGTTTACCATAGGCCCAAATTATCCTGTTCAAATTAAACAACATGCGTCTAACATTGCTGAATTATTGAATTGGCATGGCGTGATTAATTGGGATACCAAACCCAAACGTCACGGTGAGATTTACCTATTAAATAGTAGTAACGACAAATTAACAAAGTTCACTGGATGGGAACCCGCAGTGTATTATTGGACAGGGTTAAGACAGACAGTGGATTTTTGGAAACAAAAACTTTTAACATGAAGATTTTTATTACAGGCGTAGCAGGATTTTTAGGTAGCCATCTAGCAGATAGAATGCTGGCCCTTGGACACGAAGTTGTTGGCAACGACACATTCTTGGGCGGATATATGGATAATGTGTCTAGCAAAGTGGAATTTCACAATATAGATTGCTGTGACTTGGATGCTATGTCTAAGGCCATGCAGGGTTGTGATATTGTTTACCATTGTGCCGCAACACCACACGAAGGGCTAAGTATTTTTAGTCCTAACTTCATTACAAAGAACATCTTCCAAGCCAGTGTTAGCACTATTAGCGCCGCAATACAAAACAAAGTAAAGAGGTTTGTCTATTGCTCTAGCATGGCACGTTACGGCAATCAAGAATATCCGTTTAAAGAAACACAACGTCCACAACCTGTAGATCCCTACGGTATTGCCAAGGTAGCAGGGGAAGATGTACTCAAAGCCCTTGCTCCTATGAATGGTATGGAATGGGTAATTGCTATACCGCATAACATTGTAGGACCTAGACAGCGTTACGATGATCCATTCCGTAACGTAATGAGTATTATGATTAATCGTGTGCTACAAGGTAATCCTCCTGTAGTATACGGAGATGGTAGCCAAATGCGATGCTTTAGTTTTATCGACGATTGTATCTATTGTTTAGAGAAACTGGCACTGGATCCCAATATCAAAAATGATACGTTTAATATCGGACCTGACGAAGAATTTGTTACCATTAAAGAACTAGCTGAGTTGGTTGTTAAAGAACTAAACTTTGATCAACCTCCTGAATACATGCCTGACCGTCCTAAAGAGATCAAGTATGCCACGTGCGACGCCACTAAAGCTAGAACACTATTGAACTATAAGACATCAACAACTTTAATTGAAGGCGTTCGCAGTACAATAGCATATATTAAACAAAAAGGAACGAAGCCGTTCGACTATTCATATCCCTTGGAGTTCATAAATGAATACACTCCAAGAACATGGGTAGATAAACTAATGTAAGGAGACCACCATGCCACGTAAACCAAAAGCAAAACCTACCCCAGAGGTAACAACAACCGAAGTTACAGACGGCTCTAAGCCACACCTAGTATTGTTCTGGACATTTGATATTCCTAACTATCGCTTGTACATTGACATCGATGAGGATTTAACCTATGAAGCCTTAGAAGGCGGAACAATGGGTTATTACAAGATATACAAAGGTGAAAAGACCTATATTAATCAGCTTGACTGGCAACACAAAGAAAAGTTCTGGATCAGTGAACACTACGGTGAAAAGTATGGATACTTTCAACCTGATGCCAGTAGATGGAAAAAACATCCTGTATGGGGATGGGATCAACTATGTGTAAACGGCTTAGGACCAGATGGCGAGTATATCGACCATATGCAGAGAATGCAGATTATATTAGAAGGTCATGACATGTCCGAAGTCTTTAATGCAACAGCTAACGGTGGTGCTATGTTTGTCTCACCTGATTGCGGTAAGACTATCTACAAACGTGCTCCTACCCGTGACGTAAATTATAATAAAGAAGAAATGGACAAAGGTGGACACTGGCCAGAGTGGCCACAGGCTTGCCTAATGCAACCACGTACTAAGGGCGTAAGACTTAGCAACTATGATGAACTAGCAGAAGCCGGAGCTCCTACTGATGTTATTAATCTATGTAAAGCTGGTAAGTGGCCTGCACCTAAGCATCCTGAATTACAAAAATGGTATGTATATCCAACTGCCGATAGTTACCCAGACTATGACACGCCGCCACTTACATATGATTTGATAATGCCATCGCTTACATGAAAACAATAACGATACTTGATAGGACAGAGCTTACCCAATGGAATATAGATAACACTATTTTATCTACAACAAATTTTTGGGTAAACTCCACGCCGGAATTTGCGGCTTCTACAAGAAATTATTTGAAGCAACAAGACATCGAGTATAAAGTTTCTAAATTCGACGATATAGATAAGACTAAACCTTGGTTAATATATACATCCGTCGAATTTCCATTTACCATAAACATCCATAACAAAGAACAAGTAGCCAGCAAGCAGTTGTTTCAAGGCATACCTGATGCAGTTATCAATGAATTGGTTAATGGTAATGCTTATATAATGCTTTCGTTGGAATATGAAGCCTATAGCAAATCGTATTTTGATTTGTTCTATGCTTTGTACAGAAATAATCCCATTGTTCCTGCTAATAAGATTATTACCATGCATGTGGCCTATAACATACATGAACTTTATGATCGCTATTGTACAAATAATAATATACCTCAGGAAGATAGGATACAGTTTTGGTTTAGCCCACATATATTAATGGGGCCGATAGCTCATCATAGTTATTTGTATAAGAAAACCCCCACTAATAAATCCAAAAAGTTCATAAGTTTGAATCGGCTACCAAGACCACATAGAGTTGCTCTAACCAGTTTACTTTCTGAATATAATCTGTTAAACTATGGTTATATCAGTTTAGGTGTGTTGGAAGACAATAAATTCCAATCTTACAACGATTTGTTAAGTTATGTAGAAAGTGATATGCCCAGACTTTACAATTTGGATAAACAAGGAGAAATGTTTAATCTAATGTTATCCGGTTCTAAAAAGTTAGTGGAAGCACTGCCTTTGGTCATTGATGACACAGATTTTAAGTTCAAACCTACTTTTGGATATTCTGGAAGTTTGGTAGATTTTTATAATCAAAGTTATTTTAGCATTGTGGGTAATACGTATTTCTTTGCCCAAGAGGAAGAAGCTGTTACCTTAAATGAAAAAGAATACAAGGCTATCTTATCTAGGCATCCTTTTATATTAAATGCAAAGCCTGGTACATTGGCATTATTGAAAGACATAGGGTTTCAAACATTTGACCGTTGGTTTGATGAAAGTTATGATCTTGAAACAGATGACCAAACTCGTATGTTAAAACTTGTAAATGAAATCGATAGGCTTTGTAAAATAGATAATGATACATGGGATAGAATGATAGAAGAGATGATGCCCATTATCGAACATAACTACGATTGGTTGGTAAACCATACTAATGATATTATTTTTAGTTTAGATTTAAAAAACATTTTAGAATTCGCAGTATGAAACTTATTAGCCTAGTGCAACCAAATTTTCAACAAGGGCCAAAAGAGTTTAATGCTTATTATTTGCCTTATAGCGTGGGTGTATTATGGGCCTACGTAAATCAATTTGACTCTATTAAGTCCAATTATCAATTAGAGGATATGATTTGGCGCCGTGACGATATTAAAGAAACATTGGATAAATTGTCTAAATGTGATATCGTTGCATTTAGCACTTATGTTTGGAATAAGAACTACAATTATCATCTAGCAAGTAAACTAAAAGAACTTAATCCCAATTGTATAATTTTATTTGGCGGACCAGAACTGCCCATTACCAAAAAAGATATCTTTAAAAGACTTCCCTTCATTGACATTGTTATTAAGTCTGAAGGTGAGATTATTCTGCGCCAACTACTGGATGCTATCACAACAGGCGATCCATGGGACGATGTCAAAGGACTGCTAATCAATAGAGATGGAGTTGCTGTAGATACTGGCAATGGTGAACGAATCAGTAATCTAGAAGACATGCCCAGTCCTTATCTCACAGGTGTGTTTGATAAGATTATGAGTGAAGTTGATGACGTAGAATGGAATGCCACCGTAGAAACTAATCGTGGATGTCCTTATGCTTGTACATTTTGTGACTGGGGCAGTCTAACATACAACAAAGTTAAAAAGTTTAATCTTGAAAAAGTATTTGCCGAACTAGAATGGATTGGCGAAAAGGGTTGCGGCTTTGTTACGATTACCGATGCTAACTTTGGTATGTTTGTTGAACGTGATAATGCTATTGCTGATAAACTGATCGAAGTACAGGAAAAGTACGGATGTCCTAATAGTTTTAGTATGAGCTGGGCCAAAGATCAAAAGCCCGAAGTGTTTGATATTGTGTTTAAGTTAATCAAGAATCCTAAATTCAATCAAGGACTAACAGTTAGCGTACAAAGCATGGATCTGGACGTATTAGAGAATATCAAACGTAAGAATCTAGCGCAACACAAGATTGAAAACATTTTTGCTTTATGTGATAAGAATAATGTTCCAGTCTATACAGAAATTATTTTAGGACTTCCGGGAGAAACTGTAGATACTTGGCGTGAAGGCTTCTTTAAGTTGTTCCGTGCAGGCAATCATACAGGCATTAACATCCTACAAGCGCAGATGTTGGAAAATGCTGAAATGAATCTATTGCAAGAACGTCTGTTCAAGATAACCAGTGTGCCCGTCTACGATTACATGAGTGGTAGTTACAACTATAATGAACTTAAAGAGTGCGTCAACGTAGTTACCAGTACCAAAGACATGAACATAGAACAAATGCTAGACAGTCAAATCTTTAGTTGGTTCATGCAGACATTCCATATCAATGGGTTGACTACCTACGTTAGTAGATTCCTAGCCAAACAGGGAATCGACTATAAAGAGTTTTACAGTAAGTTATGGGATCATTTAATCAATGATCCTTGGTTCATAGAAGAACGAGAAAAAGTAAGACATTATTATCGTAACTGGATAACACACGGAGAAATTAACCATCCTAATATTTCAAATATCGAAATACACGGTTGGAATATTATCCATCGTTCTACTTTGCATATGCATTTGGACAGACAATATGATCATGTGTTTAGTTTGATAGATAACTTTGTTAGAAAAAGTTTTGATTTAGATCCTGAAGTGTTGGATCAGTTGTTAGAGTTCCAAAAGAACTATACCATAAACTATGATAATCTCGCTGTCTTTCCTTATAACTTGGAATTTGATTACGACTTTTTGGGATACATATTGGAAGACAAGCCATTAGATAATCCTGTAAAATATAATTTTGATTTTCACGGCGACAAAGATATGAGCATGGATAGATTTCTAGAGAATATCTATTTTGGTCGTAAACGTAATTTTGGTAAGTCGTTGATAACAAAACTAGAAGATTTGACAGTAGCATAATGAAAATTTTAAACACACAAATACTTTTGCTGGAAACTTATCAGCGAGATAATCCCGTAGTCAGACGGTTCCCTATGCATCTTCCCACAGCTGGATTCTCTGAAATGCAGGATTCGGGATTGTTTAAACAAGACGAACTTTGGTATTGTATGTTTACCACTGAGCTGAGTTTTAACATCTACAGCATTAGAGAGTTAATGGGCGAAGAGATATTTGCTAAAGTTAAGAACAAAACTGCAACTATCGTATTGGACATGCCATTCGAGCCATTTTTAGATGCAATTGATTCTATATACAACGATATTGTCATGCGTTTCAATATTGATCCGCAACAGATTGTATTCATGTCTGCAATGTATGATGCTGATCAATATAATAAGATTGCTGCCGAACGTTATCAAAAGGCTCCTATTAGAATATTTTACTTTTCTTCTCTAGAACTTATGTTGAAGAACAGTTACCATGGCGCATTACCCAAGACATTGGAATTAAAAAACTACGACAAGAAGTTTTTAAATCTAAACAGACGTTGGAGACATCATCGTCCAATGTTGACTATTCTATTGTACAATAAACAATTATTAGACAAGGGTTATGTCAGCTTTGGACCTTGCGAGAATAACCTAGATTGGGATTCGGTCTGGGATGGATTAAAAGTAGACGCATTAGACAATCCAGAAATGCTGTCTATAATGGATCAAAATATCAGTATCAAAAACATGCCTCCTTTGTATTTGGATACTGATGAACTACATACCAACCGTGCTGAACTAACAGATACAACAAACTCTTATTATGAAAACAGTTATTTTAGCGTAGTATCTGAAACAACTTTCTATCACAAGCACACACAACGAAATTCCAGATTCCTTACAGAAAAAACCTACAAGGCAATCAAACTACAGCATCCGTTCGTTATAGTATCACTGCCAAAATCTTTGGAAGCATTGAAGGAATTGGGTTACAAAACATTTAGTCCTTGGATTGATGAATCCTATGATCAGGAATTAAATGATAATAAACGATTAGTGATGATTACCGCAGAAGTGGAACGGTTGTGTAATCTCCCCGAGGAACAATTAAAAGAATTTTTAGTTGCAATGAAGGAGATTTGTATGTATAATTACACTATACTTCAAAGTAGAGAACGCTTTCTTTACGAAAGAAAATAATGTTCAAACATCAAATCGATAGCATCAACAACGACATCAAAAGAACTAAACGAGCAATAATAGCATTAGGGTGTTCTTTTGTACAGGGTGCTGGCGCCATAACAGAAAATATCTATCGCAACTACTCCTGGAATCCGTTGTCTCCTGGAGAAGTTAATACGGCTTGGAATCTTACCTCGGATGATAAGAAACGACTGCTTGATAGTTATCCAGATGTAACTTTGTCCAAAGGCACAGTGGATTTTTTACAGCATGAGTACAACAATTCATTTGTAAACGTATTGGCTAAAAAGTATTTTAATGGAGATTATGCCGCAATCAATCTAGGAAGAACTGGATGCGGTAATCGGGCAACCATTAAAGAACTACACTACTATCCAGATATACTGTGGGATGACATAGAAGAACACATTGTTATATATTGTCCCAGTGGATTAGAACGTTTTGATTTTATCGATGACATGTGGCATGATCCAAATAATCATGGACGTTGGAAAGCCATGTGGCCCAACGAAATGACAGAGGATAGCGGAAGGGCCAAGTTATGGTCGGGATATAGGCAACACGTACACAGTGACAAATACGATGTGCTGGAACAGATATCACACATACAAGAATTAAAACTTTGGTGCAAATACAAAAATGCCAAACTTATAATTGTTCCAGGTTTTAACAGATTCTATACAAAAACACATTTTCGTAAAAGTCTAAATGTTAGTGTTGAAAGAGACGCATTGGGTAATTATATATCTGAACAGAAACATTTTATTCAAGATAGTTCCATCAGCAACATAGTTGATATGTGGCCTTGGGAATGTATGTTTGAACCCGATGGCTGTCCAACATTTGTAGATGCTGTGATTAAACAAGAATTTCCCAATACATGGGAAAATGAACATTTTTGGAATTTTAAAGGATCAGGTAGCCCAGAACTATGGATGACCCCGTGTGCTCATCCTTCAGCTAAAGGACATGATCTATTTGCTAGACTTTTATACAAACACATAACAGAGGGATAACATGAACGTAGGATTTATAGGATTAGGCAAACTGGGCTTACCCTGTGCAGAGGTAATGGCTCAGAATTATAATGTATGTGGCTACGATGTTGCGTCAATAGACCCAGCTACCACTACTGTAACAATCAAATCATCCATTGCTGATGTTGTAAATGCCAGTGATATTATATTTGTAGCAGTACCTACCCCACATGATCCTGCATATGGTGGAAGTACTCCTATCTCTAACCTACCACCCAAAGACTTTGATTACAGCATTGTGCAGGAAGTATTAACAAAAGCGAATCGTTATGTTAATCAAAATCAATTGGTTGTTTTAATTAGCACAGTACTCCCTGGGACTGTTCGTGCTCATTTAGAACCCTGTATTACCAATGCTAGATTCATTTACAATCCTTATTTGATTGCCATGGGTAGTGTTAAATGGGATATGGTCAATCCAGAATGCCTTATCATTGGCACACAGGATGGTAGCGTTACGGGCGATGCTCAACTATTAGTGGACTTCTATAAACCATTAATGCAGAATACACCACAAATAAACATTGGTACATGGGATGAAGCAGAAGCTATCAAGATCTTCTACAATACCTTTATCAGTGCTAAGTTAGGACTTGTTAATATGATTCAGGATGTTGCTGAAAAGAACGGCAATATCAATGTGGATGTAGTCACTGACGCATTAAAGAATGCCACACAGCGTATTACAGGTCCAAAGTATATGACTGCTGGTATGGGTGACGCAGGCGCTTGCCACCCTAGGGATAATATTGCTTTACGATATCTAGCCAATAAACTAGATTTAGGTTATGATTTGTTTCATACTATAATGTATAGTAGAGACCAACAAGCCAAGAACATAGCATTGAGACTAGTTTCGTTATCAAAACAATATAACTTACCCATCGTTATTCATGGCCGTGCATATAAACCCTACGTAGAATATACCATAGGCAGTTACAGTGAATTAGTCGGACACTTTGTGGAACAAGAAGGTTTGCCAGTTGCTTACGCAGATCCACTAACAGGTGACGCATGGACAGGCAAGGCTGTTGTTTTAATGGCACATAATCCTGCCATTACTTATAGTGGCACTGGTGTAGAACTACAACCTGATAACTTTTACTTTTACATTGAACCAGGTAGTGTTATTTTAGATCCTTGGAGAACAATTAATAACGTAGCTGGTTGCGAGATTATACATTACGGAAATACAAGACTATGAGTGTAAGTGATTATAATGATGAAGCGGACGTTGCTGAAGGGCAATTAAAACGAATCAGTGATACTATGTGCTATGCAAAATGGGCACAAGTATCTATGCACCTTACAAATGGAATGACACATAGTTGTTACCATCCTCCTGTGCATAAAATTGATATTAGTCGTTTAAAAGATAATCCGTCTGCATTACATAATACAGATCAAAAGAAAAAAGAACGTAAGTTAATGCTTGCGGGTGAAAGACCTAAGGGCTGTTCCTATTGCTGGAAGATTGAAGATGCTGGCGAACGCAGTGACAGAATTTATCGTTCGGGAGAATCATGGGCACAGAACTCTCGTAAAGATATTGCAAAAACATTGGATACAGGAGATATTAATCCCAGATACATGGAGGTTAACTTTAATCAAGCCTGTAACTTCAAATGTATGTATTGCAGTCCGCACTTGAGTAGTACCTGGGAAGAAGATATTAAAAAGTTTGGTCCGTACCAAATTGAAAAAATTGACGGTGGCATTACCAAACACAATGATGTTGAGCAATTAGAAACTGCGGGATTCATGCCTTTGAAAGTGGCCAATAGAGACAATGCCTATGTAGAAGCATTTTGGAAATGGTGGCCACAGTTATATAAGAAACTAGAATTGTTCCGTATCACTGGCGGCGAACCATTGATGGACAATAATACATTTAAGGTGTTGGATTACATTTACAAGAATCCATCGGCTGATTTGGAAGTTAGTATCACTACTAATCTATGTCCTCCCAGACCTGATCTTTTAGAAAAGTTTCTTTACAAATTAAGAAAGTTAGAAGAAATTCAAGTATGGCACGATCCACATAGGTTTAATCCAGGCTCAGGTAATCACTGGTATGTTAACATGGCATTGAAGAACTTTTCTTTATTTGTTAGTTTGGATCATGTGGGAAGTAGAGCAGAGTATATTAGAAAAGGTTTAAATTTTAACCAATTGAATAGAAATGTTCACAAGTATTTGGATGCTACTGACAATACTACTTTGACATTTATCAATACCTTTAGTGCGTTAAGTGTGCCACACTTCAAGGATTTCCTAAAATACATTTTAGAATTAAGAACTGAGTATAGTAAAGAAGCACAGGGATTGAAATATATTCCTGTGTATGATCCCTATACCGAACATCCTGATCATGTCATTTATCCTAAACAGCGTATTTTGTTTGACGTTCCTTTATTAAGGAATCCGTCATGGCAAGAAATGAGAGTATTGCCACAGGAGTTTGGAAGATACTTAAAAGACGCTTTGTCATTTATGAAAGCCAATACTGATACTGAAAATTTTGCAGGGTTCTATGATTTTGAAATTGCCAAGGTAGAACGTAATCTGAAGATATTTTTAGACAGAGCAGAAATTAAAATAGATCAGCATCAGTTAAATGAAGCTAATTTTATAAATTTCTATAATCAATACGATGAACGCAACGGCACAAACATCTTAAAAGTATTTCCCGAGCTTAAAGCATTTTTAAAATCTAATACGCCGATTGAGATCGAAGAGGAAGTATCCTCCACTACTCGTACTAGAAAGAAATCAGTTCTTGATCTATGAATATAAATCCAGACGCATTTAGCAGTGGACAAATAGGCAGTAAGATTTGGTTATGTGAAGAATTAGAAAAACTATATAGCCAAGTCGACTGCTTGGGAATCTATGGCGGATGGTATGGCCTTACACATTTCTTACTTAAAGTTCGTGGAAATTTACAAATAGATCGATGTGTCAGCTTAGACATGGATCCTGCTTGCCAACCTATAGCAGACATGATTAATGAAAATTGGGTATGGCAGGATTGGAAGTTCAAGGCCTTTACAGAGGATTGTAACAAATCAATAACTTCTTTGCGTGACATTGACCTAATTATAAATACCAGCACCGAACATTTTGATAGTATGGATTGGTGGGATAATATTCCTAAAGGGAAACCTGTGGTATTACAAGGCAATGATATGCCACACGAAGATCATCATGTGTATTCCAGTTGCCTAGATGATTTTATCAAAATGTATCCCATGTCATCATTGGACTATAGCGGTGAAAAGGAATTCATATATCCAGACTGGCGTTTTAAACGCTTTATGATTATAGGCGAGAAATGAAAAAGTTAATTGCTATAGCAAATACAGCCAACACCACATATCAATTTTTCCCCGATGAAACTATATTAACAGTCGATACTTCCAACGACACTAATCCCTTTGAAACCATCGCACGTTGCGGCATAGCTATCGAACGACACTTTTTATCAGGTAATACTCCGCAACTTTGGGTACCTAACTTTGAATATAATACTGTTGGTATTATATGGAAGACTCCCAAAGAAGAATGGTATAAGCCATTACCTAACATGGAATACCTCCGCGGCGACGAACTTGTATTTCCCACGTTGGATGTTAACTGGGACATTTCTTGGGTAGTCGGACATCCTCGTGCTATTATAAAATTTGCCGCTTGTTGTATGCACATGAATAAAGAATTTTCTGTAAGGGAAATTCAAGATCAATCTAAAATCACACAGGGTAAGTTAATGTGGTTATCTCATAGAATTGGATTGAAAGCCTACGGGATGAACATCACTATATGAAAACCGCTGTTGTTCTTCGTGGTCACATTAGAACTTGGAATTATCTCAAGCAACATACCATTGGCCTAATATCTAAGATATATCCTGATGCAGATTGGTATGTAGTTTTTCCAGAGTCCAAAGCCGCAACCGCAGAATCGATTAAAGAAGATTTAAAAGACTTTAATGTTGCTTATATAAATGTAGTTAAAGACGAAGAATGTCCGATAGATGTCAAATATACATTTTTGGGATTTAAATGGGATACCTTTGTAACTGGTTATTGGAAACCTGCGTGGTATGATTATTTGGCATTGTTAGCCAAACGAGAATACGAACTAGCACACGACATACAATATGATAATGTGTTGGTAATACGACCAGATGTACGTTATTATATTTCTACAACCTTAGAAGATTATACAACTCCCATGGATCCTATGGCTGTGGGAAATATGAATTTTGCTTCTTATAAAGATATGTTAGGTTGGAAAACTGCGGACTTCGTGTGGCGTGCAGGTTCTATGGCAGCAGATATTATGTCTGTAAGATTATTTGATACAGCATTTACGGACATGAGTGCAAATCAATTAATATACTTTGACGAACAAGGACTACCAGGATACTATCAAGCTAAAAGTCTAATTGATGGATCCAGTACAAAAGGACCATTTGCTCAAGCAGTTATTACTCCAAATGTGTTAGATGATATTCAGGCCATTGACAAAAAAGATTATAAACATCAGGCCGATGCTATACAGCCATATAAAAATAATTGGAACTTTTTATCAGCAACAGAGCGTATTAAATTGTGTACAAAATATAAAATAGACCTAGGCGATTATCAACTAGAATTGCCTCCTGAACCTCCTTTACCTGCGGTGACACCACAAGTTGTAACTAGGGTTAGGAATTATAAAAACGTAAGATCGGTATTTGATTTATGAAAATAGTAGTGATAACAGGTGGGTTCGACCCCATACATAGCGGACATATTGCTATGATTAAAGAAGCAGCCACTATGGGCGATAAACTTGTTGTGGGTGTTAACAGTGATGCTTGGTTAACACGCAAGAAGGGTCGTGCATTTATGCCTATTGAAGAACGTCTTGCTGTATTAAATGCAATGCGGGGTGTTGGCGAAGCAGTAGAGTTCGACGACGGTGATGGTTCTGCCTGTGCCTTGTTAGAAAATTTGAAGGCAAATTATCCTTATGCTGAAATTATCTTTGCTAATGGTGGAGACCGAACAGCAAAGAACATTCCAGAAATGAGCGTCACGGGTATTGTATTCAAGTTTGGAGTTGGCGGAGAAAACAAGGCCAACAGCAGTAGTTGGATTTTAGAAGAATGGAAAGCTCCTAAAACAGAACGTTTATGGGGATACTATAGAGTATTGCACGAAGTACAGGGTATGAAAGTAAAAGAACTTACAGTTATGCCTGGACAACAATTAAGTATGCAACGACACAATGATCGAAGTGAATATTGGATAGTAAGCGAAGGCAAGTGTATTGTAAATTCAATGCTACCATCAGGATATTCATTGCCTACTTTGAAGCTAGAAACTCACGCATCACACGTTATTCCTTCGGGGGAATGGCATCAATTAACGAATCCTTTTGATGAACCGTGCCGTGTGGTTGAAATACAGTATGGAACTCGATGTGAAGAGTCCGATATTGATCGTAAACCATAAAAACACTTGACTTTAGACCCTTTTTGTTATAAACTTACACTTTGAAGATAACTATTCTTACCACGCTATTAAACAAAAGGAGGTCTTATGACTACGATTGCGAACGAGCGAGGAGTGGAAGGGGTTGAGATACCCAATTCAATTCTCAAATTTATATCTTTGATTCTTATGGCCTTGTTGCTATGGGGATCAGTAAACTTGCTACATTGGGCAGTAGACACTAAACTAGCCCACAGTGACGTAGCAGAAACTAGCGACATTACAGCAGAATTCAGAGAACGCCAAATGGGTTGTTTGGCAAAAAACATTTACTTTGAAGCTGGCAGCGAACCATTTGAAGGCAAAGCCGCTGTGGCCATTGTAACAATGAATCGTGTTAACTCAGGAAAGTTTCCCGGAGATGTATGCAAAACCATTTATCAAAAGAACGTGTTCTACGATAAGGTTGTGTGTCAATTTTCTTGGGCTTGCGATAGGGCAGTGAAATTTAATGCTGTCAATAAAACTAACTATAATGAAAGTGTTATTGCCGCACAAAAAGTCCTAATGGAAAACTATCGTTTACCCAGTTTGGAAAGAGCATTATATTACCACGCAGATTACATTGACCCGCATTGGGGCAAGAAACCTGTAGCACATATTGGTCATCACATTTTTTACAATTAAGGAATAATCACATGTTTTCAAAAATCGTTAATTCATTTGTCAATGGCTATAACGTCATTTATAATT
>Ga0208253_1000392_pt1 | contig 18714 bp, 17 predicted proteins | sample CryBogCBE10Oct08_FD_184573 | JGI IMG/M metagenome (GOLD analysis project Ga0208253, IMG submission 184573) | Freshwater microbial communities from Crystal Bog, Wisconsin, USA - CBE10Oct08 (SPAdes) | ecosystem: Environmental > Aquatic > Freshwater > Lake | place: Crystal Bog, Wisconsin, USA...
ATGGCTGACATAGCCGTGCGTTGCGGAGATGCTTTGATTGAAGAATTAGAAAAAGACCCAGAGGATGGGATTGCTGCAGTTGCTAAAAGAGTGAGAAGGAAGCCTGCAAGTGAACGCAAATGAACTAAGAAAACATCTTGAATATAAAGATGGAGAACTATATTGGATTGTTAAAACCAATAGAAAAGTAGTTATAGGAACGGTATTTAAAACAACGATAAACAATGCTGGATATAGGATTTGCAGTTTTAAAGGCAAAACTTATATTCACCATAGGTTGATATTTTTATTTTTTAATGATTACTTACCTAGTCAAGTTGACCACATTGACGGAAATCCTTTAAACAATAGAATTGAAAATTTGCGACCAGCAAACTCTTTTCAAAATCAAGCAAACCGTAAAGCAAACAAAAGCAATAAATCAGGCTATAAGAATGTCAATTGGGATGAACGAAGCAAGTGTTGGGAAGTGAAATTTATGCACCAATCGAAAAAAATGCACTTTGGTTACTTTAAAGACATTGAATTAGCTGGTTTGGTTGCTATGGAAGCTAGAAACAAATATCAAGGGGAGTATGCGAATCATGGATAAAGCACTAGAACTAGCTGATAAATTAGAGCAAGGTCATTGGGAAGGCGGCACAAGAGAACAAGCAGCCACCATGCTACGCCAGCAACAAGCTGAAATACAGGCGTTGAAAGGCGACGGAAAAGTATGTGCAAGATGCGGTGCCATTGCTTATGACCCTGTTATTACACAGACAGCAAAGACACTAACAGATGAGGAAATAATTGAAATTTGGAGTGGCATGGAAACTGACACAGGCGAACAAAACATTGATTTTGCTAGAGCAATACTAAGAAAGGCACAAGAGAAATGATAGATAAATTTTTAAATTGGTATTTTGATGGCGATGCTTGGAAATATGTTTTAGTTATTTCTTTGGGCTTTTTACTTTGTAAGTTTTTTGGCTAAGAAAGGCACAAGAGAAATGAACAATGAACCAGTAGCATGGATGATGGAAAACCCCCAAAATACAAGTGCATATTTGACCTTTGAAAAACCCACAAGAGAAATGAAAATTAGTCATCAAGCTATTCCACTCTACACCCATCCAGCAAAGACACTAACAGATGAGGAAATATGGCAGATTACCGAAGATTTTTGGAAAAGAGATTGGACAACGCTTGATGTTGGGTTCGCTAGAGCAATACTAAGAAAGGCACAAGAGAAATAATGGAAAGACTATGTAAGTTTGTATCAAGCCGTGGGATTTTAAAATCTTGCGATCATCATAATAAAAACCCGCAGTCTAGCTCTAGCCATATTGATGCAGATCTATTGGATGATTTAAAAGCTGGCGATACGATCTATGTATGCTATGAAGCGCTACCTAACTTTGTGGATAATTTTCTATCTCGCATCTTTGTTTATTTTACTTTGGTTACAGGCGATAGCGACCACGATGTAACCATGTATAAGCGTGAGACTGATATGATATTGAATCACCCTCACCTGATGAATTGGTATGTCCAAAATCGCGCTATGGAGCATCCAAAGCTTCAAGTATTACCGATTGGTTTAGATTTTCATACAGTCTGGGAAAAGGAAGGCACATGGGGATTACGTAAGATATCTCCAGTTGCGCAAGAAAGATTGTTGTTAGATAACCTATACAACGCACCTGAAAGCAAATTGAATGCTTATTATTGCAATTGGCTTACCAATGGGATGTATGGGGATCGACAAGAATGTTTGGACAAAATAGATAAAGAAGTATGTTTCTTTGAGAACTTGCCACGCGCACGTAAATTTATGTTACAGCGACAAGCTGAGTTTTTGTTTACCGTTAGCCCGAAAGGAATGTCATATGAATGTCATCGTACTTATGAATCTTTGGTATTGGGTTCTACGCCTATTGTTAAGCGCAACCCTTTCATTCACAGTCTTTATGACAATTTACCTATTATCCAAGTGGATGATTGGTCGGAAGTAAATCGCAACTCATTGGCAAAATATGCTAGCTCAATTGCAACGCAAGAGTTTGATTTTAATACATTATTTTTACAACATTGGGCTGCTAAAATTAAAGGTAAAGAATATAATCCATTACCAAAAATGAATATTGCTCAATTTAAAGAAATTTTGACAGCAAACTATTGTTAAGGATAAATATGACCGCAGAAGAGTTGGCGAAAGCCTTAGATAATTCAATCATTGGTGGAGGAGTAGGAAATATTGCAGCGCAAGCCGCCGCAATGCTTCGTAAACAAGATGAAGAAATTAAAAATTTACAAGATCAGTTTGACAAGGCAATTGAGTTTTTAGCCAAAGCAAACAACATGAGGAGGGTTATCTGATGGAATCCGTAGAAGAGATTATACTTGCGCTTAGAGCTGCGGGCTGGGATGCCCCAGAGTATGAAATTTTACCTGACGGAAGTTATCATTTTTTTCATGGAAATAAAGAAACGCATTCTCTTATTAATTCAATCAGATCCGGGGATCAAAGCCTCGGAGATGAAGCTCGGAATTAAAAACTCCGCTTTAGGAATGCACCTTCGTGGCCTATCTTTAACAGGCGATATAGTAAAAACACAAGCGGGCGGATGGCAAGTTAGTAAACATTTTGTCATGGAAAACCCGCTTCATGATTTATCCCCTATGGATGTTGCTGCAAAATACATTAGAGAAATGATAGAACTGCGTGTACAGAAATAAAAGGTTATTAGAAATTGTTAGACAATCCCCATGCCAACACTGTGGTAGGGCTGACGGAACAGTTGTGGCAGCCCATTCAAACTTACTCAGACTTGGAAAAGGACGCGGAATTAAGTGTCCCGACTTTTACATCGCTGCCTTATGCTATAGCTGTCACTCAGAGCTGGATCAAGGCAAGAACCTATCCAAGATACAGCGGGAAGAAATGTGGATAGAGGCCTATCTAAAGACTATTGCGTGGTTATTTAATAACGAACACGTTGCAATAAAGTAAGTGGGGGCGTCCGTGGGACTGGGCGTAATAAGAGGAGGAGAACGCCGCTACCCCCGTTGTTATTCTATAACTCTAACGGATCAAAGCCAAGCTCTTCTGAAACAACCTTGGCTCTACGTTTAAATTCCTTGTCATGGCTAGCCCATCTATCATTAGACCAGCGGCTCATATGAATGCATTCATGGCATAAAACACGGATTACAGTGTTTAAATGCGCGCATTTTTCAGTAGAAATGGTAATGGTATGCTCAAATTCCTCGCCATCCTCATAGATATAAGTACCCATAGCATCGGTATCTTTGTCGGCAACAAACTTAACTTGCTCAGGCAAAGGCATATTCCACCGATTAAACGGCTTCATACAGTAGATGGCAGAGTACAAATTCTGCAATATGGCTGGGGTTAATTTCATATTTCGAACTTATTGCCTTTTTGCAAGTTTTCTTTTGCTCGAATAACCCTTAAATTTTCATAAACATGAAGCCCACATACTAGCTTGTTTTTGAGCGGAATAATGTGATCGACGTGCCATTTTTCACCAGTATTTGCATTTAGCATGGCGGCAAGCGAATATAGAGCTTGTATACGCGTTTTATTAGCCCAAGCTGGGGTAGCATTAAGACGCCACGCTTTTCTTGCCATAGCCTTCATAGCGCCTTTTGCTTTGTGTTTTCTGCGGGATCTTTGGGTTGTTAATTTAACTACTTCTGGATTATTTTTGTTATATGAAACCGCTCGCTCTATTGCTCTTTTTTTAAAATCTGGGCTATTTCTGTATTCCAAAATCTTTTCTGCATTACGCTCTTCATATCTTTTTCTGGAAGCGCGAACACTATCAGCATTAGCAATCGCCCATGCTTTTTTTCTTTCGTATTCTTTTTGTTGAGATTCTGTTCTCATACTTTAGTTAAACAACCTCTAAATTCTATATTCTCGTCATCAAACACCTGAACAAGCTCTGGCAACATAAGCCGTCCTCTTTCCCAAGATAATAACGCAAAACCGGATCTCCAGTCTTTTGGACCATCCTCTGTGTAGTGTAAAAATTGACCGCCGTTTGGATCCGCTAGAGTGCCTGTTTGGACGCCATAGCGCGTTCCGTTGTAGTCGGTAATAGGTTGCACTGCCAAATTGTGTGTATGGCCTGTAACCATGTTTACGCCAGCGTTAAGGGCATTTGCTCTGCCAGCCCCAAAACCACCCTTCCAGCGGTGTTTAATGCAGGTATCTTCATTGACCCAATATGACCAGCAAGGTTGCCAATGAGGAAAGTGGTCTTTAAGGGTAAACCCTGATACACCTTCGTATTGAGGAGCCTGAGCCGCTAGGAACGTTTCAAATCTAGCATCGTGGTTACCCATACTCCATATGAGTTGAGCGCCTTTAGCTTCTCTTTGGATGTTTCCCATGAAGTCCTGACAGGCTTCTAGCTCTTCCTTAACTGTGGGGCTATGTGTCCAGCCAATTCTAGGATGCCGACTGTTCTGGGAGCCGTCAAATACGTCCCCGTTAGCTACGACAACTTTAGGCTTAAACTCTTTAATAATCATTAAAAGAGCTTTGTATGCGGTGGTGTAATCATCAGGCCAAAAGTGGGCATCTGAGAAGACTACAACGCGTCCTTTTTCCATCTCAATACCACGTCTTGCATGACCGATTACTTGTTCCAACTTTTTCATTGGAGATGGGGGATGAGCTGCAGAAGTTGTTGGCAACTTAATGCCTAGTCTGGTTTCTATAGAGCGCCGTCTGTTATAAACAGCTCTGACATCATATTTATGAATTTCAGCAAACCTTTGGGGGCTGCCAATCTTTTTCCACTCTGCTATAAACTGGTCGTCTGTTAAGTAATATCCCGGCACTGTTAGCTCCTCTATTTAGCTTTTACAGATAATACATTGATTTATATGACAATTTCAAGAAATTAGGGTAAATCCCTATTTATTCATTGATATTCTTAAGCTTTCAATCCGTTCTGCCATATCGGACATTAAGATTTTTAATCGGTTCATTTCAGCCCGCTTTTCATCCGCAGGAATATTAGGGTTGGCTTCAATAATCCGAATCTGTTGACGCAATGTAGCCAATGATTTGCTGGTTTGGTCATAGACCTTAGCCAAGGCAATATCGTTACCACGCTCAGTCACAATCTCTTGAACTTTTGCAGAATCACCAAGCTCTGCATAATGACGCATATCAGCTAATGCAGATTGTAAGTTTGCATTATTTTGATAGAAGTTAGTCATATACTTAGAGCGAGTCTCTGGTTCTGTTTTAATGAATCCCATAGCCAAGCTATCAATCAACGGTGGATGAACTTTGGTTCCTTCTTGGAATGGTTCTACCGCTAAGTCTGCAGTAGATGCAGCAGTCGCGCCCAACCAACCAAAGTATGCTTTGATGCCGTAGTCAATTTGAATTGGAGATATACCTTGCGCATCAGGATTCATAGTCAACACTTTAGATGCTGCAGAAGATACTCCGCCTAATGCAATAGCAAGCCCGCTGGTGTTATTAGTTTTACGCTCTTGCTTAGATAGACGTTCCATACCAGCAGATTCAATAGGCGCCCCAGTAAAGCTATCGGTGTTGGCATATAAGTCAATCAGTGGCTTAACCATCTGGGGTGTTGGGTTCATGGAGAATGTATTAGATAGCATAGAGCCAATGCGCTGGAAGAATACTTTTCCTTCTACAGTATCATCAGCAAACTGCTCATAACTACGCTCTGCAATAGTACCCAATGCGCCAATCTCAAATGGCTTAGGAATACGATATTGCACATCACCAATCTTGAACCACCAATAGTTATCTCTGTCCCAATCTTCGCGACGCTTAAAGTCTTCATCGTCTTTATACATTCCATATAAAGCCATAGAAGCCAACATTACAGCGCTAGAAATAGTTGAGAACTTTAATGCTTTTACTTTATCAGATTCATTTTCTAATGGTTTACCCGTAGTGGCATTACAGATAACGCGATAAGTTGGAGCTACGCCATCACGACCCAGTTTATATAAACCTTGGATACGAGCATTAAAAAATGGCACTACAGAGCCAATCACTTTAATTGCGCGGAACTGACCTTGCATTGAGAAGTCCATCAAGTCGCGGGCTTGATAAGAAGCTTCTAAGTGGGTCTTGCCTTCATCCATTAACTTTTGATACAAAGCTAAACGGTTGGCATTTTCAAACTTGTTACCAATCTCATTATAGTAATCAAGCGCCTTTTGCATGATGCCTTTGATCTTCTCTGGCGTATCCAGAATGCTGGTCTCGCTAACGCCTTTGTCAATTAAACGCTTAATCAATTTTGCTTGGTTGCCTTCATGCGCTGTACCCATCTCAAAGATACCGCCGCCAGCAAGGGCTGCCATAAAGGTAGGATGACCTTCTTTAGACATCGCTAAGCCGTTATAGATATTGCCCAACATATTGGGGGACAGTTCAGAAATAGAAGCCGACTGAATAGAATCGCGGATTAAGTTGCGAATCTTATAAGCTGGTGACATGGTAATTCCGTAACGCAGAATATTGGTAAATCCTTTAGCTACGTTTAGGAATTCTGATTTTGGTCCAAGATAGCTGATTGTAGAAATAGCATCTACTAAGTCTGGATCTGAAATTTCGTAATGTACCGCCTCACCATCACGCATTACTTTAACCGTGTTAGGTGGATATTTACCATTAGTCTGTTCTGCAACTTTGGCTACGCCCATAGTGTCGGCAGCATCAATAGTTTTAATTGCGGCTTGGTTCTTCATGGACGCAGAAAGAATGTGCGACCAGTTCATTAAGACGTTTTCCATCAAATCATTAGTCTTCTTTGGACCACCCTTGAGCATCTTACTAAACTGCTGATTGGTTAATCTTGAGGAGGCGCTGATTGATCCTACATCGCCATCTTCCATCATCTTATAGAATGGAATGTAATATAGATCATTAGCAAAACGGTTATATCCCTTTTGGTCAATGATGCCAGCATCTAGGGCAACTTTTAGAACAGACTTGTTTAATTCATTCTCTTCTTTTAAAGCAGTTTCATACACTTCTTTTCTTGGCTTGCCATTTAAGTCACCAGCAATCAGCTTATTGCGTCCGGCAACCAACTCAGGATCAAATGAACGCTTCTCAACTGGCAGGTTAGCATCGCGGTTTAGCGCCTTCCAAATCTGGTATTGGTCTACTTCAGAACCAACTGGCTTTAGGATATCCAGCAAACCTTTAGTACCGGGCTTGATATTTAATGCACCGCCGTCATTGAATACTTGACCATACTCAAGCAAACCTTGCAATCCACCATCAATAGACTTGGAAATACGAGCCATCATATAGGCAGATGGATTATACTTTTTGATAGTACGGAACTCATCAAACAGTCCAGTAATCATGCGGTCATAAAAGTTTTTCTTTAATCCTTCAAACTTTTCTTTAACTGTGGCTGGTTCTTGCGTAAATTGATTGAGAATCTTTTCCGCATACTCTGGATCTACATTATGCAGAGCGGCTTTAATCTTATTTTTGCTAGGAATTTCAGCACGAATACTTGGGTTGGTAGTGCTATATTCTCCATTGTTTTCTGTAGCTGATTTGATTTGTGTCGGATCAAATGGAACGTATGATTTACCCTTACCCTCTCTATCATTTTCATATGATAAACCATCGTAACCTTCTTTTTTAAGAATTTTTACCAATTCATTTCCAAGAGGCAAAGTTTCATAATTATGTTTTTCTTGCAGTTTTTCATATTTATCTTCATCTAATATACCCATATCCATCATTTGATCTGCTAAATGATCTGGTGCAAAAGAAGCCATATGTGAAACTTCAAGAGGATTTTTTATAGATAAATAATATTCTCCAACGCTAGGGTTTTTACTTTCAAAATCATATTGAGTTCCCCTAAACTCTGCTTGTTGTTTGGTTCCAAAGTGAAATCCCATGCTAGATAAATCTGTTTTGTATTTAGGGGAAAACACATCAATACCCTTTTGCTTGGTGATGTGGTAAACAACTTTTGGACTACCATCTTCGTTAACAACTTTGCTATCGCCAAACCAACGTTTAAATGCATCTGTGGCTTTTTTAATTTCTGCACGAATACTAGATGTTGCTTCTTTAGTGGATTGCAATTTTCCTTCTGCTGCACGACCAAAAATATCTTCTGCGGTTTGATACCCACGACGACGCAATAAATTACCAATACGTTTTAATACATTTAAAACCCTAACCATAATGGATTTAACTGGCGCAGGTTGGGTTTTATAATCACCAAAAGCATGGGCTATAGCTTCTTCCAATTGAATATCCATAGGCTCTTTGCCGTAGCCTTCAGCAATATCATATTTTTTCATCCATGTGCTTCTAGCTTTATCTTCTAATAATGCCCATTCTTTGGGAGTAAAAAATCCCAAATCTTTCATGGCGTGTAAAGCTTCATGGTTTAATGTACGCTCTGGATTATCACCGCTTAAAGAAACAGTAATTAATTTTTCAAGATACATACCATTTACTGGCGATAACTTACCATTTACATATGCTTGCAATGTATCTTCAAATTTTAATCCAACATCTGGCAATCCCATAGAACTTAGCATATCTCGCATATTCTTATAGAATACTTGTTGATCTGCTAAAAATTTGTCAGTAAATGGAGTTTTGCTTACTTCTGCTCTAAAACTAGGATTAACTGGCTCACGATTAGCATATTCTTCTGGGGTTACTGGTCCAGCAGGAGTAGCCTCACCTTCTGGCGTAAACTCAGGCGCAACCTCTTCTTCTTCGGTTGGGAATTGCTTAGCTTGCTCTTTGCGTTTTTCAATTTCATCTTCTAGCTTTTGATGCTCTAAATCTAAAGCTTGATATCTTGCGTTGGCATCAGCAGAAAATGCGGTAGGTACTGATTCACCATGATAAATTGCAGAAATCTTATCTGCCATATTGTTTATGCCGCCAGTATCCGTTGGATCATTAAGCTCATCCTCAGTCATGAATCCAACTTCGGTAGCAATCCTAGCTAAATCATCTAAAGCGTAGCCGTTCTTTATGCCTTTGGTAAATATCCCTTTGGTCTGCCCATCGGTAAGCATTTTATTTTGGTTATGGCTTGGGTTAATAATCTCTTTGTAATAAGTGCTTTGTAATGGATGTTTTTTTAAAAACTCTTTAAATTCATTATCTGCTTTATTGGATTCAATTCTAGCCCGCTCAAGCTCTTGACGCATTTTAGGAAGACGAGATTCTAAAGCAGTGGTTTGCAGATTAAACATATCCTGTTCAGTAGGATTGATAATTGCAGATTTGTTATCAGGTTTGATAGTCTTAATAATTTTTTGGTTTTCATCCAATAAATTAACGCCACTGCCTGTTCTATTAGGAACACCTTCATAGGTTTTAATTGAACCATCTGGCTCAATCATAGCTACGGGCTGCGTATTTGCTGCAGCTTCTGCTGGCAACAATGGTTTAGTCTGTGCTTCTTCTTCCGCAGAAGGAATGGTAGAGATTGGTTTATAACGCTCGTTAAATGCTTCTGGCTCAGATGGAGCAACGCGCCCATCTGGGAATACAATCATTGTCTCTGTGCCACGGGAATCTGGAACGCTAGGATCGTATGTAAGCTGTAATGGGACGGGAACAGGCTCATTATTAATTGATGCCTGTTGTTGTGCTTCTGCTAAAGTACGACCAGCTTCTGCCTTATTGGATACCCGACCAAGGATACCAAGTGGTCCAAGCAAGGATACTGCAAATGCTGTAGAGCCATATTCGTTCATGGCATCTTTATCTGTTAAAGATAATCCAGCGTTAGCGCGCTCCAACATCTGCTGGGTAACTTCGGTTGGGACTTCGCCAGCAATACCAGTAGCAGTACCTTTGGCAATCGTAGCAAATAAAGATTCTTTAGCAAGCTTTTCTGCGGCAACGCCTTCTCCAGCACCTAATAGTTTTCCTACTGTTGGTCCAAATACTTTACCCGCAATCTTGCCACCGAAAGGAATAAAGGTTTCAGCAACATCTAATGCCGCTTGAGGAACAGCATAAGCAGCAGCTTTACCACGACTAATATCTAATGGTTTACCCTCAGCTTGTTGTGCTTCTGCTTGACGCTCAATATTGCCACCATACTGCTGAACAAATGAAGGCAGAGCAACACCAGCAATACCTCCTAACACAGTACCAACTCCGGGAATGACTGAGCCTAATGCAGCACCAGCAGCGCCGCTACCAATGGTTGAAACTAAGTTTGGAACTTGTTCTGCAATTGCAGTAGGCACTTGACGAGCCACCTCACCAGCAGCAGACAATAAACCTTTTTGTTGATATGCTTGTTTGATTCTATCTAAGCTAGTGCTTTCACCGTACTTAGCACCAATCTCTTCTTCGCGTTTTTGACCAGCTAATGCGGCTTCTTCTGGAGACTTATAAAGAGATTCTGCGGCAGTTTGACCGCTAGATATAAGTTGCTCTAATCCTTTTTTAAATGCGCCACCAACCCCAGACTCTTGTTTTGGTTTTTCTAAAGAACCAATACCAAGATCTTCAGGCGAAAACTCACGTTGAGCAGGGACTAATCCTAGCTCTTCAGGGCTAAACTCTTTTGCCATAGTTTATTGTTTTTCTACGTATTTACCGTTTGATTGCAATACATAAGTTTTACCATCTCTTGTTACAGTTGCTGGTAAATTTGAACCTGTTGATGCTTCATCTGGAGCTACATATGCATCGCCATAAGCTTTTTTATTTAATGACACATATCTAGGATCAGAATAAATCTTAGATTTCTCTGCATTATATTGCGCAACAGTTTTTGGATCTCCAGCATTATACAAAGCATTTTTAGAATATCTTGCGTCTAAAGCTTTAATAGAAGAGTTCTCAAACGCATTTGCTAATGCAATATTTCTGTCTTGCTGTTTTGTTTCAAACTCGTATTGTTTCTCACCCATCTTACCTTGATATTGTGAAAGCAATGCTTCGCGATTAAGTTTAGCATTTTCTGCCGCAGAACCATATTTGTATAATGCAAGCTCTTGATTTTGTAAATCATTAGCTTCTTTGCTTGAAGCTTGATTAAGGGTTGCGTAAGTGCCAACGCCTTGTTCTGCGCCTTTGCCAATATTAACAGAAGCGTATGGAGATGTGCCACCCATCATGCCAAAACCAGCCTGCATCAAAGCAAGATACTTATTAGTTTCTTTGTCTTTTTTGGCTTCTGCTCTGGATTCTGCAATGTTAGCCAACATCTTTGCAACCATGGGATCTTGGAATCCAGAAATACCTCCAGAAGCTTGAGGCGGTGTAACTGGTGGAGTAGGATTTGTAGAGGCATCAACAACTGGAGCTGGGGCAGGAGCCGCTGCAGTTGTACCAGCAATATTTGCGCCCGGCGTTGGAACATCCATATCAGCTATTTGACCTTGATATCCTGATACTGGTGGACGAGCTGCTGCGGTGCGTTGACTGTGAGCTGGTGAGATGCTGTTAGCAATATCACTTAAGGACATAGCTTTACCGCGTCCGGGTCTTTGATACGATGTTGATGTATCAGAGCTGCTGTCATCGCTATCGTCTGATGAACCAGAAGAACGGCCACCCAATCCAACTAAACTACCTGATGGACCAGCAAAATGAGCAATACCACCTTCATTATAATTACGAGTTTCTGCAGGTAAAGATGCTAATCCTTGTGGTGAATGCAAAGCGCGCTCAACACGTCCGGGGCCAGCGTTATATGCCATTAAAGCAAGGTGTGAATCACCAAACTTATCTTGCATTTGTTTTAAATATGTAACGCCACCTTGAATATTTTGGTATGGGTCTGTTGGATCAATACCCAAAGCCTTAGCAGTGGCTGGCATTAATTGCATAACTCCAATAGCGCCTGATTTAGAGCGAGCATTCTCAGGGTCTTTCATTCCGCCAGTTTCTTTATACAAGGCATGAAGCGCAATATTTGGATCTAATTTTTGACGTTTTGCTTCTTCAATTACAGCATCATGGTATTTATGACCTTTTCCAAATCCAATGCCTTCGGATTCAGGTCGCATTTGGATAGCAGCAGAGGGATGTATACCAGATCCTCCATCGCCAGCAGCGATTGCTTGAATAATGTCATTGTCGGTTCCTGATCCATAAAGCTGGGAAAGTTCTCTATCTTCGTCTTCATCATCCATTCCTCCAGCAGCAAATCCTAAGATACCGCCTTGAGCCATCTGTGTTGGTAAATTGCTTTGTGCCGCTTCAATTCCTTGAGTATCTTCAGGAGCTGGTGCTTGAGCTACTTCAGAAGCTACTTGTTGTTCTTGTGGCATTCTGCGTGGCATACGGCGTGGTGCAGATGCTGCCATAATTTGGTCAGCAATAGGTGGTTGCTGCTGTGGTTGTTGCATAGCCATAGCTTGTTGCTGTTGTTTCATTTTATCTTGAATCATTGGAACGCCAACATATGCTGGCAAGGTTCCATCTGCTACAGCTTGATGAAGTTGTTGTACGGATAGATTGTTAGCCGCATTCATACGGCTCATTAGACTATTAATCATACTTGCTCCATCTTAATGCCAAGCATATCGTAATGAACATACTTGTAGCCATTACTATCAGTAACAACAGCTTGTGGCATAAATTCTTCAACATCATCAGCCATAACACCACGATAGCGTCCATGACCGGCTTTATCTTTAAATTCTGCTTTATATTCAAACTCATACACTGGTAAACCATTAGGTAACCAGCCTACTGCTTCAACATTTTCTTTGGTACGTGGGTCAGATGATGTACCATTCATTGCGTTGTACATACCTAAACCAGCGATACCAGCAGTTCCTAAACCGGCTGCTTGAGAAACTGCGCTAGGAGCGGCATTGTATTGTTGGACGGTAGAAGACTGCAATGGCAAACCGCGCAACTGAGCATTCATAAATGCAAGTTGTTGCTCTGGGTATTGTTGTGCCACAGCATAGTTTTGAATTGCTTGATTAATAACTTGCTGTTGATTTTGTTGTTGTGCTGTACCGGCTTGGTTTTGTGTATTAAGTACATTCATTTGAGCAGCAAGGCACTGGGTTCCTAATTGACCTAATGCTTGACCGCCTTGGATTCCTGCCTGTCCACCTTGTAAATTCATACCAGCTACATTTGTAGCAGCTCCTTGGGCATTGTTATATGCTGTGTTATATGCATTACCGATTAACTGATTATTAGCCAACATTTGGTTCTGTTGATTTAAACCAGACATCAAGGCTTCACGGCTGCCACCAAAAGCACCAGCGCCAGTAGCCTGACCTTGTTCTTGAGCTTGGTTTATTCCATATTGCTGATTAGACAATGCTAACGCTGGATTCAATACATTTTGAATATAAGGATTCATGTATTGACCGATTCCCTGAGCGCTTGTCAATGTATTTTGCAATCCTTGTCCAGCATTTAAAGCCTGCATAGAACCCATAGCTGCGGATCCTGTTGCAGCGCCAAACTGACCGGGCTGTGTAAGATTAGCAGCACCTTGTTGGGCTTTTTGTTGTAATGGGCTAAAACCCGCTACATAGTCTTGTGGGTTAGTACTATATGGAACATAAGGTTTTACACCGGTAATCTGAATACAACAACCGCTACCAGATGTGTTAAATAACTGTTGTGTTGTAGCACCAAGCATAGTTTGAACATATGGCTTGGCATAGCAAGGAATATTGGTATTTTGTACTGTAGTTTGAGTAGGCGCAGTTGGTTGAGGAGAAGGAGCTGGACCACAGCATCCATGCAGAGTCATTCCACCACCAGCAAAAGCCATACGACCATTGCGTGGTTTAAAAGCCTGTTCGGGCAACATTCCAAAATGCGGTCTTTTCATTCTCATATTTGTGTCTCTGCAATCGTATATCGTTTAAAAAATCCAACCCGATAAAGTAATCTTTCCATTGAAGGTCTTACTGCTGACCGAATCCGTGTTGCTCCTAAACCTTTAAGGATCTCTTTTAATTGCTTCAAGGTATCCTTTGTAATAATTCCTTTGCCACCAGTCGCTGTTATAAAAGCAACCCTATGGTTAGGGTAATTATTAAATGTTATGGTCATTGCACCATGTATTACATTATTCTCGTCTACTGCTACTACCAACATCCATTGCCCAGTTGTTAAGTACACTTTAACGTGTTCTGAGCTGTAATCTCCACCACCGTATTGCTGTGAATCAACAATATACTTTTCAATTAATGGCCAAGTTTGGCTAATATATTGAAGCCCTACGGTTTTAATTATCATGCTGGTACGAACTTTTCACCTTTAATTTGTTTACCTTGTGTCTTACGTCCAGTACGTGCATGACGTACTTTATCCATCATTTTGTATAAATGTTTTGCGCCAGCATCAGTAGAGCCGTTTCCTAAACCAGAAACAACATCGGCTGGCACTACAAATTCACCATCAGCTAGACGGGCTTCTTGTTTGCCACCAATCGTTGCTGGGATGTCATCAGACATACCATCGCCGGGGCCTTTGAGCAGTCGTCCACCATCAGAATAACTGCCTAAGCTATAAGTTTCTCCGCCATGCGTATATCCACCTGAAGCTAAACTCATCAATCCGCCCCCAGCAGCAGCCATACCAGTGTAATTAGCTTGATATGGAGGGCGTGGAGGTACAACTACATCGGGTTTATAGTTATTAGGATCATAATGGAATTTAGATAAACTGCCACCAGTATCAATAGCATTAGGTGGAGTATAAGCACCAACTGGACGTTTGCTCATTGCACCTAAAGCATCAATTCCAGCAGAGGTATATAACTGAGTGTTAGATGGACCGGTAACTTGACCAAACATATTGGGTGTTGATGCAGCTGGCGTTATTCCATTATATGTATTAGTGAATGCTTTTCCATAAGCATTAGCTTGATCCATAGTCATACTGCCATTTGCTACATTTTCACTTAATTGTTGGGGAGTAAGAGTTCCTAATGTGCCGCCTTCAATTGGCGTTCCAAGTGGTACTGTAGCAGTTCCGGCTTGAGCAGCTTTTGCCGCAATGTCTGGATTTGCACCAGCTTGAGCATTTGCTATTGCATTTGGATCATCGGGCATAAAGCCAGTAAAAGCACCACCTACACCACCCATAAGGGCGGCCTGTAAAGGGTTTTTACCAATAGCAGCAGCGGTCAAACCGCTTAATCCAGCACCAGTAGCAGCACCAACGGCAGCTCCACTAGCTCCGCCAGCAGCCATCATTTCTGGTGCAATCTCAGCAGCTAATTCAGGCGCAGCAATACCTGCGGCTACCATTAGCCCCATATCCAGCAATCCGTTTCCGCCTCCGCCACCACCGCCCATAATGATTCCTTTAAAGAATTTTGCTCATTTTACCCTTTAAACTGCCGCTCCGCTACTAGACATCCGTAGAACCAGCGTATTGACTCATAGTCTTTAATACGCCATAAATTGCAGGAATTAAATCACCTTTTAAATCTTCAATAGCGATGTAATGAGCATCTTCACGCACAGTAGCCATCCCCGTTTGACGAGCATTTTCATCGTAATGAATCGCCACTTGCACTTGGATATTGTCCTTTGTGCCAAAAAAGTTAGTAATTCTAGCGTAGGCTTGAGGAGCTGGTACGCCAAATTGAGTGCTTGGTAAATTGAGTTTTAATGCCATGTTAGTTCCTTTATGCTAATTCTGCCGTTTCTAATCGGCAAGTCCATCTAAGTGAAGTTGATGCTGCTCCTGTTGCATTGACTGAAATACCGCCATTGGTAGTATCTGCGGTTACTGTTATTGCCCCTGTTACACCCCATCCGCCCGTTACTGCCCCCGTTGTTGCGGCTAAAAGTGTAATTATAGGGCTTCCAACAATAGCTACAGAAGTTGCTGAAGCGCTAGTTCTTTGAATGACACCTTTAATCTCCCATCCAGCGCAGTCAGTAGTTGCTGTGTTTTTAGCGGCAATTAAACCTCTAAATGTGTATACAGATGATGTAGAAGCTGATGGGGCTGGTAAAGATGGAATACCTTGCGCTCCAGTTCCAGCGTAAGATAAAACTTGTAATTCTGTTGTTGTAGCATTTGATGTGGCAACACCCAATACAAAAACTTCAGATTGGGCATCACCTTGAGCTGAAAAGATTCCTCCACTAATTGCTTGCGCTGTTGCAACTCCTCTGGTTGTAGCATAAGCACCTGAAGCCATAGAATATGCTCCACTAGCAAGGTTTCCTTCGCCTCCAGTTACAACTGATGCTGCGCTAGTGGCATTGTTCGACCATCCACCAAGAACTGATGCAGATGTGCTTGTTGCACTGTTTGTTGCATAAGAACCCGGTCCATAAAAACCACCACCACCAACAAACGAAGCAAGTCCTGTAGCTTGATTTCCTCTGCCACCCACTACTACAGACCAATCGCCTGAAGCTAAGTTTTTGCCGCCACTATTACCAGCATCACCACCACCACCGATAAATGAATAACTACCTGTAGCTTGGTTGTTTCCTCCTCCTACTACTACTCCATGAGGGGTGTAGAAAGATAGAGTGCTTGTAGATGAGCCTGAAGCGTTTTTACTTAAAGTAAGTGCTGTTCCACTAATGGCAGCTACATAAGTATCACTAGCAATAGAAGTGCCTGTTATGTATTGACCGACTTTGATGTTAGCGTTACTGCCTGACAATGTAACCGCAGTAGTAGCGTTCATTGTGCCACTTTGAGTAGTTACAGGAGAACCACTTGTTGCACTATTAGTAAATCCACCACCAATAAAATTATAGTATCCAGCAGTAGTATTTGATACACCACCTACAATAGCTGAAGAATTAGCACCATTGGCATTGTTTGAGCTACCACCGCCAATGAAAGAAGCATATCCATTTATTTGATGTCCTGAACCACCAGCAATATTAGAAAATTGACCACTAACATTATTGTTATATCCACCGCTAAGAACCGAATATGCTCCGCTTGCAACCGAAGCTGCATTAGACCTTAAGGTCTGCCAATCAACAGCATTAGTACCCCTAGCATTACCACCTACTGTAGATGAAGTAGTAGCTTGTGCTTGTAGTGCGCCTGTTCCTGCTGGAGAAACATAAAGACTACCATCTGATTGAAGTCCTAGTCCTGCTACTCCACTAAAGGATAGGGTAGGAGTTCCGTAAACTGCTGTGGTTGTTGTTGGGACATAGGTGTTTACAACAGAGCCGATTTCTAACTGGCCACCCCAAAGATAAATTGTATTTGGGCTTGAAGCAGTTTTTCTAATCCAAACACCAGCATAAGTTAACTGTGCGGATTCACTTAATGAAACTCTTTGCCATGATGTTGTCAAATTTATAGTTGTTACGCCTGCTGTTGTTCCGGGGTCAACTAATTCAGCAGTTCCACCAGCTACATCAGCACGAATATAAATGGATTTAGTATTTGTTAATCCAGTCCACTGTCCTAACTTTTGATTATATAATCCAGTACTATTTGAAGCAGAACCCCAAGCAATAGAAGCGGCAGTTGATGAACCATCAGGAGCAGTTGTAGCATTATCCGTTGCTGTGACATTGGTTTGTTTTGTCCATGCGGCATTTTGAAAGGTTTGAGAATATGTAATAAAGTTTTCACCAGTACCTTTTAATACTTCTGTCTGTCCTGTAATAGTAGTAAATGTGCCAGTATTGGGGGTTGTTGCGCCAATGACTGTGTTGTCTATTGTTCCACTAGTAATTGCGGCAGATGTAATGGCGCTTTGCCATGCAGTACCATTCCAAATAACTTCTGAGCTTAGAGTGGTATCAAAATATTGCTGACCGATTGTTAATCCTACTGCTGGTCTTTGCGCTGTAGTTCCGTAAAAAACTTTAGATGATGCGCCCGTGAAATTATCAAGTTGCACAAAATATAAGCGCAAAGTGTTTAGAATTTGGTTTAAATATGATTGGTCATATGTAGGACCTGCAACCGGTAAATTGGGCGCTTTGGTAGGAACAATTGCTGGTTCAATCATCTTCTGCCGTCCTGCTTGACATCAAATCTAGGCGTTCCTAACTGCCACTGGGTTCCAATAGTATTAGAGTAGCACTTAAACGCCATTTGACGCCCGCGTAATCGTGTATAAACTTCGCCAGTAAACTGTTGTACTGTATATTCATTTGGGGTTGGAGTTGCGTAGGTTTGACTGCTTGTTACTTGATTTAAGTCGGTGCTTCCATAAGCCGTACCAGAGTTTTGACGCGGATAAATAGCCATCGTAACCTGCGGGTTAGCTTGATTAGATCCGTTAAAGTTTACGTCCGGCAATATGCGCCATACAAAACCAAAATGCTGACCTGAATTATTATTATCTGAAGCCATAATTCCAAAGTCAGAAGATTGAATGTATGCATAAATAGGTTGGGTATTAGAAGTTGCATTATCATCTACTCCGCTTTCATGGTATAGAAGTCGGCTATTGTAATCTGCAGCAACTGGATTAGATTGAATATTGTCTTGCAACCAAGCGCTTCTGCCATTTAATGCCCATGCCGTTCCTGTTCCAGATCCTGTAGCTGTAGCAACAAAATATGTACCAATATTATTATTAACTGCGCCCGCTTGTGTAAAGTTAGTGTTTCCTTGTGTAGCAATAACATATTGTTGGCCAACAACAAAAGATCCAGCATTTACTTGTACAGTTTCAAATGTGCCATACGACCAAGCATTGTCTACATAGTTATAGATTACGTATTTGTCTATTGAATTATTAATGC
>Ga0208253_1000395_pt1 | contig 18660 bp, 13 predicted proteins | sample CryBogCBE10Oct08_FD_184573 | JGI IMG/M metagenome (GOLD analysis project Ga0208253, IMG submission 184573) | Freshwater microbial communities from Crystal Bog, Wisconsin, USA - CBE10Oct08 (SPAdes) | ecosystem: Environmental > Aquatic > Freshwater > Lake | place: Crystal Bog, Wisconsin, USA...
GACGAACATAGACCTTGGTCAAGACACCTGCACCCGATGCGATCGAGTCAGCTGCCATAGTCAGACCCTGGTTAAACAAGGTCATCGTCAAAACACCCGACAAGAGATACGGCAAGAAGGACTGCCCGTCAGGGAGCTTCGCCTTGAAGACAGTATTGAAGACATAGAACATCACAGCGGTCGTGAACAATGGATTGAGCAGCGACCACCAAATACCGATGACTGAACGCTTGTAACGAACAGTCAGATCACGTGCGACCAAGAGCTTAAGAAGTGAGCGCTTCTCCCAGACACCCTTTAAGGCCGAGATAACCGGGGTCTGCGGAATCGATGAGTCATAAATAACCATGTTAGAAACCGCCACGAGTATCAATAATAGGGACCGATCCCAAGGCGTCTAAATCAGTGCCAGTATGTGGGTTTACGAGTACCGCTAGGTCATACCCCGCGCTCAAAGCAGCTGATGCTTCGCCCCGCCACTGCCCCACCACATGATCGTGCCAGACCACATCTGCCCCAGCGCTGCGCAGCAGCGAAATTAATGACTCCGCTGGAGTCTCACGAACATCAGCGACATCAGGCTTATATGCCACACCCACCACAACAATCTTCTTCCCTGACAACGATCCCAAGATCCCTGCAGCGACTCCAACAAAATAAGAAGGCCGTGACACGTTCACTTCATTCGCTAAATCAATAAAGCGAGTCGATGCGCCGATCTCACGCGCCTTTGCAGCTAGATACGTTGGATCAACCGGAATGCAATGCCCTCCCACACCTGCTGATGGGAAGAACGGCATAAAGCCATATGGCTTGGTGGATGCCGCAGCAATCACTTCACGCACATCGATCTTCATCGCTGCACAGAACTCAGCGATCTCGTTGATAAATGAGATATTTACCAACCGGAATGAGTTCTCTAATAACTTCGCAGTTTCAACTACCTCAACCGATGAGTAGGAAGAAACAGATGAAACAAACTTTGAATAAAACGCAACGGCACGCGTAGTAGCACCCTCACTTAACCCAGCCACTAGCTTGGGAGTGTTCTTCACATTCCACTTCTTATTCGCTGGATCAATCCGCTCTGGTGAATAAGCAAGATCGCGCCCACTAAAAATCGGCGCCAAAACATCACGAGTAAACCCAGGTGAAACAGTCGACTCATTGATCACCAACGCACCCGCAGATACATACCCAGCGACGGCCCGTGCACCCGCCAACAACAATGAGTTGTCAGGATTACGGTCCGCATCCAACGGTGTAGGCAGACACAAGATCACAACATCAGCCCCAGCAGCATCTGCAAAATCAGTAGATGCCCGGTAATAAACCTGCGCCGCTAAATAAGCATCCGCAATATCCCCGATCGGAGACTTGCCTGAGTTAAGTCCAGCGACCCGAGCCGCATCGGTATCAATGCCAACGACTTCGTAGCCTGCCTCAGCGGCAGCGAGAGCGAGTGGCAGGCCAACATAGCCCTGGCCGATTACCGCTACTTTGCTGCTCATAAACGAAGGTTATCGGCTTATTAAGCCCCAAAATCCTTATGGGCCGTGGCAGCCTCAGCTGTCTTTGATGCAAAGGCATCAATCTGACCAACTATCGCCTTTGCCCCACCAATATCCCCTGATGCCTTGAGGTCCTCACCCAACTGCAAGAGGTTCTTGTAGTTCCATGGATCTAGAGCGGCAATCTTTCTGCGATATCCAGCAGCCTCAGCGATGCTCTTGGTCTGCTCATCAATTAACGCCAAGGTATTTAGCGCATCGAATGATCGTGGATCAGATGCCAAGACCGCAGATAAATCAGCCTTACCTTCAGGAATCTGACCTGCCTGAGCGATCAATACTGCAACCGATGTCTTCACATGAGCATCCTGGAATCCATATCCAAGTGGCTTACGTGCCAGCTGCAAATATGGCTGCAAATTCTGTGATGTCGGTGCCGCATATGACCGCAGAGTCTTCAGCGATGAATCAGCCAAATACATAGGGATCACCAATGCAAGCGCCACAACAAACAACAGACCAGATACCAATGGCTGCGCTAATGAGACCGTGCCAGTAGAAACCTTTTTCTTCGCCATCTTGGCTTTTGTCTTTGGACTCAAGTTAGAAGCAAGCTTCTCTTCAACAACTTCAATCACTGAATCCTTTGAAAGCGCCACAACGATGCCACCAAGCAACCATCCCCAGATAGCGATACCGACGTTATCGATCGAGATCAGAGACTGTGCTTCATATGTCACCCAAGCACCAAAGAAAGTGGCAACCACAATCTGTGTGACTCCAGCTGTATTACGCAAAGCCACAACACCACGCCACGCAATAAATCCAGTAATGGCCAAGAAGGCGATCAAAACAAAGATTCCACCTGTAGCGGCCAACTGAATCGGCACATCGTGTGCAGCATTCGACACGATATCTGGCCCACGACGTAGTGCCTGGGTCGCATCACGGTACTGTCTAAAGTAAGCGCCATATCTATCTAATCCGATACCAAACCATGGATGGCCTTTAAACATCCGCACACCAGCACGCCAATAGTCACCACGATATGTCACAGATGCCTTATAGAAGAATCCCTTCAACGGCCCCTGATTGAGCATGCCCACTAATCCCGCTGCTCCACCAACAACACCAAGGCCAACCAACACCCAAGCGGCAATCTTCTGGCGCTGATAGACCCACACAACAACAACCACGCCAACACCAATTGCACCAGCCAACAAACCCTGACGTACCTGGCTAAAGACAATCGTCACTAGCAACAACAAAACGTTCACAACTGACCAAATACGAACTAATGCACTCTTAGTGCTATTCACAACCAACCCAAAGGCCAAGACCATAAAGATCGCCATCACTGCTGCTGCAAAGTCCGGGTTACCCAACGTCGAAAGCACGCTGTTATAAGGGTTATTCCACTTAATGAAATCGATCTTGAAATGCTGAAGGAATCCATAGAACCCAACAACAAATCCCACAACCAGCGTCACTCGATCAAACAGAGCAACATTCGAAAGATTGACCAAGAACGCAGCCGCAACGAAGAAAACAATCAATGAGAAGTACGACAAGAACCCAGTCCGACGGGCATAGTCTCCAAAGATCCCCTGCAATTTCACATCCGTAGCGAAGAACGCCAACAGCAAAGTCAGCGAGAAGACCCCACTAAAAACTAATACAGACCGATCCAAGGCCGACTGCCATCGAGCCTTAACCTGGAAGCCGACCCACCCCAATAGCCAGAAGGCCACCGAGTAAAGGATCCACGACTTCGGGGCATTAAAGGGATCTTCAATCGAAGCCCAGATAAAGAGCGTTACCAGGGAGCCACCAACAAAAAGCCAATTCAAGGCCGTTCGGTCAGGATGCTTAACAGCTGTTGCCATGACCCCAAGGTTACCCGAGTGAAAGGGTTTCGTTATGTGGTGGCTCCTTGCTCTAACTCTAAATTCAAACTTACTGAGGAAATTTTTTCACGCTTAAGTGCCCGAGCGAGGTTTCTAGCCACAGTACTGCCGAGCACATAGGAAGGCTGAGCAATCGAGCTAATAACAGGTGCAGATTTTTTCGCTAAGTCTGACCCGTCAAATCCTACGAGTTTAACTTCCTTTGGCACTTTCATTCCATTACTCTGCAATACCTTCATTGCTCCTAGAGCCATAAGGTCATTCGCTGCAAAGACTCCGTCAAAATTTAACCCCTTATTCATAAATTTTGTTAGAGCTACTTCTGCGCTTTCTTGCGTGAAATCACCCTTTAGAACGTATTTAGGATCAAATTTAATTTTTGACTTCCGTAGTGCCTTCTCATAACCAGTTAAACGTTCACGTGCCGATTGGATAGTAAGGTCTCCTGTAATCGTGACGATTTTCTGACATCCCCTGTCAATGAGATGCTCAGTTGCCAACTCGCCACCCAGCTCGTTATCCACGCCCACGTAAGTGAATCGACTAGATTCCCCTTGATTTCCCCCAAACACCACAATCATATTCTTGGGTACAAATTTCTCTAATATTTTAATATCGCGGTGCCACCCAAATATCGCAACACCATCGTAATTACCGCGAATTAAAGCATTGACCAAATTCTCATCCGACTCGTTCTTCGAGTGAAAAAAGAGAACTGGATGAAGGCCCCCAGATGAAGCATCATCTATAAATCCCTGAACTACTGACTTCCAGAAAGGATTTAAAAAAAACTCTTCGGTAGATTCTTCGAGAACCAGGGCAATTGATCCCCCTCGTCCTCCTGCGAGCTTTCGAGCATTTTGGTTTGGGTGATATCCCAACTTTTTAATTGTTGCTTCTACTAATCTCTTCTTATCCTCTGAAACCGACGCCGTTCCATTCATTACACGCGACACAGTCGCTTTGCTCACTCCTGCAGCAGAAGCAATTTCATCGATGGTATAGCGTTGATTTGTCACCATAAGAAAATGTACTTATTCAATTACCGAATTCGCTGCAACAATCTTTTTGAATTCAAGACCACTTGCTTTGATAGTTCGCTTTTGGGTTTTATAGTCAACATGAACGATTCCAAAGCGCTGTGAATACCCCTCAGCCCACTCATAATTATCGAGTAATGACCACGCGAAATAAGCTTTGACTGGGGCGCCAAGTTCAATCGCCTCACTCAACGCCACCAGGTGAGACTTCAGGTACGAAACTCGACGTTCGTCATTAACAACTCCGCTGGCATCTGGCTCATCATTTATGGCGCAGCCATTTTCGGTGATGTTTATAGCTCTAATTTCAGGCCAGTCGCGATGAATGCGAAGGACTAAATCTTTCAGACCATGCGGGGTTACTGGCCAGCCAATATCTGTCAGCTTGCCACTAAATCGCTCTGGAATGGATGTATTCGCACGGACATCAAGGGGCAGGTAAGAGCCTTCACGGAAAGTTTTATCCTCTGGCCGAGCGGAACGAACAAAACTATCGCTGTAAAAGTTCACACCAAGAAATTCATTTGTACACTTCACAAGGTCCATATCGCCTTCGTGGATTAACCCATCAACAAGGTCCCCATAAGCTTCGAGCAGTGTTTCTGGATATTTTCCGCATTGAACGCCATCAATCCACCAACGGTTAAGGTTTCCGTCAAGGAGATCTACTACTTGCTTAAGTGATTCATCTTCTTGGTTTTCATTGATGTAGTTAGTCATATTGACTGTAATACCAACTTTTGCAGATTGATCAATAGATTTGATCGCACGTGTGGCCAATCCGTGGGCGAGCGAAGTGTGATGAGCTGCTGCAACTGCTGCACGATAATCTTTCCGACCAGGTGCATGAACTCCAATTGAGTAACCTAGCCAACTAACGCACCAAGGCTCGTTGATCGTGATCCAATTTTTAACACGATCGCCAAATGCTTCGGCGCAAGCTTTTGCATAGTCGGCAAATGCAAAGGCAGTCGAGCGATTACTCCACCCTCCGTTATCTTCTAAAGCTTGTGGCAAATCCCAATGGTACAAAGTAACCATTGGTTCAATACCTGCAGCGATCAACGCATTAATTAAACGTTCATAAAAAGCGAAGCCCCGTTCTTCGCGAACCCCATTTCCTGCTGGAAATAACCGCGGCCACGCGATAGAAAAGCGATAAGCCTTCACGCCAAGTTCGTGCATAAGTGCAATATCTTCAGGGAATCGGTTGAAATGATCACAAGCGATATCCCCTGTGTCTCCGTTTTTGACTTTACCGGGAGTTTTGCTAAAGGTATCCCAAATACTTACTCCGCGGCCGTCAACGGTGGTGGAGCCTTCAATTTGATAGCTGGCTGTGGCAGTGCCCCAAAGAAAATCATCCGGGAAACTATGCTCCATTGTGACCGCCATTCTCGTTCAATCCTGCTGAAAGGGTGCTTGTGTTTTGATCCCTGAACCGTTTACATATCCTAGTGAAAGCGGTTTCATAAGGAAAATCAAGGGGTTATGTGAAGAAAAAATTGATCTGGGCTGAAGAGTTCCACTATCGATCTGGCGGACGCCCTGACCCAAAAATATGGAACTTCGACCTTGGCGATGGTTCGACCCACGGCATTCCTGGTTGGGGAAACAATGAACGAGAGTATTACACCGAGACCTCTACCTATCTGGAAGATGGTCTAACGATCCACGCCCTCAAAGAACCCTCAGATAGTTCGCTGGAAACTTATTACGGTAAAGCTGAATGGACCAGTGGAAAAATCCATACCGCGAAGAAAGTTACGTTTCAATATGGTTACTTCGAATTTGTTGCAAAGGCACCCTTGGGTGGCGGGACGTGGCCTGCGATCTGGATGCTGGGTGCATCGATAACACACTCCCCTTGGCCCTCTTGTGGTGAAATCGATATTTTTGAAGGAACTGGGAATGAACCACACACTATTCGAGGAACCCTTCATGGCCCGGGGTATTCCGGCAATGAAGGTCTTACAGCGGCAACTATCCATCCGCAAAAAATCTCGGATGATTTCAATACTTACGGACTTCTCTGGCTCCCGAATCGCATTGAATGGTTCGTGAACGGCACCTCATATTCTGTCATTGAAAGAAATGATCCTCGGCTCCATGGCAAAGAGTGGCCATTTAATGCTGAGTTTTACTTGATCATCAATCTTGCAATGGGTGGGTGGTTTGCCAGAGATATCGATCCTGCTCTTACTCAAGCACACTTTGAGGTGGAATCAATAAAAGTTTTCTCAGCAGATGGAGTCGGCCAAGTTAAATTCCACAGCTAATGTTGGATTACTTCTCCAACACCATTAATGGTTGATACGTGAACATAGTCCACTGAAATATTCGCACTCTTGAGCTTCTCGTCGATTGCTCCACCAAAACTACCACCCATTGCAAGATTGATGATCAAGTAAAACTCATGATCAAAGACCCACGTATGCGCTGGATCGGAAAGTGATGATTTGTTTAACGTTCCAAATGCTTTTCCATCTACATACCAAGTGATTTGATCTGGAAGCCAATCGACTGCGTATGTGTGATACTCGCTCGAAAATCCGTTATCCATAGAGACTGTGTAGGACTGCCCAGAGGCTGGCCCATGTGGAGTACCGTAATTGGTCGCTGGATCGCGACCAAGAAGTTCTGTTATATCAATCTCACCACATCCCGGCCATGGTCGATCATCAATATTTGCGCCGAGCATCCAGAGTGCCGCCCATGTGCCCGCGCCAACAGGACCCTTCATGCGGGCTTCAATACGACCATATTTGAATCCAACGTTTCCCTTGGTCACCAATTTTGAACTCACCCATTCGCAAGGTGAACCGTAGTAACACGTATTTAATCCAGCACCATCGCGAGTTGCTGTTTGCACAAGAGCACCTGAGGAATCAATAGTACTGAGTGAATCCAAGTACCACTGTCGCTCTTGATTTCCCCAACCACGGTTCTTATAGGCAGTTCCATCACCATTTTCAGGAACCCATACTTTGGGGTTGATCGCAGTGCCTGCATTAAATTCATCAGACCAGATTAATTTGTATATTCGCGGAGTCACAGGAATTGTGATGCTATTTGAAGTGATTGAAGTGGACCTAAAGTTTTTTGCAGAATATGAAACTTTTACAGAAATATCTAAACCTTGATCCCCTGTTGCCAGTTGATAAGTTGCAGTATGTGCACCTTTAACCTCAAATGGACCAGAGAACCATTGATATGATGCAGTAGCTGCCCCAGGTGTTGTTGTTGGGAGTTTGATTGCCATGATTGTCTTGGCATCGTCAGCGAAAGTTATCGTTGGATAGCCATTGACCGCCACATTTCCGATCACAATCGGATTAGAAAGTGCGTTGATACCTTGAGCACTCTCTCGGAAAAGAATTGTTGTTCCTCTTTTTGAGGGCGGATTAAAGCTCTTGCCACTTTTGCCGATGACGACCTTGCCATTCACCAACCAGCTGAATGTGCTCTTGACCGGGGTAGACCACGTCGCAGGCGTTGCAGTGATGGTCCCACCGATTTTCGTAAGAGATATCGAAGGGGGCGTCACAGCGGTGAGCGCATCAGCAGCTCCTTGAGGAGCAGCATAAAGAGTGGTGACGACCAAGAGCGCAAGGCTTGATAGCAGAATCGAGACCTTGCGCATCCTTAGTTTCCTTCTCTTCTTACTGAATTCCGGTGCTTTTGAGACTTCTTACTTCTTTATATACCCCTTAGGGCAGGTCGGATTAGTCCCATTAATTTTGACAATGGTTTTACCTTTGACACAACTGATCGTGGAAGTAGCGGCTTTTACCTGAACAGGAGTACCAAAGAAGTGAAGTTCTAGGGAATCTGAAGTTACCGAGTTTGCTCCCGTTACGGTGGGGGTAAGCGCCACCGTTGCTGCACCGATCGAACTAGGTGCCGCAGTTAGCGAAGCCGGCTTAGCTTCACCTTTTGCATGGGTGTCCTTAATGGTGAAAACCGCGTAACCCATCGCATCTGAAACTGCTGAGAGTGTGGTTGCACCGACTTTGAGCTGAACAGTGGCATTAGGTAGAGCAACACCAGAGTCATCTAATACTTTGTAGGCAACAACCACAGTTGATCCGACATTTACATATGCGCCTTTGACTCCAGCAGATGTCGTGAAGGAATTTGTCGCATCCAATACTGGAGCAACTAACTTTAGCGTAGGAGTCTTTGCAGACTGAACTGCTTGAGACTTTGGAATGTAATAATGGAATTCCGTAAAAACTGAGTGATCTGGCTTCTCGCCAGCGATCTCAAGGAGCATTTGCGAATGTAAATCATTCAAACCATCAGCACTTATATTCGGTGCTGCGGTCCAAGAGTCTGGCTGCGGTTCTCCCAGCGGTGCAGCGTCTAGATCTTTGACAGCAAAAGTTACATTTCCAAACGCGTCAGTTGCATGGAAGACATCCCCTTGATCTAATGGTGGCTTGTCGACGCCTTTTGTAACCAAGTTATCTACTTGGACAATAGAAGATGAAGTGCTGTAACCCTTGTTTACTCGCAGTTTCACAACCTGATTGACAAGCGGAGATCCGTTTTTATCAGTCACGTGGTAAGTCAGATTTGAGGTGGAGCCGACTGGAACAAAGGTGCGTTGATAAATTACGCCAGTCCCAAACCATCCATTTGCAACCCACCCATCAGCCATTTTCTGATTAGCAGCTGCTTCGCTGGTATTCGTAGCATCGAGATATGGCGTCAAAAGAACTGCATGTGCATCCTGGGGAGCGTTTCCTGCAGCGAACGCCGAGCCAGCTAATCCTCCGCTTGTTATGGCGGTTAGCACTACGGCAATTACGCCGATTACCTTCTGTCTTGTAAGCATTCCTTCTCCATTTCTGATTACTTCTGCTTAAAGAATTACCTTTTATCCCTTAACTGCACCATCCATGACACCGGTAACGAGTTTTCGACCCACAAAAATAAAGAGAATGAGTAGCGGTGCGGTAGCTAAAAATGCCCCACCCATTTGCAGTCCATAGTCTAGGCCATACATAGGCTTCAATTGTGTGAGGGCGACCTGCAATGTAAAGTGCTTAGGACTTTGCAGAACAATGGTTGGCCAGAGATAGTCATTCCATGCCGCCAAGAAAGCAAAAAGTCCTAAAACAAAGCCACTTTGCCGGATTATCGGAAGAACTATTTGGAAGAAGATTCTCGGCACAGATGCGCCATCAATGCTGGCAGCTTCGAGTAATTCGTTGGGAATTTGGGCGTCGATTATCTGACGCATCCAGAAAACTCCAAATGCCGTAATCAAGGCAGGGACAATGAGTCCGTACAAGGTATCCACCATATGTAAGTTTTTAACAAGCATAAAGAGTGGGATGATTCCGAGTTGACTTGGAAGCATCATCGTTCCAACTACAAACAGAATTAATCCCTTACGACCTCGGAAATTTAATTTCGCAAAAGCGAAACCAGCAATGGATGAAAATATTACCTGTGCGATAGCGATAGAAATTCCAACAATGAATGTATTGAGGAGCGCACTACTAAAATAGACACCTTGTGCGCTCAGCACCTTGTGAGCAACTATAAGGAATCTTCCGCCAGGCACAAGTGATGGGGGACTTTTTGAAATTTCAGCATTTGTGTTTGAGGCTACAACAAACATCCAGTAAAAAGGAAAGATCGAAAGAAATACGATGATCGAAAGTAAGAGATAGTTTCGCTTTGGGACTTTTCGCCATTTCGGAACTTGTTGCCTCACACTAACGCTCATTATCGGGTCCCATCATTCGAAATTTTCCGAGTGATAACGAAATTCACAGCCGAAATGATAAGGACTATAAAGGTTATGAAAATACCTATCGCTGCCGCATAACCGTACTTATTGTTAACAAATGCCTGGTTATAAAGGAAGAGAGTGAGAGTCAAGAACTGCTTGCTTGAACCACCATCAGCAGCAAGTTGTTGAGGTTCTGCAAATACTTGGAGCCCTCCGATAGTGCCCACGATGAGGACAAAAGTGATGGTGTTCTTCAATTGTGGCAAAGTTACATACCGGAATTGTTGCCATTTTGTGGCGCCATCAACTGAAGACGACTCATAGAGCTCGTTCGGAATAGCTAGCATCGAAGCCAGGAAAATTAAGGTGTTATATCCAATCCATCTCCACGTAATCATCGAAGCAATCTGAATATGGCTCGGGATTACTCCTTCGATGAAATCGATGTGATGACCTAATCCAGCCCAACTGAGAACATCGTTAATGATTCCGAAATCGCGACCAAACAATTGACTAAAAACGATGGTTATCGCAATTACAGAGGTGATGTTTGGAACCAAGAGGATGGTGCGGAAGAAAGACTTTCCCCGTAAACGAGTATTTCTTAAAACATTTGCAAGGGCTATCGCCATAAACATTTGCGGGAATGTTGACAACGCCCAAATGCTAAAAGTATTTCTAAGAGCGAGCCAAAGATCGGAATCGTGGAGCAACAAATTGAAATTGCGTAAACCTGTGAAAGTTGATGACCCAAGGGGATCCCAATGAAAAAAAGAGATGTAAACAGAGTAAATAACAGGGGCAAGACCAAAAACGGCGAACATCACCACAAATGGGGCTACGTATGCGTAACCCCATTTTCCGTTTAATGACTTAACGCCTGGGAAAGCGTCCGTCTTCTTCTGATTGACTTTTTTGGCTTTCCAAGGGGAGAGCGATTTCTTTCGCTGCCCCCTCTGCACAAGAGTCGTCATTAGATGTACGTCCTTTTCCCAGTGATCTCGATGAACTAGTTATTTACTACTTTATTGAGATCGGTAAGGACTTGGGCCCAGGACTTGTCCGCGGTTTGCTTTTTAGCCGCAACCCGACCTAGGCCAGCGCCTATAGCTGTATCAATTGCGCGTTGGAGTTTGCCTTCAAAAATGGGCTTCAACTTCTGAACGCCAGCGGCGTATATCTGTCCAACCGGCGCATTATTAAAGAAGGGATCCTTGAAATTAACTAACGCTGGATCGTTGTACAATACCGAAGCTGCAGGAAATAGGCCGTAGCTCTTAAATACTTTGAGTTCTTGGGCTGGTGCGAGGTACCACGTCAAGAAGTCATATGCTGCTTGTTTGTTTTGAGCATAGGACGGAATTCCAAGTTGAGTGCCACCTTGGTTTCCTCCGCCACCCGGCATCGATGCAATATCCCACTTCCCCGCTGTATCGGGTGCCTGAGCCTTGATGTAATCCATCATCCAGGCTGGCGCCAAGATAGTCGCAAAAGTTCCCTTATTCATTCCGATATTCCAGTCGGATGTGTACTGGCCAATGCGAGTACCGATACCGGCATTAGTCGCTTTAATGGTTGTGTCCCAAGCTAATTTAACTTGTGGGTTCGTTGCATAGATCAACTTGCCCGATTCGGTGCCGTCATTTGCGTAGTATTTAGCAGTCCCTTGATTCATGATTGCTGCGTAGATAGTTCCAGCATTATCTAGGAATCCGACACCAGCTTTTTTATCGGCCACAGATAACTTAGACAAATACTTTTGTCCTGTTGCAATGAATGCATCCCAGGTAGGCCATAACTTTGCCACCGATGCGCGATCAGTCGGAAGGCCTGCCTTCTTAAAGAGATCTGATCGATACGCAACTTCTAGACCGCCCACATCTGTGGGAATACCTATAACGCTTCCATCGAAAGCCACTCCCTGTTGCCAGCGCCAAGCAAGATAATTCTTTTGAATATCACTGGCAGTTTGACCCGCGGGAATACCAGCTGAAGGTTCTCCGGTGGTCTTCATTTGACGTAGGTCTTGGAAACACTTTGGGTATGAGCGCCAATATCCTGAATAGGAGACTTCTGTTGCAACGATATCGGGTCCGGTTTTTGATGTACAAGCTGTGACCATGTTCGTTCCATCGAGGGGATCTAGGTCAGACTTCTTAATTTGCAAAGTTACTTCAGGATGGAGTGCTTTGTACTCGGCAACCAAATTGCGCTGAATCACGTCACCGAAGGTCCAGATGGTGATCGTGACCGGGTCCGCTGCCTTTGCCGGAGCAGTGAAGACACCTGCAATGACGGCTACTGAGGCGAGCGAGGCAACTGCCGCTTTAGTTCTAAATTTTGCACTTAGTCCAATACGCATTCCAACTCCTAGGATCTTGATTAGCGCCATAAATTTTTAACGGTTACGCGAGGCCACCATTCACAAAATGCCGGCGCCAGGTGTAGGCTCCAACCCTTAATGAAAGCGGTTTCACAGAGTGAAGTTAAGTGGATCTCACCCTGCTTGGCAAGGCGGAATTCTTCTTTTCTCTGATTGTTATCAAAGTGTAATTGACCTTAATAATGGCCTTAGCCCGTTGGAGGTGGGATCGTGAAACTAAACAGTTCAACTCGCACCGCAACTCTCCTTTCCCTTCTCGGGATCCTCTCAGCATCCATATTGGGAAGTCCTGCCAGCGCAGCGAGCAAAATCACTACCTATAAGTTGATCTGGGCTGATGACTTCACTGGAAAGAAAGGGAGTCTCCCTAATCCCAAGATTTGGACCCCTGAACTTGGCGGACTTAATCAAAATGGTGAACTTGAGTTCTACACAAAAGATCCCAAGAACCTCTCCTTGGACGGTGCAGGTCACCTCGTCATTTCTGCGAATAGGATCGCAGACCAATCGGAAATGGCGGTCAGCAACGATCCAGCGATCAATCGGATGCTCGATGCTTGCAACGCCTGCCAGTTCACAAGCGCAAAAATCAAGACGGCAAATAAGCTCTCCTTCCAGTACGGTCGAATCGAAATACGCATGAAGACGCCATCTGGTCTCGGCACCTGGCCTGCATTTTGGATGCTGGGAAATGACCTACTGAAAGGCATTCCGTGGCCGGATTCGGGCGAAATAGACATTCTTGAACAAAAGGGTTCAATGCCCGGGACCGCATTCGGAACGGTCCATGGTCCGGGGCTTCCCGGTGGTGCAGGCGGAGGTTACGGATCTACTTACACAGCGCCTTATGCCTTAAACACTGCGTTTCACACTTACGCGATCGAATGGAAGAAGAATCAAATAGAATTTTATGTTGATGACAATCTTTACTTCACGGCCGCTGCCAATGATGGTCAGTCGGGAACTTGGGTTTACAATCAGCCATTCTTTCTAATTCTCAACTTGGCTATGGGTGGAGAGTTCACAGGAGACCTTGATCCAGCTATTAATAACGCTCAAATGGTTATCGATTACATACATTTTTACTCCATCAATGGAGTCGGCAAGGTCATTAAGAACTAGTCAACAAGACCGAAGGGGTATCAGATGAAAATGAAGAAGATCGTAGGAGCAATCTCGATTGCAGCCTTGAGTGTAGGACTGCTCAGTACCCAAGTGGCTCACGCTGCTTCAACCAATTCATTGCGCTGGAATCAATCCACTTCTGCTGGCTTTGGTTGGGCGGTAGAAAATAAAGCGGCCGAGGGTGATTACAACAATTTCGTAAAGTATTACACACCAACTGTAAAGCTTTGGGATGTCATCGCACCTGTCGGCGGAAAAATTGATTTCGAGTACATCGTAAAAGACAGTGCGGGCAACCCTGCTCCAAATTCTCCGGTTACAATCGTCTATAACCCTGCCTACACAATTGGAACAGCAAAGTCTACGACAGGTGACGATACTCCAATTCCTGCAGTCAAAGGTGGTCCAAATGATGGATTACTCGTACCCGCAACCACAGATGCAAATGGAAAAATTAGATTTTCAGTAATCAACACTGATAGCGCTGGTGATCCTGCGATCGCTAATGATGGGTCGACCGTTCCTACATACAATGTGGCTAACCTTTACACCCAGGTTCAGGTTTATGCAGGCAATTTCTCATCTACCGCTTCCCGCTCAAGTGCTCAAACAGCCCAGGATATCGACATCCTGGAGATTCACTATATGAATGGTGTTACAGCAGCTACGCCAGCGGCGCCAAAGGGTTCAGTAGCCCCTGCACCTACGCCTTCAGCTACTCCAGCTCCTTCGGCAACTCCAACACCTACTCCTGCTCCGGTAGTTGTTGCACCAAATCCAACGATTCGATTGACTTCACCCGTCTACAACTCCTCAAATAGTGTCGATTCGACAGCTGATATTGCTCAGTACTATTCGAAAGGGACGAAGGCCTTTTACACTTATCTCGCTTCTGGAAGTTCGATCTCGCTTACTTATCACGTAACTCTGGATGGAACAGCGCCTGCTTCGAATAAAGAGGTAGACCTCTATATTGATTCCGCATATAGCGGTTCAAAGGCCAATTGGAGCTCCGGCGGGAATAAAATTGCAGCACCAACGGCAGTCGATGCAACTTTTGGAGCAAAATTGGTTGGAATTACGGATTCAAATGGAGATGTAACTTTCAAACTCACCAATACCGACACCGTGGGCTTGGAAAATGCTCCGACATCACCAACACAAGATCGATCGGCTATCAAGCCCGCTCGTCTCTTTGGAACAATGAAGCCAATGCTCGCTGGAGTGTCAAGTGATATGGCAGAGGATACAGATCTCGTAACCTTTGACATCTACGCGGCACCAAGTGCTAAGCCATTAATGACCTCAATAACCTGCATAAAGGGAAAGTTGTCTAAGAAAGTAAATGGCGTCAAACCAGTATGCCCTAAGGGTTATGTTCTCAAAAAATAATCAATAGAAAATAGGAGAACCCCAGTGAAAAAATGGATAACTATCACTGGGGTTTTTCTCTTACTTTTCCAAATCGGGTCGATAAATGGGGCTTTTTCAGCGAATAAAGTTCAGGTCAAAGTTGGTGGCTCTTGCCCAACAGTTAATCAATATAGTCTTGCTGGAAATATCAGTGTTCTATGCACTAAAGTGAATAAAAAACTGATCTGGGTTATTCAGAGAAGTCAGCCGGCTGCACCGATGATAACCCTACGTTATGGCACTGATATACACGGATCAGTAGTCGGCGAACCTCTCCAAAAGATTACTCCCGGTGCCACTGGTACCAGAGTGACTGCCATTCCGTTATCTGGTTATGAGTTCGTTTCATGGAGTGATGGAAATACGGAGCCAACTAGAATCGACTCCCCAACTCAGGATAAGGACTTTGTTGCGACCTTCAAAAGGGTCACATACACAATTGGCTATATCGCGGACGTGCACGGAACATTAAGCGGAGAACATACACAATCTCTTGGCATGGGAAATACCACGAGCCCAATCACGGTAAAACCGGATGAAGGGTATGAATTTGATAGTTGGAGCGATGGCAACACGGAGCTCACGAGGAGCGATATCGCTACTTCAAATCAAGTTTTCACTGCAAAATTCAAGGCTAAAAATTATGCACCAAAGATTGATGGGCACTTAATCGGATCTCTTCTCTGGTCAGATGAGTTCAACTCAACAGTACCCACCCCTATCGACTCAAAATCATGGACAGCTCGAAATTGTGGATCAGCTACTACCAATGGAGGCTCCACGTGCATGACTGGAGAAGTTCAATATTACGCGCCGTCAGCGATATCTTTGGATGGGTCCGGTAGCGCTGTCATAACCGCGACTCACACGTATCAACTCCCACTAGATGCCGGGGCTTGTGGTTCATGGTCGAGAACCTGTCCATTTGTGAGCGGCCGTTTCGACACCCAGGGCAAAGTTTCATTTCAATATGGCTATATCGAGGCAAAGATCAAAATGCCAAAGGGCGGAGGGAATTGGCCAGCATTTTGGATGCTTGGAGAGAACATCACATCGGTGGGCTGGCCTTCCAGTGGAGAAATTGACATCGTTGAAGCAGGTGGAGATAGGCCAACTCTCGTGCATGGAAGTTTGAACTTTAGGAGTGCCGGTGGCCAGCCGACCTTTGTAACTGGAATCGATGTCGCTTCTGATGACCTGTCCTCAGATTTTCATACATATGGAGTGCTATGGCTGAAGGACTCAATCTCTTTTTACTTCGATAATAAACTTTATGAAACGCAGACGCCTTCCACCATTTCTGGCGCAAATTGGAGTTTCAACGCGCCCTTTTTCTTGATTCTCAATAATGCGATCGCTCCGGCTGGGTCATATTTTGGAGGGAATTGGGATGGCTGGAATAGCTCTTCCATGAGCATTGATTTCGTTCGTGCCTGGCAGGTTGATGGCCAAGGCACAGTTGTAAAAGGCTAATTCCTAACTATCCCCGGGCCGACGCCGAAACTTTGGGCTTTTTCATTCCCAAACACCGACTCATGACTTATGAGTCGGTGTTTGCAGGCCAAGCCGAGATGGAGAAATTCTCCAAATCGACTTTTTCTGAAAGGAAAATAATGTCTACAAAGACAAGCATTAAGCGCATTGCCGCTGTTGCTGCTGTAGCACTCACCCTTGGTGGGTTCACGGCTGTAACTGCGCATGCGTCTAACGACCAAGAGTCTTTTACTTTTGCGTCTGCACCGACAACTGGAACCATTAACACAGAATATACAGCCGTTGTTTCTGTAAATGGATTCTGCTCATATGCTAGCCAATACGAAAACATCATTGCTACCTACACGGCGCTGCCTGCTTTGTCACGTCTAACTGCTCAGCCAAAGTGGAATGACTTAACCACTGCTGAGAAGGCTGCATATCAGACTGCACTCACAAACTATGCCCCAGCAAGTTCATCATGGGCATTTTCAGGTGCGTACCAAAATGTGAACTACAACTTCGATGGCGCTGTTCACCATGCGAGTGACTACTCTGCATATGTCTATTGCAACGCAACTGGTCGATACGCTGAGCAGCTAGATCTCAGATTTACTCCTGACGTCGCTGGAACTTACAGCATCATGATCCAAGATCCTGCTGCTGCGTACACACAGACAACTATCACTTTGACTGTTGCTGGCGGAACTGCAAGTGCGGCAACATCAAAGGTTATCGTCACAAAGGCTGCAAATCTCAACGCTGCATCACCAGTCATTGAAACTGTAACTTCAGATACTTTGACTCCAGTCATCAAGACAGCTGTTTCTCCAGCAGCCTTCAGCGCATCTTCAGGTGCTGCTGCAGCTGCATGGGTAAGCATCCGTGATAACGGCACAACCGTAAGCGGTGTGGGAACAGATAAGATTTCTGCGACTGTTTCCGGTCCAGGAAACTTGGCTTTTGCTGCTTCTGATGCAAATGGTTCAAACGCTGGCATCACAAGTTCATCTGTCCTTGGTCGCACTGTAACCGCTGGTTCAGCTGGTCAGTACGGTCTAGTAGTCCTCTACGGTGATGGAACTACAGGAACATCAACAGTGACTATCACTGATGCAACTGCAGGTATCACTCTTGGATCATTCTCTGTCATCTTCTATGGCACAGCAGCAAAGATCACAGCAACTGCAAATACAGCGATCCTCGCAACGGATGGATCTTCGAATAATGGCGGCGGAGACATCGAGCTCTACATCCAGGATTCAAATGGTTTCCCTGTTGCAGGTGCTGCCAACACTGATTTCGATTTAGTCGCGACAACCTCAGACTCAACCGTGGTGTCAAAGACTCTCGGAAGCTGTGCATCTGACGCGCTTTCAGGCGCCGGTTACTACGCCTGCAACGTGAATGCTGTAGCTGGAGTTGCGTCAGGTAAGACTGCTTCATTGACAGTCTCTGTCTTGACTCACGGAACAACAACCGTTCTCGCAACTTCATCTCCTGTGTCATTCACAACAGGTGGAAATGTGATCAACGGATTGACGTTGGCTTCTGATGCTGCTTCATACAACCCAGGAGACAAGATCACTCTCAACCTCAAAGCAACAGATAAAGATGGAAATGCAGTCGCTGATGGCGTCTACAACGTCTTCAATACTGCTACATCAACAACTGCCTTCGAAGGATTGACACCAAGTGCTCAAATCACTCAGTCAATCTTTGCTGCAACAGCTTATGTTGCTGCAGTTGGCAGTACTGCTGCTGTAAACGCAGGCGGAGTTGCTTTCGCAGGAGGAGTTGCTAAGGCAAAGTTCTACGCTCCATACACAAGTGCTCCATTGACAATCTCAGGAACAACTAGCGGAACCTCAGCTAGCTTGTCTACAGCACTTAAGGCTCTTGGTTATGGAACTGCTGTTTCAACAGTAATCTCAATCACAAGCCCAACAGATACAGCAGCTCAGGCTGCAGTAGATGCTGCTAACGAGGCTACAGATGCTGCTAACGCTGCAACTGATGCTGCTAACAACGCAATGGATTCAGCAGATGCTGCTCAGCAGGC
>Ga0208253_1000404_pt1 | contig 18457 bp, 19 predicted proteins | sample CryBogCBE10Oct08_FD_184573 | JGI IMG/M metagenome (GOLD analysis project Ga0208253, IMG submission 184573) | Freshwater microbial communities from Crystal Bog, Wisconsin, USA - CBE10Oct08 (SPAdes) | ecosystem: Environmental > Aquatic > Freshwater > Lake | place: Crystal Bog, Wisconsin, USA...
GCCGGAACTCCGGCTCCGGCTCCTGCCCCTGCCCCCGCAAAAGTTATAACGCAGGCGGACGTAGATGCTACGTATCAATCAATGATGAAACAAAACCCTAACCTGACCAGAGAAGAAGTAGTAAGCAGATTGCAAAAGAAGGGCTACACTATTAAATAACGAGGTGATTTATGGCCGGTCGGGATTTAAGTAGTGAGTTAGTCGATGCCCCCGTAGGTAGGGATTTGAGCGCGGAACTTTTAGAAGGGGCTACTATGCCTGCGCCTACTGCTACCAAAAAGCCCTACGTGGGTGGTAGTTATTTCACCGACTTGGTTGATTCTCTTTTTGGTAGCTCAGATCAAAACAAGAGTGTCTTAGAGAATTACCAACCTACACCCCAAGAGCAAGCTGCGGAAGTACAACGTCGGCTTAGCCTAGGCGCTGGCCCGATCAGTAAAGAGACCGCTGGTAAGGCTGACCTGCTGCGCAGCGGGGTGTTACCCAAAGAAGAAGTTACCCCTCGAATCCAAAAAGCTGCCAAAGCTATGGAAGAGCAGCAACGCCCTTCTTTAGCAGACCTAATAGCTGCGGTGGAAAGTCAGCAACGTATAGAAGAATCTCAGTCTTTTGAGAAGCAGCATCCAGTTATTTCAGAGATAGGCAAAGAGGCCATTGGCAATATTGAAGCTATCCCTGCAGTAGTAAGCAATCTTATTCCGTACCCTATGGTTGGGGGTGCAATTTCTGCGCTTAACGAAATGGGCGGCGTGGCTGCACGTAGGCTGCTGCAAAACAAAGAGATCACAGGGGAAGACTTTGATCGGATAAGCCAAGCCTACGACCGAGTTGAGCAGGGGCTGACATACCAGCCTAGGACTGAACGAGGTCAAGAACGCACAGAGGACGTAAATTCTGTAGTACAAAACTATGTGATTCCGGGGCTTATGGCTATGGAAGGGTTACCGCCTATCCATATCCGGCCTTCAGTCGACTACATCCATGCGCAGACCAAGGACTTGCTAAGTAAGGGTGTGCCCCCGGAGCAAATACCGTCTTACATCCACCAAAGCAACTTGCCGATGTATGAAGCTCTGGCTAAGTCCAAAGGATTCTTGACCCCCGAGGCTAAAGCCGAAGCCCCTGTTGCGGAGCCCGCACCAGCTATTACGCCTGTTGCGGAGCCCCCACCAGCTATTACGCCTGTTGCAGCACCTGCTGACATACAAGCAACGATTGACCGCCACATACAGAATGGTATACCCGAAGCAGATGCCCGTCGACTGGCCGAAAGCCAAGTTGCTACTCAAGATGTAGTCGACCAAGAAACAGGAGAGATTACTAATGTTGCAAGACCTAACGCCGAGCCAGTTGGAGCAGGCGCTGAAGTGGCTGTGGAACCAAGCGGAGGAGCCGCCGAAGGAATTGGACAGCCTGAACGAAATGGAAATGTTCCTGCTGTCGAGGATGTTGGACACGCTGCTGCAGGAGAAGGACAACAGCCCAGTGCACTAAAAGAAGGTGAAACTCCTGCCCCTGAAGCCGTCGAAGCAAAAACGGAAGAACAACCCTACACGCCAACCCCCGAAGACCTGCAGAAACAACAGGCTGCGTTCGAGGCTAGTAGAGAAAAAGTCAAGCAAATAGCAAAGCGCAATTTTGATACTGCAGTTGACCAAGTAAACAATTTTGACTACGGTGGAAATTTAGATGCAGCGCTTGATGCCTATCGAACAAATATGTTCGATACGATAGCGGAAGAGGGCATCAATAAATATGACCCCGATCAACCATTTTGGATTAGGGCGGCAGACCGTGAATTTGACCGTTTAACTGAAGAATACAAAGCCAAGCAAGAAACAAAGGAAAAACCTAGTGTCACTGAGACCCCTGAAGCCGTCGAAACAAAACCGGAAGAACCGCAAGCAGCCGCAGCCGAGCCAGTAACTGAAGCCCCTGCTTCAGAAGAGCCAGCGGTTAAACGTGGTCGGCCTCCCCTTGCGCTAACACCTGAAGAGCGCATTGCTCGAGTGCAGGAAAAGAAACTGCAACGCAGTGCCTACATGAAGGACGACCGGGCTATTGCTAAATACTCGGATCAACTGGAAGAAGCAATCAAGCCTTTGGATGAAGGCGAGTACGAAAACGACGAAGCATTAGCTGAAGCGCAAAACGATCAGCGAGCCAACAAGCTCGATGCCGTGCGTAACCTGCTAGAAATTGAGCAGCGTCAACGTGGGACTGCAGCGGGCAAACGCGCTAAGGACATCCTTAATAACCGCAACAAGATTACCCAAGCCGAGATTGATAACATCAAGCGCGGCAATGAAGTGCGTAAGCGGGCAGGGATAGCCAACAAAAATGACTTCTTAGGCACTGCAACTACGCCGCTTAGTTCTACCACTGGCGTCACTACGACTGAAGCCGATCCTAGGTTCAAAGCTTTTACCAATGGTGCACAGGTAATCAACCACATCATTAAGACTGGTAATCCATTCGAAAAAGTTTTGGCCCAGCGCCTGCGCAATGTTGTGCGCAACGTTAAGTACACAGTTGTTGAAGACGGCGACGTTCTGCACCCAGACCTAATCAAACACGCAGACAGTTGGGATCAAGCACGGGCAATGTACGTTCGTGACCCTATTACTGGTGAAGGTCGAGTCTATGCTCGGGGCGCTAGTTTTGGCGCTGACCACGGTATTGGTCGAGGCGATGGTTTGCATGAGTTCTTGCACGCTGCGCTACAACAAAAGATTGACCTTGCGATGCAGGCTTTGGAGCGGGGGCACTCTCTTGACTCTAAACTTGTTAACGCCTACCGCGATCTAGAAAAGATTGTCGAGGAAGCCAAAGCCGAATACATCCGCAAGCTGCGTGCGGGTGAAGATATCCCTGCGCGTATTGACAGCTTAATTGACCACAGCGAGTTCTTTGAGAATCCGCACGAGTTCATTTCCTACAGCTTGACCGAGCCTGTTGTCCAAAGATTCTTGATGGATGCAATCGGCAAGAAAAAGGAGAGCCTGTTCACCAAGTTCGTTAACTTCGCACGTGAGGCACTCGGCATGGGCAAGGGCGACATCAATGCCCTTTCTGATTTGCTTTCAGTTACCGACACCACACTCAGCGCACGCAAGACTGCAGACATGCGGCTGGTGGAACAAGGTGATATGCAAGCTCATGCACTTGACGCAGCCCGCACTAACCGACCACCTCTGCTTGCAGCTAAACAAAACCAACAGGCTACGACCAAAGGTTTGAAAGCGGTAGAGAATAGCCGAGAAGGTTACGAGCTGGGCAAGGCGACTTCTTTCCTGCAGGGACTGCGTGACCCACGGAATCTGGCCCCGGAAATCAAAGCCTTGTGGAGCAGCATGGACTATAACGCCCGTGCTCTGTTTACTCACATGATGGACGGCGAAGGACTAGCTACTACATTTGGGGAAAAACTCCCTGCGCTAATAGACGTAAACAAAGGGTCGCAGCGCATGAGCGGCACAACGGAAGGACTCCTAAAAGGGGTTGCTAACCAAGCCGACGCTATCGTTAGCTTCTTCCGTGAGCACCCAGAAGAGCGCACTAAGTTTGAGAACTTAGTCAACGGCACGACTCTAGATCAGTACGACCCATCGCAGCCGGGTAACAAAAAGAATCAGACCTACGACGCCATGTATGCGTCACTTCCTGAGCAGGGTAAACAACTGTACGCACAACTGCGTCAGTACTACCAAGACATGCACCAATACCAACGGCAGATTTTGGCCGACCAGATTGACCAACTGAATTTACCTGCAGGTGAACGCCAAAAGATTATGAAAGAGTTGCGCCATATCTACGAGAAGGACAGCAAGATTGAGCCGTACTTCCCTCTGATGCGCTATGGCGACTACGTGCTGAAGTTGAATAAACCGGGTAGTAAAGAATACGTATCCTTGCGGTTTGAAAACATGCGTGAGCGTGAACGGGCTGTTGAGCGCTTCGTCAAAGATATGGGCCGTTCTAAATTAGAACTGCAGCAAGACGGGCTCTTAAAAGTAGAGAACGACATCGGCAGCACTCAACTACGAGGGACTATTGAGCGTTCTAGCGAATTGCTGAAGTCCATCTACTCTGCAATTGAGAACTCTACCCAGATGAACAAAGAGGCTTTAAAAGATACGATGTATCAAGCCTATTTAGCAACTATGCCCGAGCAGAGCGTGCGTAAGCAGTTCCTGCACCGTGAAGGCACAGCAGGTTTTAGTTCTGACATTCTGCGCAATGTGAACACCAGCGGTATGCGTATGGCTACTCAGTTTGCTCGCCTCAAGCACGCCCCTGAGATTCGCAATGCTTTAGAGTCGGCACGCATCCAACTTGAAGGCCAAGAGGAATATACACCTGTCGTAGCACGCATGGCTGAAATGTCAGCCGACTCTTTGCAACCTAAAGAAATGGGTGGGTTGGCGCTTGCTGCGGATAGGGTAGCAGGGTTAATTACTAAGGCGTCGTTCCTAAAGTACTTGTCTGGCTGGAGCACTGCATTCATGCAGCCTCTGGATATTTTTGCCAAGGGTGCACCAATCTTGCTCGGTAACCACGGCCCCCGAGCTATCCCAGAGCTATCTAAGATGGCTAAGTTGTGGAATCAATTTGGCGTAGCTGAAAAACTCCCCAACGGAACTACTCGCTACCGTATGCCTAGCATTGAGTTTGCTAAAGGTTTGACTGCGGATGAGCGCAGGGCTGTTCGGGATATGGGCATTACCCGTGATACGTTGGCCAATGAAGTCTATAGCCAAGCCCGTAAGCCTGTATCTAAAGTAGATTCGAAAGGCGTGGAGATTGCTAAAGATGCTGCAAACATGCTGGTGTTTGGCGGCTTGCTGCACCACGGTGAGCGTCTGTCTCGTGAAGTTGTTTACCTTACCTCCTACCGACTGAGTCGGCTCGAAGGGTTGGCGCACGAAGCAGCAGTGGAGCGAGCTGTAAACGAAACCAACGAAACTTACGGCAACTACTCTACGTACAACCGCCCGATGCTTATGCGTGGGCCCGCAGGTCGCTTGCTGACCATGTACAAATTCTTCCCGTTGGTGAGCACCAAGATACTGGCGGGTAACTTCTTGCGTATGCTGCCGTTCATGAATAAAGAAGGCAAGGCTGCTGCGGCTACTAAATTCTTTGGCGTTATGGGTAGTCACGCTTTGCTTGGCGGCGTCGTTGCGCTGCCCTTGTTCAGCGTTGTTATGAATACTCTCGGCGCTGCATGGAACGCATGGGGTCGAGACCCAGATGCCCCCGATGAGATGAAAGAGAAAGACTACGAAACTTGGTGGCGCACTGAGTGGTTGCCGAGCGTGTTGGGTGATACTAAGCTTGGAGATTTAACCGACTTGGTTGAGCGAGGCGTAGTTAATAAGATTACTGGGTTGGACTTGTCTAACCGTATCTCATTGAACGATATGTGGTTCCGTGAACCCTCTACCCCCGGCAAGACGCTGAAAGAAAGCATGATGAACTGGGGCTTGATGTTTGGCGGTGCGGGTGCGAACGCTGCCCTAACTTATGCACAGGGCTTCCAACTTATGTCTAACGGCGACTATGAAGCTGGCTTAGAAAAGATTGCCCCCGGCTCGATCAGCAATATGCTTGCTGCCCACCGCATTGCTACACGCGGTATTCAGGACACTCTGGGTACGCAGTTAGTAGAACCCGGCCAAGTACCAGCTATGCAGGTTGCAGGTCAAGCAGTCGGCTTCCGTCCAGAAGCTATTGCTGCTGCACAAAACATTGCCATTAAAGCGGGGGCTGTGGGTAAGGGTGTGTCGGTAGAAAAGGCCCAACTTGAATCTCAGCTCAAAGATGCTTACCGCAAGTCGATCGACTTCACACGTCCGCCAGAAGAGCAAGAGCGCTTTGACCAGATTTTTAGTGACTTGATTAACGACAAGCTTACTGACTTCAATATGCGCAACCCAGAAAATGAGATTACTCCGAAGGCGTTGGTGGACATGATTAACGCAGATGCTAAAAACCGTGGAATGCGTGAGGCTAACGCCGGTGTGCTTCTCAACAAGAAAAACGTCCGTGTATCTGGGGCCGCTGCGGATAGAGCAGCCGCAATCTTGGAAAAGGCTTACCCCCAAAAATAACCCCCGCACTAGGCGGGGGCAAAGTCCAATCAAGGAGAGAGTGAGTTAGCAACTGCGGGAAGCTAACAGTGTTAGTGTACCCTAGACTCTCCAGATGCGCAAACCTTTGATGCCGTCTTCTATGGATACTTTGGCAATCACTTTAATTTTCAAGCGCCTGCATACTTTCATCAACGTTGCCTTTGCGGTTTGGTGGTCGATACAGGGTACAAAGAAGCTGTACCCCTTTCGAAACTTAGACCAGTCAATGTTGTACGTCACCGTCTCGATTATCATTTTGCTGCACTAAGGTATCCAGTTGTAGGTACTCAGAGGACGAAGCATCAAAATGTAAGACACGCACTGGGGGTGACACCAGCTTCATGCCCTTGGACATCCGCTTGTTTGTGCCCTCTTTAAAGATGCCCATCGTGGTCAGCTCTTTGAGCGTATTCTTGTAGTTGATCTGCTGCTTAACGCAGAAGTCCTTAAATGGTTTGGCCGCAACGTACAAGGCTTTGTTGTCTGGCTCGTAGCGTATGAGCAGTTCTCCCCGTGGCTCAGCCAAGGGCATCGCCGACAGGCTCGTCCGTGCGTCAACTTCACCGTTCACAACCAGAGCGTTGTTGATATAGCTGTTCAAGAACTCACCGAGGATAGTCAACGGGGTTGAGTTTGGTGGCTTAACTTCATGGCGCATCTCACTCAACATACCCTTCAGCCATTCGTAGATAGCCCGCATGTTGTAGTTGTGAAGGCCCAGCTCCATAGCGATCAAGCCCCCTGCGATATTGCAAGCGCACAGCGCAGACCAGAAACGTTCCTTTGCGGTGAACTGAACTTCCTTATCCAGCCGTGCTTGGATTCGGCGCACCAGAGCGATCGAGTCTTCTAGGTTGTTGACCAAGTATTGCATGTAGGGTTCTCCGGCATGGCCGTAGTTTTCCCGCAGTTGATGGTCGAACATCTCCTTGCCCTCTTGAACTCCAATCACAGTTGTCGGCTTGATCTCATACTCAAGTAGACGCATGGACTCGCCGTCCGGCGTATTCTTTGCCGCCCCAAGTTTTTCGTAGAAGCTTGCGTTAGCCGAGCACAAAGTTATGCCCTGCCAGATGGTGTTGTTGGTGCGCAAGGTGTTGGTCTGCGCATTCATGCGGTTCTTGCCCCGGCCCTGACTGATGCTGTATGCGAGGTCGGAGAACTCCATGCCCGACATATTTGTGATCTCGTCGATCGTGTTGGCTAAGTTGTTCATGACGCCGAGCGTGTGAATCTTGGATGCGTAAGTATCCTTAAACATGGATGTCAGCTCTTTGGGTTGCCCGCAGATGCTGTTGCACATAAACAAGGCAGTCGACTTACCCGAGCCAGACTCTTTGTGGATCACGTTAATGATTGCGCCTTCCAGCCCAGTGAACTTCAGCAGGGGCGAACCGAACCCAGTCAGCGCCGCAAATGCGTGGGGCTCCAAGCCGGGGCGAGCGTACATGTTGAACGCTTCCTTCCATTTCTCAAACGAACCCTTCACGTGAATCTTTGGCGCTACGTCCTTAGTAGCTTCTGATGGCGGGCTGTAGAACACGCCGTCCTTTGTGATCTCTCGATCGCCGAGAATGAACTTGCTATTACTCTCTACCCATCCAAATTGTGTTCTCATCATTTCAGCCTTTTTCAAATATTGCAGGTTCTTAATAAACGAAATAGCGTAAGCGGCTAGGTCTTCGTATTTCTTGTTGTGCGCAACGATGCCCTCAAAGGCAAGCGCCTTGCGCATCTCTTCCTTCCCCGATACTGCGGTCATAGGCACAGTAAACTCACGCACTCCGTCCAGAGGCAGGTGCGCACGGAACAGAATCACTTCACCAGCATCAGGGTCACGCATCCGCTTGACGACATAGAAGTCATGCTCGTACACAAGTATGGGTTCTTCCTCCTCTTCGGAAGGCTTCTTATACACACCGCCGTTCTTGCCCCGGAAGTATGGGAACGGATACTCAGGCAGTTGGTAGTGGATGACTTCTCCGTCTTCTTCCTGCACTTCAATTTCGGTATCGTCGGATTCCTCAACCTCAATACCCAGAACGATCGGCGACTTGATCTTGCCTCTATGGACACAGCCTTCGCATCCTGTTGGGTTTAGCTTTTGGAATGTGGCGCAGTGGTGCGGGCCCCCACGCTTTTGAATTTGTGCAACCTTCTCGTCGACCTCACCCTCATCGTAGTTGGGGTATTGGTTTGACATCTTGTGTGATGCCCATTGCGAGTCAGTGCAGAACGCAGTGATCGAAAGGGCCGAGCGCCACAGTGGTTCGTCGATTGTGGCTTGGTTCTCGTAGCAATAAAGCAGTTGTGGACAGCCGACATCTTGTGCCGACTTAATCATGATGTTCTTAAAGCGTTTGACTTTGTTGCCCATCAGGGCTTCCATCATGGGGCTCAGCGTTGTGGGTATGAACGCAGGGCGTTCTGCTTTTGGCTCGGGTGCGCCAAGCAGCTCTTTAAATTGTTCGTAGGTCAGCGGCGTTGTGTTCTCATTCAGAACCTCTACCAGCTTTGCATCGTTGTTCTTGAAGTTGTATGTGCCCGGTATACGCAAGACACGGGAGGCTTCAAAGACTGAAGGGTCAACGATCAACCCTTGCTCTACGCATAGCTCACGTAGTCGGTGGGAGAGTGCTTCCCAAGGTGCACGACTTGTTGTTTGGTCGAGCAGCCAGTATGCGTGAATACCGTAGCCGGAACTCACCAGAATTGGTTGTGGTAGGCCGACAGCCTTGCAGAACTTCTTGAACTCAGTGAGCCCAATTGTTTGGTCGAGATAACCCTTGATGATGCCCTTCTCGTCCGGCACACCCTTAGTGGGGCCGCAGTCGATGTCCATCCACAGTGCACGAAAGTACAGTGCGTTTTCATGGGTGCGGTTATTTTTGTCTCCGAACTTGGCACAGCCAAAGAAGGCATCTACCTTGCGTCGGACAAACTCGTCGGCGATCTCGTCAACTTCTGCTCTGGTATCCACAAACCTTTGGTCTGGGTATTTCCCAACACCAAACACGCAGTACCTACCTTCCGGTGGTAGCACCGCTTCTAGCAGATCGAAAGATGACATATTAAACTCGGTTGTACTGCTTGACGAGGTGCGTGTACCGCTGGATAGGCTCAACTAAATTCTTGACAGGGGACGAGTCTCCCTTGAACCAGTTGTAGACAGTCATGCGGCTGACACCGAAGTATTCAGCCACATCGTTTACGCTTATACCAGCACTGATACACGCACGACCCAAGGCTACGCCGGGTAACTTAACACTTGCCGATTTATTGGCTTGTATCAAATTCTGGCTGTAACCATAGCTCATGAATTACTCCTCAGTCCAAGCTTTGAGTACGGAGTCCAAGTCCTTCTTTGCAGTTGGCGTTGGGTCAACCTTCTTCTCACGCTTCACAGGTTCAGCAACTTCTTCAACAGGCTCGGCCTTGGGCAGGGCAGCTTTTGGCTTTTCCGCAGGGGCTTCGAGTTGAGGTTGTCGGCCCGACATATCCGCTTGGTACGGAGTCATGACGACCATCTTCTGAACTTCGGGTGCTGATGCTACCTTGCTGGTAACAGAGTATTCGTGCTTGTTGATAAACCGCACAGGCGTGAACAGAATGGATTGATTGTCGTTGTCTTCGTTGAAGGACAACTTGGTCACCACGTAGTCCAAGCTCTTGCCGTTGTTCGACAGGTACTTGCAGTAGGTCTCGAATGGGTGGGTGCGGTCATCCACGCTTTCACCAAACAAAGACTTAGAAGCCAGATTCATTTGATAGACTTCGCCTTCCAGAGAAGTACCAAAGTCTTCTTCAAGCGTCACAGCAATGCGGCGTGAGTAGCGGCAAGCTTTGGAGTTGCCCTGACCAGAGCCCTTGATGTTTTGAGCGCAACTATCGCAACGATCGGATTGGGGCTTAGCCGCACCTTCGTCTGGGGTACGACCATCGTTCGAGAAGCAGTCAGGCGCAGTGGGTTCTGCGTCGGCAGTCCACATCTTTGCATAGAAGATTCGCCCAACGTGCGGCGATGCGTTGACAACCACGACGTTCAAGTCGCCTTTGATTTTGCCCATTTCTTCTTTGCCGACAACCTTGCGGAAGATGCCGTTCTTGGGCACGATGCGCTTGACACCGGTCTTACCAGCCAATTGTTTGGTAAGGGCACTGACACCTGCGGTTTGCAGAAAGTCGGGGAGGTCTTGATCTAACACTGTTAGGTTACTCATTTCATTGTTCCTTTGCACGTCTAACTACCACGGAATAAGAGTTCTCCACGTTGAGACCAACGGGGAGTTTGTTTGGATTCTCTTGAAGAAACGCCTTCATGTTTGTTTGATGAATGCGCTTCTCTAACAGGCCGAATGCACCCTCATCTTCGATGAAGTCGTACATTGAATCCCAATCGTTCGTCCAGTACCGTGACTTTACCAAGCGAATGATTGTGCCGTGTGGGGTGCGAACGCTGTCGGCGTTCAGTGTTTTGCAAGCTTCAAGCATCTGTTCTTCGAGCACTTTGAGCTGGGCTTCAAGGCTCTCGTCTTCTGCTTCAAACTTTTGCTTCAACGCACTACGTGCGTCTCTGATCTTGATGTACACCTTTGCTAAGGTGTCCAAGTTGGGGGAGTTTTCCCCCTGAACCGCAATGTCCATAACTCACTCCTTTTTGTTTTGGAACGCTATCGTATCACAACTTTTGACATTGTCAAGAGTCGTTCGATAATTCTTGTCGATAAAGTTCAATTATTTTTTGGTGGTTGCGTACGTTGCTACGTAGCATCGAATACATACGGTCTTCAATGCTGCAACCCCTGATGTGAACAATCGTCATGTTGTTCACCTGACCGGGTCGGTCAATCCGTGCGTTGGCTTGTAGATAAGTCTCAACACTTGTGCATGGAGCATACCAAATAATTGTGTTGGCTTCGGTAAGGGTAAGCCCGTGGGATGCAGCTTGCGGTTGTATGATAAGCACTCTCGTTGCTGGGCTGCTCTGAAACCGCTTGACGATGTCGGCACGGTTGTTCACGCTCACGTCACCGTTAATGACTTCGTTCGTAATACCCGCTTTGCCGAGGTAGTCGGCGAGCACTTTAATGCTGTGGGTGAACGGTACAAAGATCAACACCTTATGGCTTGACTCGTCGACCACTTCCTTCACAACCTTGAGTCTGTCCGATACGTCAAAGTCCACAACTGATCCGCTGTCGGTGTACACCGAGCCACACGCAATCTGCAAGAGTTTATTGATCTTGACTGCGGCGTTGACTGCTGAGACTTCTTCCCCTGCGGCGTCTATGAGCATCTCGTCTTTTAGCTTCTTGTAGTACGCCCTTTGCTGTGCTGTCATAGCTGCATCACGGTACATATACGTGACCGGGGGCAAGTCCAAGCACTGAGCTTTCTCAAACCGTATCGCAGGCTGTAACGCCTTGTGCACAATTAAATCCGCAGTCGGCTTCGGAACCCACCGATACTGCGTAATCTGTTGCATCACTTGATCTTTGAAGTGCGAGAAGAATTGAGGTACGTTCGTTGGGTTGACCAGCTTTGCTAATCCGTAAGCATCCGCAGGTGACTGAGCTGCGGGTGTACCTGTCAGCATCCACAAACCCTTGATAACTTTTGTTAGATCACGCAGAGCTTTCCACCTGTCGGTCTGGGCGTTCTTGTAGGCAGACGCTTCGTCGACCACAATTAAATCAAAACCCCCTGCAAGAATCTCCTTCTTGCATATAGCCACGCCGTCAAAGTTAATGACGACGAACTCGGCCATGCCGTTGATGATCTCTTTGCGTTTAGCGGCAGAGCCGTAAGCCACTGCACACGTACGATGAATGGCAAACTTGAACAAGTCGGCTTGCCACGCAGACTTCATGATCGACAAGGGGCATATCACTAACACTCGCTTTACTGCTCTAATACTCATTAAATAATCAACGGCCCAAATTACTGATGCCGTCTTACCTGTACCCTGTTCGTTAAAGCAAAACGCTTTGCGGTTGGAGATCAGGAACTCTGCTGTGGTCTTCTGATGATCGAATGGTGTGAACCCATGAGGTCTAGGCCATTCGTATTCTGATAGGTTCATTTTTTCTTTGGTCGGTTTACTTTCACCGTGTGGTCACTGTTTCGGCTAAACGAACGGTTCGCACTTGGTGATTTAAGTTTGAGGTTGGACTTGGAGTTTGAGCCACCTTTGCTAAGGGGAACCACATGGTCGATGTCTTTTCCAGCACGGTTGACACCCTTCTTGTCCATTTCGTTTCTTGCTCGTTGGCGTTCCATTCGATCTTCATGTTCTCCTCTTTCAAGCTGCTGCTTGTATTCCTTCTTGTAGGGTCTAGGTTTATTGACGTAGGGCATAGTTAGCTCCTGTTGTATTCACACGTTTTCACCGAGCAGAATTTGCACAGTGGGCCTTGGATGGGATTCCAGACACCATTATCCAATGCGGCCTCAAGCCGTGCAACGTCCTGCGCAGGGGACTCAATATACTTCGGGATCATTTCACGATGATGATCCTTCTTGACGAATTCTTTCGAAACGACGAATAACAGGGCGCTCTTGATCGTCTGCACCGTTGGGTATAAAGCGAAAAGCCCACAAGCGACAAGATCGAGTTGCTTCACGTCCGCATATCTCGCACTCTTGCTCGTTTTGTAGTCCACCGAATAGGCCAGCTTCTTCTCCTGATTGATAACTACCAAATCGGCTATCCCATGCCACCAGACATTCGGTGCACTGAATGTGCAAGCTTCCAAGTCCTTCGTCAGACCCAGCTTCACTTCGCATAACTTTTCTCCTTCTATAGCATCCAGTTGTTTAAGTGCTGGCTGCATGTATTCAAACGCTTCGGGGATGGCCTTGCCGTCCCTTACAAATTCTTCAGCCACCGTATGCGCTTGCTTGCCATACAGCGTTGCCTTCGTATCAGGCTCAACAACATCCTTGGCTACCTTGGTGTGGTAGTACTTCCTTGGACATTGTTGAAATGTCTTCAAGCTGCTGTATGACCAAACAATACTCATTTAACAATCTCCGTAACTTTTACCTGAACCTGATTCGCAGTTGAGCGGCAACTCAAGCGCCCAGTTGGGGCGCAGGCGCATACACAATTCAACGTATTCTCTAGCAGTATCAACCTCCTGCTCCGGGGCGATACACGCAATGGCATCGTGCACCGTCATGACCACTTTGTATTTCTTCGCAACCATCAGCATCTGATCGCCGATGATGATGCGGGCTAATGCTTGGCAGACATTCTCGATTACCTTCCCGCCGTAGATGCGATTGGGAATAACGGCTCGGCCTTTCTTGGTGTCGTAGACCAGCTCGGCACTACCGTCCTCATCCTGACGTAGCCGCAAGTTGGGGTACTTGATATACAAGCCGTTAGGCAGTCGGATGCCCTTGCTACCCTCAACGATCAGCAGACCCTCTCGGCCTAGTGTCGTTTGTTGATTCTCAAGCACTGCTTTGAGGGATTCTGCCGCTTTGCGCCATAGTGCAGTAATTTTCGGATAAGTACTTCGGTATGTATCAACGATTCGCTTAGCCTCCTCGACCTCGATTTCAACACCAAAATTTTTAAGTTGCTTCTGAAACTTCGCCGCTCCCATGCCGTAGCCTGCACCAAGAATCGTAGTCTTCCCGACGAATCGTTCGTCTTTGGTGATCTCCGAAACGGGCTTGCCGTAAATCGCCGACGCCATAATCTTGTAAACATCTTCTCCCCTTTCAAAAGCTTCTACTAAATCATCCTGCCCAGCCAGCCATGCCAGCGTACGTGCTTCAATCTGCGATGAATCCGAGTCGATCATCATGTAGCCCTGCGGGGCTTGTATCGCAAACTTCAAAGGTGAACTGCGTGGTAGGTTCTGCAAGTTAAGCTTGTCGTCCCCGCCCCAGCGTCCGGTGTGTGCAGCGTAGTAACGTAGGGGCACAGGCAGTGGGCCTCGCTCTGATATGCCTAGGAACCGCTCAGTCCGAGTCTCTTCCAACGTAGACTTTGTACCTAGTCGAGCAGCCACAAGATTCTGCACCACGGAGCTTTCGTGATCCAGCAGTGCAATAAACTCCTCATCCGTCTTAGAGAACGCGTAAGTTTCTTTGCCCGTCGTTGGGCTCTTCTTCATTGGCGGATCAACTCCAAAGTTAAGAAGCAAGTTGGCAAACTGCGGGTTGCTCATCAATGTATCTTTGTCGAAGTCTCTAAGCAACTCTGCTTTTTTAGTCTGTGTCGTATACAGGTGCGCCTTCAGGCGGTCGGCCTCTAACTCCAGCGTCGGCTCCGTAAACATACGGATGGTAAGATCAATTAGTCGCAACTCTGTCGGCGGGAAGTCGGCGCTCATTGCGTTGAACAGTTTCCATGTCAGGGTCACATCGTTTTTGCAGTATTCGCCATACGTTGCTAGATGCTCAGGGCTAAAGTCGTCCCTGCGCAAACCCTTGGCGTCCTCCACCTCAGTGCCCTTGACGCCGAGCTTGTAATGTTGAGCTAGTACTTTGAGACTTCCGCCTACTTCCGTACCGTGAACTGCTCGGCCCATCGACAATGTGTCCAACCATCCCTTTGGGTGAATGCCAAACAGCTCATGCAGAATAAAGCCGTCAAACATGGCGTTGTGCGCAAGCGCAAGCGAGTGGGCCCAGTCGTAGCCTTTGAGGAACTGGTATAGCTCGTCCTTTGAGCCACTGAACCAAACTGGTTCGCCATCGTTTTCCTGCACGGCCACGCCGATCACTTGGAACTGAAGGTCTCTTACATATTCCTCAGTAGTGAGCTTCGTCAGGCTGAACGACTGTGAGTAGTAGGTTTCAAAGTCAATGGTGAGGATATTCATTTGATCCCCATCGTCCGTGCAACGGCATCCATAAACCCACCGCTTTTTTGTTGCTCGGCATGGGATTGATATGTGGCGTCCTTATTCCATTGTGGGTCGCTTCGAAGGATTGAATTTTGCAACGCTTGGTTTTGCAGTTCTATGTTTTGCAGGGCCATGTTTTGCTTTACTGCATTCATCAGCCTAGGATCATTCCACCCAGACGGATAGGCCCCCTTGAGTGTTTTCTCTTCTTCCTCTTTTGGTTCCGCAAGCAAAGACTTAACGGTTTCTCCAGAAAAAGCTTGTTGTCGAAACTTGGCAAACGCTATGCGCAGTTGTTCGATGTCCTCGGCATCCATAAACCAAAAGGCGTTGCCATCATTGCGCCCAGCAAAGTAGTCGTCCAACATATCAGCTATGTGTGAAAACTTACCCTTACCAAAGAACTCCTCTGCGTTGGACTCCATACGCTCAATCAAAATTTTTACGCCGTCATTCATACCCACTCTCTTTCTTTAAAAGTTTTACATACCCACTTAGCCGTTCAAGGCCCTCTTCATCAACCATGATGGTGATTCCACCAGCATCGTGAATCTCTCGAAAGTTTTTTAGTTGTAGTGCTGTCATCTTGCCGCCGTTGGCTTTGGCTTCAATCGCTAGGAACGAACCATCAACGCAGCAGAGAAAATCTGGGACTCCGGCATTGCCGAAACCTGAACCGATAGGCATCGCATAGTAGACGCCGTGTTCTTTGAGTATGGCCTTGATCTTTGCTTTGACCTTGGCCTCGGGGGTTTGTGCCATCTAACACTCCATAGAATTTATGGGCAGACTATAGCACAGCTTTTTACTTTGTCAAACGCAAGACGAAAAAAAGCCGCCCGAAGGCGGCAGTGTTAACCCTAACATTGTTAGTCGGCCTTCTGACCTCTAACGTATTCTTCAAGCACCTCACGCATTTTGGCTTGCTTGGTGTAGGGGAAGTTGGAATCAAAGTAATCCATAACTTCTTTCGACAAGCGGATACTTGTGCATATCAAAGCAGGCTTCTTTCCCGGCCCTCGCCCCTTGCGCTTTGGCTCGGGTTTTAAAAATTCAATTCCTGTTGTCATTTCTTTTCCTCTGGTTTAGGGCAGTTAGGTGGAACCTCAACGGCACACCATACAGCAGCCATTGGCGAACCTCGTAGTTTGACCCAACGATCTACATAGGTATCGACCATAGATCGCAAGGCAACTTTTATTGAATCGTTCTTCACGCCCAATGCTTTAGCTATCTCACTGACCATAAGGCCATCAGGATTCTGAAGTAGCAACTCCCTAATTGCTTTATGGTTTGAGTGTCGCATCCAATTCCTCAATGTGGTCGTCCATCTCTTTAAAGAACTTCTCACGAACGGTCTTGTCTCGGATCAAAGCCCCGACAAACTTAGCGTGGCTCTGCTCTTTCTCATGAATACGTAAGGCAAACGCTGTGGCTAAGATAGCCCACGTAAGCAGAAACATATCGGCAAAAGTTAATTCAATCATTTGTTTCTCTCCTTGTTAATCCCTGCCATGAATCCTTTGTCCCATGCCTTCGCCCAGCAGATGCACCACAGGTCGTAGTAGCCACGGTTAAGCGGGAAACCAAAGCCTTCTTCTGAAAACATGGCCTTCACGTCTTTGCGCTTTATGAACGACTCCCACGAATTGTCTCGTTCACGGTTCATTAGTGGCACATCATCAAACAGTCCTTCAGTCATTCTGTTTCTCCTGAATTAAGCATTTTTAAACTTCCAACAGTTTCGTTGCCGCAGCCGTCGCCGTCGCCGAAGCCGTTGCCGTTTCCGTAGCCGTAGCCGTAGCCGTTGCCGTCGCCGTAGCTGTAGCCGAAGCCGTAGCCGTTGCCGCCGTAGCCATCGTCGCCGTCGCCGTCGCCGTTTCCGTAGCCGTAGCCGTCGCCGTCGCCGTAGCCGTAGCCGTTGCCGTTGCCTATTGGCCTAAACATTAAAGCCCCCAATCATCTGCAACGGGAACGCAAAACACTTCTGCATTTTGAGGCAGGTCAACACCTTGCGGTAATGGTTTGATAATTGCTTTATCGCTCTTTGGATTAGCAATTACGCCATCAAATCCAATTGATTCCCATCGGAATAACCAAACGGCTCGGCTCAGTTTAATGCGTCCATTTTCTCGATTTACATCTCCTGCGAAAATCCAGCCTCGATCAACCACAATTACAGCGCGAATGCCGGTTGGTGCAGGTTGTACGGAATCGGCGCGAACATAATCGACGCCATTGATAGAGATGGTTTCATTTTTCATTTCAATTTCCTTTGTGGTTTGGTTAATCATTCTGTTATTCCTGTTGCATCCAGCGCCATGCGTAAGGCTTCGTCTTTAGTCATGTGTTCTTCTCCTTGAGTTTGGCTTCGATGCGTCTTGCGTAAACATCAATGGTCTGTGTTGGCAAACCTTGTAAGCATTCTTGTATTTCCTCATCCGTCAGCCCAACCCATGTGCGCTGTGGTGACAACATTTTTTGAACATCCCCACACATTACTTTGATTGCGTTGTAGCCTTCAGGATCATTGCTGTCTGCAAGTTCATAAGCCTCTTGCATAATCCTGATTCTGATGGGTTCAAAGTCTTTGTTGCTCATCCACCCCACAGGCTCCTGCACAGGTGCTGCAAGGGCTTGCTTAATGGCGGTGATGGCGTTTTCCTGCCGCTTTCTTTGACCTTGAAGGGCAGGCGCATAGTCAGAATCGTCTGGGGCAAGTTCTTTCAACGATCTAAGCGCCAGCTTCAATGCTTCGTCTTTCATGTGTTCTTCTCCTCGGCGTAGCCGTTCTTTTGCTTGAGTTTGGCTTCTATGGCGCGTTGCTCAGTTGCATACTCACGCACCGCTTTTGCCAATTCCTCAAATGCGTTGTCTTGCGCGGCTGGTTGTGGTGTGTTCTTCTCCTCGGCGTAGCCGTTCTTTTGCTTGAGTTTGGCTTCAATCGCTTTAGCAAAAGTCGTTGGCAACGGCATTACGTCTGTGCGTTCTTTGTATAACTTATTCCAAACTTCAATCATGTCCTCATATGTCAGCCCAATCCATTCACGCTTGGCCATCGCGTTGACTGCTTTGTCTACGCTTGATTGCATTTGCTTTTGCATACCATCAATGAAGCCACGCTCGTATTCGCTGGCGTGCTTTCGCCAATCATCGTTGATCTCTTTGAGTATCTGCTTACCCAGATTACTCTTCTTCTCAATCTCGTTGAATGCTTCGTCCATTTCGGGTGTCCAGTCGTCCATGTCTTACTCCTGTGAAGTTCCCATGATCCTATGCTCCTGAAAGCGTACGGTTTTCTTTAGTTTTAAGTTTTCCTCTTTGAGCCTTTCCACTTCGCTTTGCAGTCGGTTTAACCGGCTTGACGCTTGGTCGATCCAGTCTTTCACTTCTTGCGGCATCTCGTAGAGCCTTTCGGGCTGCTTTTTCTGCGGCTCGCTCTTCTTGGCGGATACGCTC
>Ga0208253_1000411_pt1 | contig 18180 bp, 10 predicted proteins | sample CryBogCBE10Oct08_FD_184573 | JGI IMG/M metagenome (GOLD analysis project Ga0208253, IMG submission 184573) | Freshwater microbial communities from Crystal Bog, Wisconsin, USA - CBE10Oct08 (SPAdes) | ecosystem: Environmental > Aquatic > Freshwater > Lake | place: Crystal Bog, Wisconsin, USA...
ATCCCAACCCAACTGGCGGTATGGTTGTAACCTCAAATCCTTACTGTAACCCTCCAATGGGTATGCAACAAGGCCAACAGCAACAACAAAATCCAATGGCCAATTGGCCAACTGTGTTTCCAAAACCAGTCATTGGACTGGATTTACATGGCACACTCATAGAATACAACCCAAATATCAGTAGTCCTGCTGACATTGTACCTATTCCAGGTGCATTTGAAGCGGTAAGACTATTGAGACTCAAAGGTCATAAAGTATTTATACTTGCCGATTATCCAGGAATTGCAGAGAAAAAACTCACTCAGCAAGATGCAGATAATATCCACAATACACTTATGAACATGCTAGGTCAGGCTGGTTGTTTCTCCATAGACGGACTTCTTTACAATACTTCCGCCATGAAAGATGACTTATTTGCCAAACCCAATACTGGTATGATGAAACGTGCCACCAACGAATTCAAAATGAATTGGAAAGAAGGCTGGTATGTTGGAGATGATATCGTTGACTTGAAAATGGCAGAAAAAGGTGGTTCTAAACCTATCTTAGTCTTGACCGGCAAAGGCAATGAAACATTACCAAAACTAGATTCATTTGCCAATAAGGAATTAAAAAAGAAGGTTAAGATATTTCCTAACCTTCTTGCCTTTGCTCAGAGTCTTTAATTACTCTGGTTTGTTACCTTTAGTCAGTAACTTACCAACTTCTGGTAGATACAGATATTTCAATTCACTTCTTTCTAGTGTCTGAATAGCATCTACCATAGTTTCTACCAGTGGATCACCTGCTAGATTAAAAGATGTATTGAATAATACTGGCACACCCGTAATATCTTTGAAGGCCTTAATCAAATCATAGTAATGTTTGTTTTGGTCTTCTGATACAGTTTGTACACGGCAAGTATTATCAACGTGAGTGATGGCAGGCAATTCACCAACGTGTGCAGATTCGATATCAACCGCATACATCATAAATGGTGATTCTTCCATTCCTGCCAAGTCAAACCATTCTTTTGCATCTTCTTTCAATACAGTACCTGCAAATGGTCTGAACCATTCACGACCTTTGACCTTATTAACAAAGTCTTTACCATCTTTAACACGTGGGTCAAAAAGAATAGAACGATTACCCAATGCTCTTGGACCACCTTCTGATTTGGATTGGAAGATTGAAACGATATTACCGTCTGCAATCAACTTAGCAACATCGGCTGGTGTAACTTCTTCATTAGTATATTCGGAAGCACCTTGACCACCAGTGAAGTTAGAACCAAAATATTGAATCTCTTGTGTACGGTCAGGACCCAAATACAATGTTGTTAATGCTTCACGATTTGGTTCAACTTCGTTTTGTTTGCAATAGTTGAAGTAAGCTAACTTAGCCAAACCAATAGAAGTACCACCATCGTGTGCAACTGGATCAACATAGAAGTTGATGTCGGGGAAACGCTTACGTAGGTAGTAGTTAGCAACACAGTTCAATGCATAACCACCAGCAAGAACAACATTCTTTTCACCAGTTGTGTCAATGGCTTTCTCAACCAAATCACCAACCAATTTTTGTGTTTTATCTTGTACAGTCCATGCTATATTCTTAAATTGCTCTTGAACTAGTGATGCATCTTTGTGCCAACCTTTTGCTTCTTCTGGATACTTAAAAAACTCATAACGACCTGCATCAATGAAAGCGCCAGCTGGATAGTTAGGAATAATCATGTTCTTATTGGCACGGTCACCGATGAACAGGTCATCCATTCTTTCATCAAAACGACCATAAGGTGCAAGACCCATTGTCTTACCCGCTTCAATGAAACCAAAACCCAAGTAGTGAGACACAGCCTCATATACTTTTGTGATTGTCGTTGCATCATCAAAAACAAACTCTGTGGTTTCATTACGGCCACGAATGTTTGGTGTTTTGTTTCCACCATAAGACTTGTAGATTGGTGTAATCGTATTCAAGTCTTTGCAATGAAAGATAGATTCAGTTTCAAAACCTTGTGGTGCTTGGTCTTGTGGTTGACCTTCTTGTGTTTGCATGATGTGGTATGAACCAGCACCGTCAACAACAATAGCCACAGCAGTATCGAAACCAGAATTATAATAAGCACCAGCAGCATGGCCTAAATGGTGTTCGTTACCCATATTGGTAACTCTAACATTTGGATAATGTTTACGAACCAATGCTGAGTAAGCATCTTCTCCATTCCATGGTAGTTTATCAAAGTTTGGATTTGTTCCACCCAAAACAATCTCATCAATAGGACCACGTTGAATGGCCTCTAAGATACCTCTAAATGGATTGCCATCGTATTTTAATCGTGATAGTCTTTCTTCCTCAATGTAAAGTTCTACTTTACCATCAACAATTAAAGCGGCTGAACCGTTATGTCCAGGATTAATACCGAGTGTTCTATATGTCATATCATTTCACCTTTTGTTCAATATCTTTAACAATATTCTTATACATATCATCAATTTCAGCGTCCGTGAAATCCATGCACTTATCATTGTATCTATCAGCTAAGTGACTATCAAGGCCACAAATACGAATAGGAGAATACTTCTTGAAGCCAGGCTTCTCAATGATGTTGAAGTAATCTGGATATGTGGTGTTGATAGCAAATGTAGAACCAACAATCACAGTACCTGGTTTATTTAGCGCTCTTGCCATGTGTTGGCCAACTGAATCAACACCAACAAAATAATCTGATGACTCAATGATAGCAGACCACATTCTCAAGTCAGCTTGTACTTTGAATGTGAATGTATCTTCTGCAACTTCAAAATCTTTTTCACCAAAGAAGATGAGATTGTATTTGGTGGACAATTTACGAACCAACTTCACATAAGATTTTGGATCCAAAGAACGAGAAGAATCGTCAATCAAGTCTGTACCATCTTTACGGATAGAACGACCAAATGGTTGAATAACTAGGGTTTTAGCCTTTTGTTGTTGTTGCTTGACCTGAGCAAGAACATTGGCAGCATTCTTTTCTTCTGCCTTGTTGAGAACCATGATAGGAGGTTCTAGGTCAGAGTGGTCATCTGTCTGATTGATTTCTTTATCAAACGCTTCTGCAAGTGAGAGTTCTTGTTTGAAGTAACCTGGGATCCTATAAGGTTCTGGAGTAAAAATTACATCAGCCTTGGCAATGACGTTATCAAATACGCCTTTAGTATCTGGATTGTATGTAATGTCTTGGAGTTCTGGAATACCCCACAATAAGTTATCCCATCCAGCTATGATAACATTCCAGTCATCTTTTGGATGTAGCTTGGCATATTTACGTAGTGCGGGAATGGCAGCAACAACACGACCGGCGCCGCCATCAATGTAGAAGATTTTCTTCATAATAAAACTCCATGGTAAAAAATAATAAAGGCTTAAATTATAACATCAATTTATCAAGATGTCAAGTATATTTAGTGGCTAATTTTTAACTGTTTTAAGATCCAATTGGTATTGTTGATGTGTAACACTTGCAATAGGATTTTTGGCCAAACTTCCATTATCCGTATCGCACTATCGTAAAGTGAGTTGTGATTCCATTTTGAATATTATACTCCGTTTCTTCATATAATGGTGAAGTGTTATCTCTAAAATCGTTTGTAAGATTTATTAGTATACCAGCTGAAAAAGAAGTAATATTTTCTGTTTTTACAAGATTATCATGTGACCAAGAAGAAGTAGAACTTATATTATTAGCATAGTTTGCATTATAATACTCCAAATACGCTTCACTTTTGTTGGTGAAAAGTTGTACTTGAGTATTTGGTAAAGTCGTAGTAGTTGTTATTATCCACATTTTATTTTCCTATAAATTTTTAACAGCACCCGATAGTATGAAATCTTGTTACAACTTGGCCAGCATTAACATCGTAAGTGGATGTAGATGGTAATGAACCGCACGGTAGTGTGCACCAACCACTTTGACATACACAAGCAACACCAATTAACCAATTGTTGGCTAATGGAGCTGGGAGAGAATATTGATATCCTGTGCAACAACAGTAGATACAACATAGATAACAAAATCCAAAGTTTGTTACTGTACCATTAGTAAAGTTATTGGAGAATGGAGAACGATCCGTCATACCTACAGTAGCATAACAAACTATTCCCCCTGGCGATACTGTATTCTGAGCAATACCAACAAAACATTGTGCTGTAACTGAAGGTAAAGTTGCAGCCATAACCCCAAGTGATACAGAACCTGAGCATCCAACGAAAGGACAATGATTTCCAGCAGTAATCAATAAAGCGCCAGATTGCATTGTAAATGGATAAGTATTATAATTCCAAATGTTGGTAGAATATGCTGAATTATAACATTGTACATTTGTGCCAGTCGAAAATGAAGTGGTATTGTTGATTAGGAATCCATTAGCACCACTCAAAGAGTTTGCATCGATGTTTATTTTTCCTCTAATAGTATACACACATGTATCAATCAATGCATGATTTATAGACATATCTGGGTAAACATTATATACACCACCAATACAACACCAACTTTGACAAGAACAACCATTATTACAAATAATGTTTGCGTATGGTGTCCATGCACTGGAATAGGTGTAATTGAAAGCAAAATTATAACAATTTAATTGTGTGCAATAAGGGATAGATGCTTGCAATAAAACATCTTGTATACCATTGCTTACAAACAAATTATTAAAACCATAGAATGGTTCTCTAATACCACAATATGAAGTTGTACCATAATAGCATGGCCAACTGCAACAAAGAAGTCCGCAAGGCAAATCCCAATACCACCATCCGCCACCGCAAGGATTACATAAGTTATTGCATCCTGTCACGATAAAATTAGTAGAACTCTTGTAACAAATACATGGTCCAGTTCCAATACAGTAACAAGCCACATTTCTGTATAATTGATTGGTCGATTGGCTGCAACAAGCAATACCATTAAGTGCACATGCAGCTGTTGTCATCAATCGTTTTATACAATCACCATTATCTACAGCAATTAGGTCAACAGCAAAATATGGTACAGCACATTGATAACAATTTGCAGTTGTCCTATTCATTTGTGTACATGCTCCAGGCAAACAGCTACAAGAAAAACTTTGGAAGTATGGTATAGAACAAGCAGACAATGCACAAGGACAAATACTATTACATGTCATAGCATAACAACCATCTGAAATTGGTTTGAAAGCTAATATTTGATTATAAAAACAGAGACAGTTTATTGTACAACATGAGAAACAACAAGGACAACAATTGTAAGGAGTAGAAGGTAAATTACAATATGATAAAGTTTGTGTATAGAAATTACCTAAAATCCAATTATCTGTTGCATAAGTAAAAAATTGCCATCCTGATGTTGTATAAGGCACCCAACAAGAATAACCATTTTGTGGATTTGTCATAAATGGTAAAGCATTTACCGCAGGCAAGAAAGATTGTAGTGTTACTGTACACGAATTTGCTGCTGGCCAACACAAATAACAGGCAGTATCTGTTGTTGATTTAACAGAAATATAAGCACAAATACAAGAACAGTTTGTTCCATTTACTTGCCAAGAAGCGAGTGGATTACAATTATCGCAACAAGGATCAGTTACTTGTGTAACAAATCTCAACCAATAACAACCATCTGGAGTGAGTGTTGAATAGTGGTAAATGTTACTACAACAACCATTAGTAACAATACAACAATTTGTTCCTACACAATTTGCCAAACAAGTTGCATTACAATCATTAGAACAACAATTTCTCACTAATGATATTTGGTTTGTAGTTGTGCAATAACAGAAAAATAATTCATACATTCCAGAAACAAAACATCTCACACAAGCACATTGATAACAAAGATTTGCACATTGGTATCCAAAAATAACAGCACCTGTTGTTCCATTTCCAGATACACTACGTATTGGCAATAATTTACCTATCAATTGCCAACATTGTTGATAAGCACAACCACAACCACCACAACTAGAAAATGTAGCAAGTGTTGGCCAGCCTTGTGCTAAAGTGGTTGAGCTTATACAACAAAGACAAGTTGTTGCTATATAAGTACCACCAGGATTCACACAACTTACAGTGATACAGATGTATGGAGCATCATAGTAACAATAACCTGGACAATATTGACCTACATTACCAGGGTGTGCATAAACAGTAACAAAACAGTTTTCTGAACAACCAAATCTTAATGATGTCAAATCACTTAAATCATTTTGTCCACTACAATAGTTAGCACAACCTAAACAATAAGAACATGATGGGTTAACACAATATAAAGCACCACTACTTACACATACGCCACAAGAACCGTTAATTGCAACTGGTTGTCCGGCAGTAATACATGCACAAGCAATTGCACAAATATATTTGTCAGATGAAACGGCTGCCGTACATTGTACTGTTGAGTCTGAGAATGTTATACAACTTCCTGATACTTGAATAGTCATGTTCTTACCTTGTTATTATTATTCTTCTTGTTTTATTTATGGTGAGCACTTTTAATTCCATCCATAAACAGAAAAGCACGTAGGACCCAACCAACAACAGTTTCCAAATGAAGGATTATAAACATATATACCTATTCCTGTTAACGCTGGACAACTAGTGAAACAATTTATAAATGTGCCTGTAGTTATCCATCCCAAAGGACCTGTTGCATAGCCAATCATCATATTTGTCTGAAAAACTGTCGCATAATAACATGCGCTATTGCCTATGCAACAACCATAGAACGGACAATATGAACCGCAGGCGCCTAATATTGTCATACCTCCCATCGCACCACCACTAATGCTTTGGATGAGAAGATTGAATGAACCATAAGGACAAGATACCAAGCAACAAAAACAACCGTTGACTCCCGAAGTACCGTTTTGCCAAACGCAAGAACCTGAAGAACCTGTATAAGAAGTGGTTCCACAATAATATGGAATAAATCTCCAATCCACCTGATATCCACCATTTGAACAGAAACATACTCCTGAAAAGATAATGCAATAGTTTTTATATCCTCCGGTCAATGGAATTTGAATACCACAATTACAATAACAACAGTATGAGGCAATAAAATTTAATCCTGAAGAAGGTACATTTGTAAGACCGGAACCGTTACCAACAAAACATGTGGTTGCACAATGAATTGGTGCTACAATGCAACAAATGGTGCAGATATTATTTGAAGCATAAACGCAAGCCGCCGCAAGACAACAATTTGTAGTAAAATTGCCACCGGAAGCACAAATATTTCCTGCTACGACACAACAATTTGTACTAATATTACCACCAGAAGCACAAATTGTTGGTGATTGTAAGCAACCACTGGTGCAGATACAACACAGTCCGCCTACGGTATATTGACATAAGGTTACTGACATTATTTAGCCTCTTTTTTTAGTTCTTCTACTTCAGACTTCAATTCTTTGATTGCCTCAACCAAAACTCCAATGATTGAATCATAATTAATTGTCTTGATTCCGTCATCTTTTATAATAACCGCATCAGGTAAAACAACCTCTGTTTCCTGAGCTACCAATCCCATACTATTTAGTCCATTGTTCTTCCAGGTAAACGTAACCCCTCTCAATTGGTCTACTTTTTCCAAAGCACCAGTGATAGTTACGATATTATCCTTGAGTCTTTCATCGGAAGTTGAACTCATTACAGTTGCACTCAATGTTCCAGATGATGGATTATATGTTAATTCACTTGAGGATGTATAAATTGCACCCAAGTTACCTGTGTTTGCATATGTAAAGTTAACAAATGCTGTTCCATTGTTGGAATTATCATCTACAATTGGCAAGTATATCGTTGATGAACGGACTTTTGTGGTCATTTAGTATTTCCTTTGAGGATATCTATTTCTTCTTTTAGTTCTTTGATAGCGGCAAAGGCCAATGCACAAAGTTTTTCATAGTCAACTGCTAATATACCATCTTGTTTTTCACGTATGGCTAATGGAAATACGGCTTGAACATCTTGAGCAACTACACCAAAGTCGGACTTACGAACAAAGTAACCGTCTTCACCACCTTTTTCTTGGATATATGAATCTTTCCAGTCAAATGTTTTACCACCAATTGCTACCACTTTATCTAAAGCATTAGAGATATCTTGTACATTTTCTTTCAATGATATGTCGGAAGAAGCAAAAGCAGTAATTTGTCCTGTAGCAAGAATGTCACCTGCAGAACCATCAGCCGTAGTACCAACACCTAATGAACTGATTTGAACATTGCTACTAAACGTGTAAGTATTGGAAATTGTAGTCGCCAATTGTGTGTTAGCATAATAGGTGATTAACTTGCTTGTTAGTCCATCAACCGCCAATTGAATTGTATTAGCATTTGCAGAAATATTAGCATTAACTGAATATGCCAAAGTGTTTGCAAAGTAAGGATTAACAATGTAACCATCTACTTCTAATAATACCACATCACCCGCAGTTGCACCTGTACTTAATGTTACAGATGTGTTTGATGTTTCTGTGTATTCTGAACCAAATTGGCGTACACCATTGAGGTAAACTCTTAATTGATTAGCACCAGGAACATATGTTGGTGTTGTAAATAAAGTTTGATTTGCGTTAACAGTTGGATAAATTCTTGTAGAATTGATTGTGGTTCCTGGAGTAGTACCTCCACCGCCACCTCCTGCAGCCCAATAGAATGAACCTGCACCGCCTGTTGTTAATACATAACCAGAAATTTCTCCAGATGGAACCAAACTTGATAGTGTAATATTGTTGGCTGCATTGAAAGCACCACCAGCTAATGTATATGCTGAGTTTGCTTGAGCAAAGGCTGCATTACCATAAGCAACAGCCGTATAATTTGATACAACTTTAGATGTTAGTCCATCAATTGCTAATTGGATTGTGTTTGCTGTATTGGAAATATTAGCATTGACCGAATAAGCAATATTGTTTGCATAGTATGGATTTATACTATAACCATCTACTTCAACAAGAATATTTGAACCGCTTGGTGGTGATGTACTAAATGTTACGGAAGTATTTGTTGTTTCTGTATATGTACCTGGGAATTGACGTACACCATCAACATATACTTTCAACTGGTCTGCACCAGGAATATATGTTGGTGTTGTATATGTAATACCTGATCCGTTAGCTGAGTAACTCAAATAGGTAGAATTGATTGTGGTACCAGGTGTTGCACCGCCACCACCTCCACCACCAGGTCCCCAATAGAAGTTACCTGCACCACCTGTTGTCAATACGTAACCTGCGGTTGTTCCAGATGGCAATAAATTTGTCAACGCTGCACCAGCAGATGTTCCACCTGTACCACCAGATGCAATTGGTAGTGCTGTACTTAAAGTTAAACCATTGAATGTTGGAGATGCAGACGTTCTTAGGTCTTGCGGTGTACTAATTGTAAATGTATTGGATGTTCCAGATGTGACTACACCATTGTTACTTGTAACAGTCAATACGCCATTATTTGTAGTTGCAGATGTGCCTGCTGTTCCAGCAAATGTGATATTTGATGGAGTCTTTGTTGTGGTAATCGCATAATATGTTCCAGAACCGACATCGAGAATATCAAAGTATTGATTATTTTCGTTCCAACGAATAGAAGCATTTGTTCCAGATGAACCACGATTTACATTGAAATAACTGTTTGCAGCAGTAGAACTTCCTGCGTTCAACGTAAATGTATTACTATTGTATACCGTTGTACCATTAATAACAAAATTACCACCTACAGAAAATTGGCCGTTAGCAGTAATGTTATTTACATATGTTTGGCCAGTAACAGATAATCCTGTTGCTATAACTGAAGATGCATTTAATGTAACTGGAACATTGACATTATTAGCAACCAAAACATTGATAGTTGCATTAGCAACATTTGCATTAGATACTGTTGCATTAGTAATACTACTTGTCGTGGTAGTAGATGTTGTGATGACTGCATTGGCTAATGTAGAAACGCCTGTTGCGGTTAAAGCATTAGTATTCAGATAGTTGGTGACTGCAAAATTATTAGCAGTACCGTTTGCAGAAGCCGTAAATGTTCCAGATACGGTTGCAGTTCCTGCGTTTACTACTGTGGAAGTTAATGTTCCAGATACTGTTGCATTATTTGAAACGGAAAGACCTGTTCCAGAACCGTATGCCTGAATCTGTCCATTAGCAAATATACTGGTTGATGTGTTTGTGAAATAACCAAGTCCACCAACACGTAATTGATTTTGTATATAAGCAGTAGAACCTGTACCTTGGACTTGAAATGCACCAGCAACAATAGCAGCAGTGTTAACTTGTAGACCTAAAGAACCATCTCCAAGAAATAATGTTCCAGATGGTTTTGTAAAGTTGTTGGCCGCTAGGTCATTGTTTTGTTGTAGTAAACCGTTAGTCGAAACCACCCAATCAGAGAAGGTATTGGCGTAACTTAGAACCGGAAATACTTGCGCTTGAGAATAATTAGCCATTTTTGCCTTTTTCTATCATTGCCTTTTTCTATTTATTCAACAATGCCTGAAGCATTTTCTTAATATCTTCCATGTCTGACTTCAAAGTATTGAATTCTTCCTCCATTTGTTTTTTTCTTTTATACTCAACTAAGGCTGCATAATTTGTATTTAATACAGCCTTACTCTCCATATCTTTGACTAGATGAGGATGGTCTTTAACTTTTGCTAATTTCATTTCTATCATTATGCAGTCGCAATCGCACGGAAGTTTTTAATTTGTGGAACAATCGAAGGATTACTTGAATACATCACAACCTTGATTGCAAATACGTTGAAATTATTATACAATGCATTTGTTGTCAAGTCATTGTATGTAATATTCAAAGCTTGGTATGTATCTGATGTATAACTTGTTGCATCTGTGTAGATAACACCAGATCCAGGAGTTAAAATTGGGTTCATCAAGACATATGGGTTGTTGTCGAAGTTGTTTGCATCATTAGAATTTAATACTTTATAGTACACTTCAATCTTTGTACCGATTTGACGATTAACGTCCATATAAACAGTTAAACCTGTTGACTGGAAATTATTGTTCAATGTAACACGGCGTGTAATGTAACGTGCAACCGCATTACCGTTATGGAATCCACCTAATGATTCTGAAACTGTGTTAGCTGAATAATATGGTGTTATAACATTTTGAACCAAAATAGTATTCAAACGGTCTAAATCAATTGCTGGAGATGTCCATCTGTCTGCATTGGTTACAGTTGGTTCAACAATCAAATCACCAGATGTACTATGTGTCTGTCTTGATGAGAAGTTGTAATTTTGGTGTGGTACAACTTTTACAGCAGAGGATAAAGTATTTGATGATAAGTTTGTTGTCTTAACTGAATAACTGATTGAATCTAAACCATTAAATGATAGGTCATTATTCATTAGTTGCAACAAATCAAAGTTTGCAGTTGCTGGTGCAGAATTTGCGGTCACATCAAAAGTCACGGAACCACCAGCAAAATCACAAATCTTCAAATTGAAACACAATGTCTCAGATGGTGCAGGTATCCATGTAGATGCATTTTGTGATTTGAACAACGAAGCTGCATAATTCAATTGTGATAATGTTGCATTTTGGCCAAAAATAATTTGGCCAACTTTAGATGAATACATTGAATAGTTATTAGAGTTTGATGCAATCATCAATGAATATTGACCTGGAGCCAAATAAATTGGATGGTCAAATGTAAATGTTGTTGCGGGTCCAATACTATTAGTAATAGAACTTGTTGATGGTACATTAATATCAGAAGGATTCATGTACACAATTGAACCTGGAATTTCATTTACTGCATCAGGATAACCATTAACTGTTGGTCTAACACGAACTGAAACTGGAATTGTAGGATCAACAGTTGCAAAATACAAATCTACTGATGATAAGAACACACCATTAGGATATTGTGCTGCATTTACATAGAAGTTTTGTGATAATGGATCTACAGCTCCTGCTGTTGCATTTGTTGAAGCACTAGATGTTGCAGATGAAGATGCTGCGGCTAAAACTTGTTGAACAACAGGTGAAGTCTCTGTTAGTGTGGAAGCATCGACACCTTGAGAAACGGCCGTTGTCCAAATTTGTTCACCAAGAGAAGCTATAGTTGATGCCAATGAAGAAGTGCCATATCCTGATGCTGTAGCAGGACCAGGAGATGTTTCACCAGTTATCGTTTGTGCGGCATTAACAATTGAATTAAATAATGCTGATGGTGTACTGCCTGTTGAATTAAATAAAGCTCCTTGAAACCCAGCAACACCTTGAGTTCCATTACCAAACCCACCTCGACTGATGATTGATTCACCATCCATGCAAATTTTGGTAATAATTGTTGTTTGCGGATCAGTTCCGCTTCCGTACAATGCAGGTTGCCATCCAGTATTGCCATCACCACCATTATCTGGTGGAGGACCTGGATCATTTGGCACATCAACAACTTGTGGTTGTGGAACAGCTGTTGCTTGTGGAGGTCTTGTTGATACTACTGTTGTTTGGACAGTTTGTAATGTTCCTTGGGAATAGAAAGAACTTGTTGCATAAGAATGTGATAATGCTGGAGAGATATAACTATCAGACCATTCAATTTTTAATGTTCCTGTTGGGAATAAGAAAACATTAGCTGAAATATCCATTGAAACACCTAGTGTGTTTGCAACGTTTGCTGAAAAAGCAGGAACTCCATTAGGAATTGTTAATGTACCAGATGCACTTCCGTTGATATCTGTAACTAGTTGTGAACTTTGTGATGGTTCTTGTACAGTTAAAATAGCTTGAACTGTATTACTGCCCGTTACACTAACAATAGGTGTTGATGTATAACCTGCACCAGTTTGTACTAAATTTAGTGAGACAATTTGTCCAGATGACACATTAGCAGTATAGATTGCGGGAGTTGTATTTGCACCAGTGATACTAATAATCGGTAAATTATTACCGTTAGTATATCCACTACCTGCATTGTTAATTACTAGATTATAAACTCTATCAGTAAATCCTGGAGTAACAAAACCATCCACATTTATACCATTGATGTATGTGTGTATTGGTGTGTATGGCACCATACCGTTAACGGTGAATGATACAGGAACACTTCTAGCATAAGGAATAACTGCACTTGACAAAATTTGATTTGTGGATGAAACCTGAATTGGTCCACCTTGTAATGCAGAAGTTAAACCTTGAGAACTGATTGCATTTTGAATTGCAGTTGTGTCTCTCGTGATAGAAGCTTGGTCACTTGAGTTTACAACTGTATCTGTTGGTTGACCTGTCCAATTTAATTGCCAATCATTCCATTGTGAACCGTTACCTGTTCCGTTAACAGCGGCAGTCCATGCAGATTGGTCTTCTGTTGTGATATTAATGTTTGGTTGTGTGGTTGTTGAATACCATACATCACTTGAAGGAGAAATTGTTGCATCTCCATGGAAGCTATAGACATTAAATGGGTTAACAGAAATTACTTCTGTAGCTACATTCTGATATACTAATGAAGCTTCATCGTAAGAGAATGTAATCAAATTGTTATTGATAGACAATTGATTGTTTGTTTTATTACCAGGTGAAGTTACAAAAGTACCTTGACTTTGGTTAACATAATAGTTTGCAACATTAGACAAGAATGTTGGTCTTGCTAATTGAGCCACAGGATCAATAGCAATTACATAATCGGGATTTTTTACATCACCAACACTTGAACCGGTAAAACCATCAACCAAATAACCATTTTTGAATAACAAATTCAAACCAGTTGAATCGGTTACATCAGAACCCGTCACTTGATTTTCTAAGATAGACAATGATGTGTATTGTTCCAAATTACCAATACGTTTATCTAATACACCAATGTCACGCATAGAATATTTACGAACAATGTTAGGTGTTAAAATAATATCATGTTTAGAGAATGTATATGGTGCATAGTTAAGTGTGAACAATGTTAATGTTCCTGGAACATCAGGAGGTGTTACAGGATTTGTATAAGAACTTGTACCAGTGATTGTTTTGAATTGGCCGTTAGGATACAACACAATCTTATCTGTTCTAGACAAGTAATAACCATAAGTTGCTGTAATGAATTCATCAGCAAATGGTGATGGTAACTGAAATGTATTCAGGCCAGTTTGACCAATACCATCCGTTCTACGTGGTCTGAAGTCAATTACATCTCTTAGATTATATGTTGTACCATATTGTGGTGATGTAAATGTTGGAATATTTGGATATGTCACAGGATAAGAGTTAACATCAAAGAAACCTGTACCACCAGAATGTGTGAAATAACTTAAAGTTACAACAACATTACCTTTTGGTGAACCACTTATGTTTGTAATCTTTCCATGGTCATATAATGTATCTCTTTGGCCATTATCTAAAGTGTAGTTAGCAATGTTGTTTGATATCTTGGACCAAACAGTTACAATTGTATTTGGTGTGTTAGCCACATTAGTATTTGCTGTTGACATGTAAACATGGCCATCAGTAAATGAAACGTATGTGTTGCTTGAATATATTGCAGTATTAGACCATGCACCAACATAGTTAGCTGTGTTGCCTAATTCATAAACACCAACATAATTGTAAACGTCAGAATAACCAACATCAATTGCTGTGTTTATTGTATTTGCGGAAACAAGAATTGCAACATTTGATTGTAATGTCTTACTCTTAATTGTGTCATTTGTTACACCAATTGTTGCATAAATTGTACCATTACCTGTATAATTACCACCAATATTGATAGTAGCTTGCGGTGTTGCAGCACCATTGTTGATTGTGATAGTGACGTTTGCACTATCCATAGGAATAAATTGGCCTGCGGTGTATGAACCGTTTGTTGTTCCTGTAACCACAGAAAAATACAGTTGTGCTTGTGAAGAAGTAATTGTTCCTGTACCAGGGAAAAACTGTTCATTTGAACCGTTTGTTGTGATAACGTAAGAACCGTTTACAAAACCACCAGAAAGTGGTGCAGTAAAGTATCTACGTGTACTATAATTCACAGAAGAAACATTAGAAATATTGTTCTGTGGTAATGGGAAAATCAAAGATTGATATGTGTTATCAATTAGATTAGCAGATGTAACTGTGTTTGCAGAAAAAGTAACATTTGTATAACTATTAGCTGCACCAGGAATAATCAATGACTGAACATTTGAGAATGAACTGTTAGCCAACTTCACATCAAACATAAATGCTTTATATTCCGTTGACGTTAAACTACCACTATCATAATCAAAATCACGAATACGACCGGTACCAATCTTAGTATTGGTGTTAGCTAAACTAAAATGTACGTTATGTAATTCTACTTGTGTACCAACTTGGAAATTAGGAATTTCACCATTTAAGTTTTGAATTTTGGTGTAATTACCATAATATGTGTCAATTTGTTGTGAGGAAAGAACATTAATATCTCTTGCCTTAGCCAATACATAATTTGTTGGTGCACGGTGCTCTACAGGATATCCATTTAGATAAACTTTACCTGAACTGATTGTAGAAAAGAATACGTTAGATGTTGCATTACTACCAGGAACACTATCAACAATTCTTAGATTGAAAGGTTTGACAATAAAATCGCCTGATGTATCTGATACCGATTGAGCAATTGCTGCTGAAACATCTGTTAACACTGGAACATTGACAATATCTTCAACTGTACCGGCATTAATTCTAACCAATTCAATAAATTTACTGTTAGTTAAACTACCAAAAGCAATTGTCTGGTCACTTACATATGGCTGTGAAGCGAGTACAAGTTGAATAGTGTAACGGTCTGCGCCAGGTGCTTGATAATTGGATGCACCAATTGCTGGATCCAACAAAGAAGGATCAGAAGTAGAATCTACAATTGTTTCATCTACTGTATAACCAACAACAACAGAAGGATATACACTCAATGAATTAGGAACAATAGATGCTGCATATGATTCAACAAACACTCCGTTAGTAAACCAAACACCATCATCAATATTTACTTCTAAAGCTTTGACAGAAATTTCATTTGTAATAACAACGGCTGCATTAGTTACATCACTTGGTAAAGGTTTATTAATTGTAAGTGATGAAGTTGAATCAATAGAAACAACTGTAGCTAAAAAATTAATAGAAGAAATGGAAATACTATCACCAACACTTATACCAGAAGTGGTCATTGTTAATGATTGAGAAAGGTATGTTCCTGTAACAGTTCTATTGATAGTTGCTGTTGTTAATGTAGTTGAAGTGAATTGTGGAGTGATTGTAGAAGTTAAAGAATTTAACGCATCAATTTTAGATGAGTAAAAATTAATTGTTTCTCCTGATGCAAAAGATGAACCATTGGAGATGTTAACTAATTTTGTAATGATATAATAATTTGAAGCATCAACACTATTAACTTGTGCAATAAATCCAGATGTTGCACCAACAGCGTAAAAACCAATAACGTTATTGATGATTGAAGATGCAGAAGAAACAAGTTTAGCCGTAACAACATTTGTGTCAACTGTAATGTTGCCACCAGAAACCTTAGAACCATCCGCAAACATACCCAAACCAAATTTAGATACTTGGTCTTGTAAAATGGATTGTGATTGTGTTAGTTCTCTTGCCTGAACCGCATATCCTGGCTTAAAAAGAATACGATAGAAATTCTTCTTAGGATCAAAATTGTCATAATATGGTGATACGTCAAAGTCGAGTGCCATTTTTTTCCTTTAGTAACCTAATACAATCTTAAATTGTTCTATTCCGTCTGAACTTCTCTGAATTCCACTTCTGTTTTCAATGAAAGACATATAACCAGAGAATAACGTATAATTTGGGACACTATATGATAAGAGTGTTCTTGTTGTTCCAGATGTTTGACCAAATACAGGTGAGTTTGTAATTGGAGTACCTGTCGTATTTATGAGTTTTACCACATTATTTCCAATATCATAACTTAATATTGTTGCAGTAAATGTAGCTGCAGCTAAACTCGTGCCTTGATATAATATTTCATCACTTTGATATGTGCCAAAACCTGGAGCAACAACTAAATCGGTTGTTGTGGAGTAAATTGTTGCATTGGCAGGCAATGGAGATAACTGTGAGGTTGTTGGTTGAATTACAATACCTAGTTGATGATATGTGATGTCAGTAGGAATGTAACCACCTTCAGAACCATTAAAGTCAACAGTTACCATAATGTTTCTGCATCCCAATTCAGAAATGGGATCGAATGAATGTCCGCCAACTGGAGATGCAAAAGCAATGGCTGCAGCATTGGAACCAGATGTTGAGGTAATGCTCACGTTTGCGTAGGAGTAATTTGTACCCGTGTTTGCAACTAAGATGTTGGTGATTACACCGCCTGACACCACGGCTGTTCCAGATGCGCCTACACCATCACCTGTTACAACAACAGAGATAGTTGCGTTAGCAGGATCATATCCAGTGCCACCATTTGTGACGTTAATTACTTCAATGTCACCATAACCAGCAGAAGTCAACAATGGATTTGGTGTATTTGCACCTACTGGAACTGGAATCCATGTAGAATCCATGAATTTGACTTTAAGTCCAGAGCTAATAGTGTACATATATTTCCACTTATAACCATCTGTACCTTGATAAATGTTATCTGTGCCATATGTTCCTGGTTGGAAGAAAGGCATCTGAGTTGACATACCACCGTTGTTATTCCATAGACATTTGAATACTTGGTCGTAAGTGTTCTTTACGTAGAATTCATAAACAGGATAACCATCAACGTCTTTTTGGAACATATCGATGTTATCTCGATAGTAATCGTAAATGGTATTTGCAGTCCAATCAATACGAGCAATTACAGGACACAAATCGTTTGATGTGACTAATTTAGCCACGAATGTATTTTTGAATACAGACTTGATGTATTGTTGGTCTTGTGTTGGTATTGGTGGCGCAGTATCGTTAACCCATGGATCAACTTTAGATAAGAATACGTAAGATGTACCTAATGGAACATTTGTATTAGGAATAACAGCGACAGGTGAATAGTATAACTGCTCTATACTGCTAATTGCTGCGCCGTAAGTAAGAAGGTTTTGATTTGCCATGATTTATTTATCTCTTATGAACCAACTCTCATTAATGCCCAATTCAATACAATGGCATCAGTTTTTGCGCCTCCGCCTGCATTGTTGATGATTGTAATATCAAAACTACCAACA
>Ga0208253_1000412_pt1 | contig 18168 bp, 38 predicted proteins | sample CryBogCBE10Oct08_FD_184573 | JGI IMG/M metagenome (GOLD analysis project Ga0208253, IMG submission 184573) | Freshwater microbial communities from Crystal Bog, Wisconsin, USA - CBE10Oct08 (SPAdes) | ecosystem: Environmental > Aquatic > Freshwater > Lake | place: Crystal Bog, Wisconsin, USA...
GTGTCAGGATGGCGCCCAGCAATCGGTTGGGTATGCGCCCTAGCATTGGCCTACCAATACTTATTTAGACCCCTTGCTGGCACCGTAGCGGGTGTTCTTGGCGTTACTATTCCCCCTTTGCCTGGCCTTGATGACAATTTATGGCAACTCATGATGGGTATGCTTGGTATGGGCGGTTTACGTACTTTTGAAAAGATTCAGGGAGTTGCTTCAAAATGAACAACAAGGAACATATTCTGACGATTGCCGCATGGTCATTAGTTTGTGTTGTAGTGGCTATGTTAGCTATGTTTGCTTTTGCAGTAATTGACCCAAACGTTGACGATGAAAAAGTATTTCAAATTATTGGCCCAGCATTTCAAACTATTGTTGGTGGTTTTATTGGTCTTATTACTGGCATAAAGATTGGTAATAGCAATGACGAATGACCAATTAATAGCACTAGGAATTGAAGATAAATGGCTTGACCCATTAAATTCTACGTTTGATAAATACGAAATTAATACGCCAAAACGCCAGGCTGGGTTTATTGGTCAATGTCAGCATGAATCAGGCAACTTTAAAACTTTAGAAGAAAACTTACATTATTCTGCCGCTTCATTAATGCGTGTATGGCCATCAAGGTTCCCTGACCAGGCAACGGCCGACCAATACGCCAATAACCCTGAAAAAATAGCTAATAAAGTCTATGCCGGACGTATGGGCAATACTGAAGATGGGGATGGCTGGAAATACCACGGTAGGGGCGTAATTCAGCTAACCGGCAAAGATAACTATATGTTTTGCGGACAAGCTATTAAACTGGATTTAATAAACAATCCTGACCTTTTGTTGGAACCAATGAACGCTATGCTATCCGCTGGTTGGTTTTGGAATAAACGTGGTTTAAACGCCGCGGCTGATGTGTCAGGTTGGGAAGAAATTACTCGAAAAATTAACGGCGGTGTGTTGGGTTTAGACGACAGAATTGCTAAAATTACTAAAGCATTACAAATCTTGGAAGGATAAAAAATGGCTACAAATTTTGAAGTAAAAGGTAAATTAGCAAGCACACCAAAAGGTCATTATGTTGTTTTGCGTGAGCATGAAAAACATACAGAGCATGAGTTAACCAGGCTAAAAGAAAAGCTTAATAAACATATTGCTTTGCCTATGGAAAAAGCCCATAAGCCTGAAAGTAAAGGCGCTAGTCAAAAAGATGCGCCGTTACCTAATATGCGTAAATATTAACGAATACGGGCGACTTTAGCTTTACGCAATACTTGTTCGTATTGTTCTTTAGCCTGGTCATCTAGGCTACGAAGTGGAAGATTTTGATAATACTTCCACTTATCTTTATATTCCTGAAGTTCTGATGGTGGAATCCAGCCATTTAAACGCCAGCGAATAGTAATATCGGTTCCGGCCGCAGTCCAAATATGTTCATTCATAACATTTCCTCAACTTGATTTGTTAAGTATTTAATTCGTTTTTCTAATTTTTTTATTTCTTTTTTTAAAACAATATTTTCTTTTTCTAAAGCTTCAGATTTATCAAATTTGTATTTAATAATTCCTTCTAATGTTTTAATTTTATCTTGCATGAAATCATGTTCAGTTAGCATCTTGGAATCCTTTGTAATCATCCATTAACTTATCAGCATGGGTTTGCATAAAAGCCAAACCTGACACCATTCCAGCTTCAAAAGCTTCTCTAAACAGTTCTTTTATATCATCTTCACCAGGTTTATGGTCATAATTTGCTTCATACCACGTTTCAAACACGTTTTTAGCGGCTTTCATAAGTGATATACCCCAATCCTAAAGCCATAAACAATTACTAAAAACACGGCTATTGCCGCCCCTAATAAACCGCCTAATATAAAGTCTTTCATTTGTTTTCCTTAATTGGGTGACAGGCCGAGGTCTTTTTAGTTTGAAATCCCCACGGGCCATAAAGCTGAATAGTGTCAACGGCCTGTCCTAGATTATTTGGATGTAACTTTTAAAGTGATTACGGCAGTAGTTTTAGTGTGCTTGGCAATTAATTCTGCTGGCACATTGGCTTCTGCGAATACTGCTTTGTTATCAACGGTAGCGCGTTGTGAAAGGGTAACGCAAGCTTTAAACAAATTGCCTTCAATGTGGCCTTCGTTTTGTTTAAGTTCGTTTTTGAGTGCATCTGCTTGTTTTTCCAAGTCAGCGATTTGGGCCAACAACATACCCAACTGGTCAACTTTGCTTAATTGAATGTCGATTGCTTTCATGATTTTTTCCTTTGTTTAATCACGGCACCGTTGCCGTATTAGTAATTTACTAAAGTAAACTTCACTTGTAAAGCGATATTTAATTAGGACATACCCTTAGTTGTAAATTTGCAACAAAGTAGGGCGTGAATTTGGCAACTGATAGCTGGTGGGTCGAAACGGGGAAAAGCCCCACCTTGTTGCATCCTTCAACGCCCCGTTAACCGCCCTATTTATGGTTGTTCTTTAACTGCCAAAACTCTAACAGTTTAGTAAACATTAACCAATAGCGGTCTAAATCTTCTGCGGTATGTTCAATAACCTTAACGCCAGTAAAAACAATAGTGCCTTCAACCATTTTGTAGCCTACAAATACATTGGCACACCTGGCGGCTGGCATATTAAAACCTTGGCGATAAGCGGCTAATTGCATACCGTGTTCCGGATAAACGTCAACTTTAGAAATATCCGTAGTTTCTTTGGTTTTGACGTCAATAGAAATACCTTCAAATCCGTGTTTGGCTTTGGCCGTTAAATCTGATTTGCCACCGAAACCTAATGGGTGTGCAAAGCTTAATTCCGGCAACCAAAGTTGTTCCCCAAAATGGTCTTTAATGGCCTGTTCTACTGGCCGACAGATTGGCATGGCTTCAGGCACTAATTCACCTTCAAAAAACGCCTGAATGGTCGCATGGATGGATGTACCGCGGTCAGCGGCAATACGTCCAGTTTGCTTGGAATCCATCATGACCCTTTCAAGCCATGATTCTTCCAATTCACCTTCCTGGCGTGGAAGGGTTAACGCACTTAACAGGACTTGTTGTTGTTTCCATGTATCAAGGCCTGGCTTTGCCGCAACTCCAATGATTGTTGTAACGCTTGGGCAAAGATTATGCGTTCTTGCATCCCGTAGCGTTGTTGGCCGTAACTTCCCGTTCTTGGAAGTAATTGAATATGCTGGATTTCCTTCACGGTCGTACCAATGTCCACTTTCACTTTGACGTTCCTTAATCAACATTTTTGGGTTTTCTTCCACGTTTAGGTTTGAATTCGTCAGTAGTTATATCGTATTCACGAATAAATTCAACTTCAACTTCAACTTCTTTTTGTGGAAAGATTTTTAATGAAAACTCACCACACAAATCTTCTTGTGATTTATTTTCGTTTTTTGGGTATCTTCTGCACAAACCATACCGGTCGCCCGGCTGGCCAGCAAAATGTTTACATTCAGCGCATTTCATATTAATCCTTAAAATGGGATGTCGTCAAAATTGTCATCTTCAATTGTTGCACCTTGTTTAGCTGGCGCAGTATCAAAGGTGTTCCGGTATTCAGCAGATTTCTTAATTAAATCTTGCAACCCTTGTGATAACTTATCAAACTTTTCTCTATCCCACGGGTCAATAGAAAACATTAAAGTTTCATTGACACCAATGGGTTCACCAAGCTTTTTCAATGCGGCCGGCACCTGGCTGATGCTGGCAATATTGGCGTAAGTCTTATCTTGGTATTCGCTATGGGTGATAGAAACCATACAGAATTTGCCCAGCAATACTTCTAGGCTAAAACCGTCTAATTCTTCTTGTGTGAACTCTTTTCCGCGCCAAGCTTGTAAGTCCTTTAGCAATGTGGCTTTTTCGTCTAGTGATAGCGTATAACGCTTTGAAACGACCATTGGTTTGCCGTCATCCATAACTAACGGATTGCCATCGTTATCTTCCCCGTGCAACTCAAACATACACAATACTTTGCGTTGCATTTTCTTTTTACCCATCCATTCAGTTGTTTGGGTGCCAAGGTCAATAATGCGATATAGACGGGCTAGAAAGCTACCTGGTGGCGGTAATTTAAAGTCGCCGGTGCCGCTACTGTTTCTTTTTGCGATTATCATTTTTTTCACTTTCTAAACATTTTTTTGGTATCTTCATCAAATTTTTTGAAATCACTTCCAAAAACATTGGCAAAGTCATTTATCACATCACGTAACAATGGGTTAACGTGACTATTACGTGGTTTTCCACAAGCTTGACGGATGCAATCAACTTGTTCTTGGGTCAGGAATTCATTACTAAATTCCATGTCATCCAAAGCTTTTTCCAGGAATTCTTCATGTTCCAACATTAATTGACTTAATTCATTTTGCATTGTTATTTCCTTATTTATCACGGCGACATTGCCGTACTGACAAATGTAAAGTAAAATTTAGTTCTTGTAAAGTAATATTTAGCAATTTTAGGAAAATAAATGACTAATGCAGAATTAATTGACTTGTTAGGAAAGCCAGCAAAGGTCGCAAAGCTATGTGGCGTAAGCGTTCAAGCGGTGTGTCAATGGCGCAACAAGGATGCTATTCCTATGGGTCCGTTAACGTTAATGGCCGCAACCATTGAACGCGAAAGTCATGGATTAGTAACTAGGAAAACGTTGTTTCCTGACAACTGGTGGGTCGTGTGGCCGGAACTTAAAAATTTATGAAAGTTTTAGTAGCTTGTGAGTATTCAGGACGTGTACGTGATGCGTTCATCGGGGGGGGCATGAAGCCATAAGTTGTGATTTATTGCCAACTGATACACCTGGGCCGCACTATCAAGGCGATATTTTTGACATTATTAATGATGGTTGGGATTTAATGGTAGCCCACCCACCATGCACTTATTTATGTAATTCAGGCGTTTCATGGCTTTATAAGCAAGAAGGCCGCTGGGACAAAATGAGGGACGGTGCTAATTTTTTTAAAAAATTGCTAAATTGCAATATTCCTAAATTTGCAATTGAAAACCCAATAATGCACAAATATGCCGTAGAAATCATTGGTTGGCGGCAAAATCAAGTTATTCAACCTTGGATGTTTGGGCATGGTGAAACTAAAGCTACTTGCTTATGGTTAAAGGGTTTGCCGGAATTACAACCAACAAATATTGTTGAAGGACGTGAACAACGTTTGCATAAATTGCCGCCCAGCGCAGACCGTTGGAAATTAAGAAGCACAACTTATCAAGGAATTGCTGATGCAATGGCTGACCAATGGGGAAATATGTGATATAGTTTTAACCATTGCGACATGGAAACCGCTGAAGTTAGAACCCCTTAATGGGTAGATTGTTCTGAATTAATTAAATGCACTTGAACCATTTAATTAGTTTAGTTTCCATACAGTCTATCCACTAAGGGGTTTTTTGTTTCTTATTCGCAATCGTTCTGATTGGGGATTCACCACCACCAGCGGTCAGGATAGAAGCGTTACTGGGGGATAAGGAATGTAATAGCGCAAATGCCGGTGGCGAAGTTAGTGCCGGTTTCCTGAACGACTGACGGGTTAAGTGGCTCCGAAAAGCAAACTTATTAAGGCAACCTAGGTGGGCTAGGTTTGTCCACCAAAAAGCAATAATCTATATATATCAATATCTATATGTATAAAAATTCAGTAAATCTATACATATTGCATAAAAACAACATTAGGGAAAGTCCTAATAAAAAAGATTTGACAACTAAAGAAAACTTTAGTAAATTACTTATACGGTGATTGACCGTGATAGATAAAAGGAAAACAAATGAAAGTTACTAACATCCAATCAGTTACAAAACCTGATTACAAAGAAGAATATTTAACAATGTCAACTGGCCATGTAGCAACATTGGTTCAGTTCAATGACGGTACAGAAGAAATGCACCTTCATTCCAAAACTGGCAAACGTGTTCAAGTAGGCAACACTAGCTGGCAAGCCGCTGAACGGGCTATTTGGAATACAAACCCAACACGTAGCAAATTTTAATTGGGGGCGTTATGAGTGAATGGAAAAAAATTACAGTTTATGTTGTTAAAGCTGACGGCAAGTTTATTGACCAAGTTCACACCAAAGAACGAGCCGAGCAAATAGCGGCAAAACACAAAGCCAAAGGTTGCAAAGTAATAATTAAAAAATCTATTGCCGAAACAATGGCGGTTAGTTTTGAGGTTATTTGATGTTTGAATCTTTTTGGAAACATTACCCCAGGAAGGTGGCCAAACGTGCCGCCCAAGGGGCATTTAACCGGCTTACAAAGCAAGAACAATTCGATGCCGTGGAAGCCATTGAACAACACGTTGCCTACTGGAAACTAAAGGGTACTGAATCAGACTTTATTCCCCATGCAAGCACTTGGCTTAATCAAGGCCGCTGGGAAGATGAATTGGACATGACCCCAAAAGAAGCAAAACGCCCAGCATTGCCTTGGTATAGTACCGATGAATTGACAATGGCTAAAGGCCGCGAATTGGGACTACAAGCTTATGCCGGCGAATCTATGGGACAGTACCGACAAAGAATCCAACAATACATTGGAAAGATGGCGGTATGAGTGCGAAATTAGACAATTACTTATATACCGTACCAAGTTTGGGCTTACCGGTTTTAGGGGTTATTTTGCTAATCCTAAGTTTGATAAACGCCGTGAGCAACTTGCTAAAGATATGTACGACCAATGGAAAAAAGGCAACCGTGGACAAATTGGGGATTGGCGATGAATGAACTTATTTTTATATTTTTCTTTTTTAGCGGCCTAGTGCTTTGGGCTTTTGTTTTGTTAGTAGTAGCTAAAATATGGATGGAACGATGAAAGCTGAAACCCGTGTAGTTGACCCCAATGATTGTGTAGATTATCTATACGAATTTGCCCCGGAATACGCTAAAGCAAAGGGTGAACTGGCTGAATTAGAAGCCTATAAATCCAGCCTAAAAGCCATCATGATGAAGAAATCTAATGAACAAAGTTTGGGTGCCCAAGAACGTGAAGCTTATGCCAGCCAAGAATATCAAGACTTATGCAAAGCTATTGGTGCGGCAACGTACAAAACAGAAATGTGGAAATTTAGATTGGAATCGGCAAAACTTCGTTTTGAAGCGTGGCGCACCCAAGAAGCCAGCAATCGCAACCTTGAAAGGTTAACCAAATGAACAATGAACCAGTAGCGTGGAGAAGCAAAGATACAGATGGGTATTGGAGTATTTATCAAGCACCTGTAGAAGGTGCAGAACCACTCTACACCCATCCAGCAGACCTAACAGATGAGGAAATATGGAAGTTATGGCAAAAGCATTTAAGTGATGACATCCCTGTATTTGCTAGAGCAATACTAAAGAAAGCGAGTGAGAAATGAATTTTATAAACTGGGTATTTGACGGCAGTTTTAAATGGTGGTTACTTGGTGTGGTTATTTTTTACATCATAGCTAGATATAGTTAAGAAAGGCGGAAGAGAAATGAAAGCCACAATTCTTATTGAGGTTGATGATACTGACAAAATTACTATGACAACAGAAGGTTACGGCATTGCTTTGGAGATTGCAGACGATATGGTTAAAATGGCAATTAAAAGTGAAATGCCTAGTTTTATTGGCAAAGAAGCTACATATATAACAAATTAAGAAAGGCGGAAGAGAAATGAACCCTAAACCCTATGGATGGCATTGCTTTATTGGAAAAGGCAAAGAAGAACAAGACTTTTTATTTATCAATGGTAAAGGCTCATCAATGCCTGATGCTAGTTGGGATAAAGTTATTTCACTCTATACCCATCCAGTAAAAGAACAAGAAGTTAAAGCAAAGTACGGCATCACTACAAAATGGGATGAAATAACTACATATCACGAAACTATTGAATCAATTGGAAAAACACAAAAATGAACGATTTTTCAACACCATACCTTGCATTGCACAAATTAATGAAAGATTTTCATGAAGCCACATTAAAAGGTCAATACGATAAAGCTTATCAAATATCGCTAGATATGACTGACGTAGCGCATGACCTAGAGTTGATTGCAAAGGATTTGGCTGAACAATGGGGCTAATGCGTAACGCTTATGCGACACATACAGATTATGTGGATTTTCAAGGATTAATTGAAGAAAACCCACATTTTGTACCAAGTAATGTAGATGGAATATGTGAACGCAATGGTTGTTTTTTAATTATGGAATGGAAACGACCAGGTGAAAAAGTAAGCAAAGGCCAAAAATATTTGCTTCAAGCGTTAGCAAAAAAAGAAGATTTTATGGTTGTAATTATTTATGGTAATACTGATACTGAAACAATTATCAATAAATATTATTTGGTTCAACCGGATGGACAATGTATGCTTGCTGGTCAAGGATTTAGTATGTTTAAAGACTTTTACAAGCAATGGTACGAACTAGCGAATGGCAAATGAAAAAGAACACTATGCTAAATTGGCAAGATTGGGGTGCATATTGTGCCGGCAAAATGGAATTACTGACACCGACACGCCCGTGGAAATCCATCATATACGCCGATATGGTCAGCCTAGGAAAACCGCCAACACTATACCCTTGTGTATGTGGCACCATCGTCTTGGAAATACCAGCGTTCATTCCCTTGGACACAAAGGCTTCCAAAAATACTGGGGCTGGAGTGAAGAAGATTTACACGAAAAAGTTAAAGAATTGTTAAATGACAATCATTAAACTGCCATACCCACCTAGTGTTAACACGTACTGGCGCAATTTTCGTGGCCATACAGTATTAAGCAAAGCTGGGCGCGAATTTAAAACTGCGGTGGCAGAATGTGTCGTAGCGCAAAACATACCCAAATTTGGCACCAAACGCCTTGAAGTGACATTATTTTTATATCCACGTTCAAAGGTAATCACAGACCTAGATAATCGCTTAAAAGCCGTTTTAGACGGTTTAGAGGATGCCGGCGTTTATGACAATGATGGACAGATTGATGTACTTATGATTAATCGCGGTGAAATTCGTAAGGGCGGCGGCGTTGATGTATTATTGGAAATTATTTCTGATAAGGTGTAACCATGAAAACATATTTTTGTTCATTATTTAATTATAAAGACGGTAATTTGTATTGGAAAATAAGTAAATCAAATCATGTAAAAGTTAACCAATTGGCTGGAACAACAACAAAAGACGAAAGGTCAAGGGTTTGCATTGATTACAAAATTTATTTATTGCATAGAATAATTTTTGCAATGCACCACGGATTTATGCCTAAATTCATTGACCACATTGATGGAAATCCCAAAAACAATAAAATTGAAAATTTGCGTGAAGCAACTTTTAATCAAAATGTTCAAAATTCTAAATTAAGAATTAATAATAAAAGTGGTATTAAAGGCATTTCATGGAATAAAAATAGAAAAAAATGGGATGCAACAATACATAAAGACAATAAAAAATACTTTTTAGGAAGATTTGATGATATAGAAATTGCAAAATCTGTAATAAATGAAAAAAGAAAAATTTTGCATGGAAATTTTGCTAGATTTGTTTAAAAACACAAAAAAACAAGCAGTCAAGCCGCGTAAATAGACTTGACATAGTAGTAAAATAGACGAAAATAAACAAACTAGGCTTTTCTAGTTCTTTTTGCAAAAAGGAAAATATTATGGGTTATGGTATGAAAGGTGAAAGCGGCGAACGCTTTCCAAAAGGCGTTAAATCAAGCGACCGTACAGGCGAAAAACGTGAATCACGTGAAACTGGTGTAAATTCCACAAAATTTATGCCTGGCGCTACTGGTGAAAAGATTCCTAAAGGCGCAACATCAAGCGATACAACTGGCGAACGTCATGCAAAATCATTTGCTGGTGGCGTTGCTCTTGGTATGGAAGATGGAATGGGCGGTCGTGAAATGCACATGGGCAAACACGATGGCCGTTTAGGTGAGTTTAATCATGGCAATACTGGTGAATCTGTATGCTATGACCATAAACGCGCTGGCCACGACCAAGACGATATGTAATCATGGCTGACTTTACTGCCAATTTAAACCCCCCATCTAATCAAACTAGCTTGGGGGATTTATTAAAAACTAGCGCATACGTTAAAGATGCACAACGGGCAATGCAAGTCCAAAAGGCTAAAGCAACGCCGTGGAATGACAAGTCGATGCAAAGCGGCAAAGACATTTCATTTACCGCTGGTTCAGGCAGTCAAGCACCAACAGACCCAAATTATTACGCAGATTAAAGCGAAAAACCCTAGCACGTGAAGGTAAACTAGGGCCTTTCTAACCAACCAACTATTAAGGAGTTGATATGGCTAATGTAGATTTTATATTAAAACCGATGGGTGAGAAAATAGTTGTACGCCCTGATAAACGCATTTTAAGTTCTGTAATCATTGTTGAAAACAAAGAAGCAGACAATATGGGCGTTGTAGTAGCCGTAGGACCAGGCAAAAAGCTACCTAATGGCCGCCGTGAAGCCATGCCAGTTAATGTTGGCGACCATGTTCGATTTGGAACCATGAGTAAAAACGCCCAAGATGAATACCTTAAATTTCAAGAATACTTTACTAACGATGAACGTTATCTTATTATGTCCTGGCAAGACGTATGTTTCTTAACGGAAGAAGATTATGCTGAAAAAAATACTGAACTGGTTTAAATCCGAAGCTGAAAAGTATGCGGAAGATACAAAAGTAATTGATTTCCCACTTGAAACACCTAAAAAGCGCCCACAAGTACGTAAAGCAACCACCCGAAAGGAAAAAGATATGCCATTGAAAAAAGGTACTAGCAACAAGACACGTTCAGAAAACATAGCCAAGGAAATTCGCGCCGGCAAGCCACCCAAGCAAGCTGAAGCGATTGGATATGCCGTACAACGTGAAACAGAAAAAAAGAAAGGTAAGAAAAAATGAATTTAAACGACTTAAAACTAACATTTGACCATTCAGTACAGGAAATGGAAGTAATCCTTCAGGGATTGCGTAAGCTTCCTATTGAAGTGGCCCTAGAAATCCATAACAAACTGCACCTGGGCGCGAAAGCAATGGTTGATAGCCATATTGCACAAAGCATCGAAAAAGTAGCAGATACTCCAGTAGAAGCACCAGCACAAACTACTACTGAAACACCAGTAGCAACTGACGGTAGCGCACCAGCAGAACCACCACAAGCATAACTAAAGAAGGCTTTACAATCATGGACATGGAAATCGATACGAATAATTCAAGAGGGGGTCAAATTGGCAATCAAAATGCTAAGAAGGGCAAACTCTTTTATGACCGTATTCGCATGGATTTGATTCAAGACCCAACCAAGTTAGCTAATATCGTTAAAAAGCTTATTTCACTTGCAGAATCAGGTGAAGCATGGGCAGTAAAGGAAGTAATGGACCGTGTTGATGGAAAGGCTATTGCAACGCAAGAAGTCACCGGTCCAAATGGTGCAGAACTTAAAACTGGCGTTCAGATAACTTTTGTGGACCCTGATGGAACCGTCACAACAGATTAAAGATGCCATCGCCAGGGAACGGTTTCCGGCCAAACTAAAGTGTTTATTTGAACCCAAGCAAATTCGATACAGAATTTTGTACGGTGGACGCGGCGGCTCAAAATCTTGGGGAATTTCTCGCGCCCTGTTAATCAAGGGTATTAAAGCGCCTATTCGTGTGCTATGCGCCCGTGAGTTCCAAACCAGTATTAAGGATTCGGTACATAAGCTATTAAGCGACCAAATCTATGCTATGGGATTAGAAGCCCATTATGAAATCACCCAAAATACTATTCGTGGTATCAATGGTTCAGAATTTATCTTTGCTGGCATTAAAAACAACATTAACGGCCTAAAATCTATCGAAGGAATAGACATTTGCTGGGTAGAGGAAGCAAATAACGTTACTTCCCATTCCTGGGAAATTTTGGCCCCAACGATAAGAAAAGAAGGTAGTGAAATATGGGTAAGCTTTAACCCTGAACTGCCAACAGATGAAACTTATAAGCGTTTTGTATTAAATCCACCGGAAAATGCCGTAGTTATCAAACTTAACTGGAGTGATAACCCCTATTTTCCTGAAGTATTGGACATAGAACGCAGACAACTGCAAGCACGTGATATAGAAGCGTATAACAACGTTTGGGAAGGAATTCCACGTCAAACGATAAATGGTGCCATCTTTGCTAAAGAAGTCACTATGGCTGAATTACAAGGCCGTATATGCAATGTTCCATACGATGCAATGAAGGGCGTTCATATTGTGTTCGATTTGGGGTTCAACGACCATACGGCCATTTGGTATGTGCAACTGTTCCCAACTGAAACCAGGCTGATACGTTACGAAGAAGATAACCAGCAAACCATAAGCTATTGGTTGGCCAAGATTCAATCCTATGGCTACATGATTGATACGATTTGGTTGCCGCATGATGCCAAAGCCCATTCCTATCAAACTGGAATGACGATTGAACAAATTGTCCGGCAAACAGGGCATAGAACTAAAGTGTTAGATAGAGTGCCTGTTGTAGATTCCATTAATGCGGCAAGAACAATATTCCCTAAATGCTATTTTGATAGGCAAAATACCGAAGAAGGCTTACAATGTTTACGTCACTACCGGTACGAAGTTGACCCCGAAACAAAGCAATTTAGCCAAAAGCCATTGCACGACCATTACTCAAACGGGGCCGATGCCTTTCGGTACATAGGACTTATGATTAACGAACCAAGGAAAGTGGTCAAAAAGACCGTTCCACACGTTCAATCCAGTTGGATGGGATAGATTATGGCTGAATCGCAATACGATGATTATGACCCTAGAATTGATGATGCAAAGCAATTCCTACGTTTTGCGGCAGATGCCGATACTAATAACCGTTCAGAAGCATTAGATGACCTAAAGTTCGCCGGTGGCGACCAATGGCCAGTAGAAATCCAAAATAGCCGTAGCGTGGAATCGCGCCCATGCTTAACAATCAATAAAGTTGATGCGTATATCCGTCAACTATGCAATCAGCAACGCCAGCAACGCCCAAGGATGAAAGCCCACGGGATGAACAATGAAACTGACGAACAGTTAGCCGATATTGTTACTGGTATGTGCCGTCACGTTGAAAATCAATCCAATGCTGACCATGCTTATGACACCGCTTATGAATCAGCAGTTCGTATGGGATGGGGTTTTTGGCGTGTAAATACACGTTATGTGAATGAAAAGTCGTTTGACCAAGAAATCTGTATTGATACGATTGATAACCCATTTACAGTCTATTTTGACCCTAATTCCGTATTGCCGGACGGTTCAGATGCCGAAAAAGTATTAATTACAACGGTAATCCCTAAAGAAAACTTTAGAGCAATGTACCCTGATGCTGAAGATGGTTCAGGATTTACCCAACGTGGTACTGGTGATAGCGATGCTGAATGGGTAATGAAGGAAGATATTCGCCTGGCTGAATACTTTTATACCAAGATTGTTAATGCAGACCTAATCCTATTGTCCGATGGCACCCACGTTTATGAAGATGAAATGCCAAGTGATAAGGTTTTAGAATCTGCCGGTATTTATGAAGTAAGCCGCCGTAGTTCATGGCGCAAAGAAATCCATTGGTGCAAGCTAACTGGTATGCAAATCCTTGAAGAAGGAAAATGGGCTGGAAAATACATTCCAATCGTGCCTACTTATGGTCAGCAATTGGTTATTGAAGGCAAACGTAAGAAATTTGGCTTGGTTCGTATGGCCAAAGACCCACAAAGAATGTACAACTTTTGGGTTACATCCATTACTGAAAGCGTTGCCCTCGCGCCCAAAGCCAAATGGATTATGGCTGAAGGTCAAGATGAAGGCCACGAAAACGAATGGGCGCAAGCTAATACCAAAGCAATGTCTTATCTGCGTTACAAGCAGACAGATACCGATGGCGTACCAGCACCACCCCCAATCCGTCAAGCACCGGAACAACCGCCAGCCGGAATTATGGCCGCGGCCGCTGGAATTAATGCTGATTTGATGGCCGTAGTAGGTATTTTTGACCCATCACAATTGCCACAAGGCAACGTAAGCGGTAAAGCATTACAAGGTCAACAGATGCAAGTTGACATGACTAATTACCATTATTACGACAATTTGACCCGTTCAATTGCCCATACTGGTCGCATTATTCTTGATTTAATCCCCAAAATTTACGATAAAGAACGTGTAATGCGGATTATTGGTGATGATGGCAAGCCAAAGATTATTACGATTAACCAGCAAGGCAAAGACGAAAGCGGCATTGATAAGGTTTTGAATGACGTGACCGTTGGCGAATACGACATTGTGATGGAAACTGGCCCTGGATATAGCACTAAACGCCAGGAAGCCGTGGAATCCATGATGCAAGCCCTGACTGCTAATCCGAACCTATTTGGTCAGATTGGTGACTTGGTATTTAGAAATATGGACTTCCCAGGCGCAGAAGTTATCGCAGACCGCTTGGCTTCTATTAATCCATTGGCCCAAATTGACGACCAATCCAAGATTCCGCCACAAGTTCAGATGCAAATCAAGCAAATGCAAGATGCGTTGCAACAAATGGGTCAACAGAACCAGCAATTGCAGATGTACATTAAGCAACGCCAAGACATTGAAGAAGTTAAACAAGGCCATGAAGATAGACGTGCCATGCTTAACGCCCAAGTCAAGGTTAATGACCAAAATACCAGGTCAGTTACTAGCCAAAACAAGATGGAAATTGATGCCCTTATGGAACTTATCTTGCATCACATGGACACCGCCAAGCTTGAAAGAGAAATTGAAGCACGGAATAAAGAACAGTATGGTTTTGCAAATCAAGCAACTGGTAGTTTGCAACCAACTAATGTTGCACAACCGCAGTAAAGTGTTGTATAGTTAAAACAACCTACCGATGGGTTCATCGGGCAAATTCTTGGAGTGAAGTCCATGTCAGAAGCAAATGTAGCAGAACGTTTGGCAACAAACGTAGTAACAAATGATAATTCAGCAGATTTTTATGCTGGGAAATTAGGTTTAGCTACCGAAGAAAGCCCAACTGCGGCTACTGTTGAGGAAACTCCAGTAGAGCCAGCGGCCGAAGTAGGTCAGAGTGAACCAGCCCCATCGGAAGAAAATGCGACCGTAACAGAGGAACCGAAATCTAACCCCAAGTTAGAAAAACGTTTTTCTGAACTGACCAAAGCACGTAAGGCGGCCGAAGAAAATGCGGCACGTGAACGCGAAGCTAGGGAAAGTTTGGAAGCACGTTTAGCGGCTTTAGAAGGGCAACAACCAGCGCCACAAACGCAAACTGCCAATACAAAGCCACAACCTGACGACTATCCGGATGCGTTTAAATACGCTGAAGCGTTAGCCGAATGGTCAGCAAATGAAGCAGTAGCAAGACGTGATAGGGAAGTAAAGCAACAACAAGAACAAGCTAAACAACAGGCAGTATTACAAACCTGGCAACAAAAGCTTGATTCAGTTAAAGCTGAATTACCCGATTACGAAGATATGGTTGCATCATCGACAGTTGCAGTAAGCAATGAAGTGCGTGATGCGATTTTGGAAAGTGATGTTGGTCCTAGGATTCTGTATGAACTTGCTTCAGACGATGAATTGGGCGCCAAGATTGCCGGACTATCTACCGCTAGTGCGTTAAAGCTGATTGGGAAGTTAGAAGCGAAGTTTGAAGCGAAAGCCGAAGAACCAGCTACAAGTAAGCCTGTTGCGGTGAAGTCAAATGCACCGAAACCGATTAATCCGATTCGTGGGACAGGCAGTCAAAGCGTATATACAGATGGCGAACAAATCGACTATCAAGCTTGGAAAGCCGGCCGCAAGACAGGAAAGATTCGTTAAGGTAAAAATTTAATTTACATTTAAGGAACTTGCATCATGGCAAATAATTTATTAACCATTAGCAAAATCACCAACGAAGCGTTGATGGTTTTGGAAAACGAACTAACATTCACAAGCGAAGTCGATAGAAATTACGATGACCAATTTGCCGTTAAATGACAGCGGCCTAACTTTTTGAAAGTTAGGAAAATTTTCTCTGATTGACTTGGAAGGCTAGAAGTAGCCGACAGGGCGGAAGGCGAAAGCCACCGTGAACGACTAAGTGAGAAAACCCTTACGAGGGATGCGATAGTCTGAACAGGGCCATAACAAAAGAAAGCCTTGAGTTTAAGTCGAAGAACTTGAACCGCCACGAAAGTGGTCAGTAACCGAAAGGTGAAAGTAACAGAATGTGTTGGTGGAAAAATCGGCGCGACAGTTAATGTCCGCAGACCTGGTCGCTTCGTAGGTGCGACAGGTCCGGCTTTGTCAGTTGAAGATTTCAACGAAACTTCAGTACCAGTAACATTGACAACTCAATTCCAAGTTGCGACCCAGTTCACAACGCAAGATTTGGCATTGTCTTTGGATATGTTTTCGGATAGAGTGCTGAAACCTGCGGTAGCAACTATTGCAAATAAGATAGACCGTGATGGTCTATTGATGGCAAAGAACAATACTGCAAACATCGTTGGTACTGCCGGTACTGCTCCAACTGGTTTGATTACTTACCTGACTGCGGCCGCTTACCTTGATTCTGAAGGTGCGCCACGTGACGGTCGCCGTTCTTGCATCGTTGAGCCATTCACTTCAGCAACTATTGTTGATAGCTTAAAAGGTTTGTTCGTTCCACAAGAAGCAATTGGCGAACAGTATCGTAAAGGCCTTATGGGTCGTGATTCCGGCGGTATGAATTGGAAAATGGACCAAAACGTTCAGGCACAAACATTCGGTAGTTATTCTTCTGCTACTTTGTCTTGCAACGTTACAACTGCAACTGGCTTCTTGACTTCAGGTTGGGCACAAACTTCTACCATCACTATTGGTGCTACAAGTGCGGCCGCAACATTGAACCAAGGTGATACATTCACTATCGCTGGCGTATATGCAGTTAACCCACAAAACCGTCAAGCTTACGGTTCAGGCAAACTACGTTCATTCGTTGTAACTGCTCCTGTATCTATCAGTTCAGGTGGTACTGCTTCCGTTACTGTTTCCCCAGCCGTTATTACTGCTGGTCAGTTCCAAAACGTTAGCGTAACTTCAACTGGTTCACAGACTGTTACTCCATTTAACAACACCGGTACAACTTCCTCACAAAACATCATCATGCACCGCAATGCTTTTTGCCTTGCTGTCGCTGACCTTGAATTGCCTGAAGGGGTCCACTTCGCGGGGCGCGCCTCTGATAAAGAAATTGGCTTGTCACTCCGTGTAGTCCGTCAATACACCATCAATAACGATAGTATTCCTACTCGTTTGGATGTGTTGTATGGCTGGGCGCCTTTGTACCCTGAACTTGCTTGCCGCGTAGCATCGTAAGCATTAAATAGCCGGGGATAACACCCTGGCATTTCAACCATATTTAAGGAATAAAATCATGAGCAATCCAGGACCAGCATCAACCCAAACGATTCACCCATCAAATCTAGCTTCTAACCAAGCTATTCGTTTGTTAGGTGTATTGACTGGTGTAAACGTTAACGCTACTGGCGATAACGCAATCCCTATCCAAAACACAACTAACTTTTCTGTTAGCAACTTTATCGTTACCAATGCTTCTACAAGCTTGACAACGGCAGTTGCGGCAGTTTACCCAGCGGCTAACGCACAAGGTACTGCTATTGTTGCGGCTTCTACTGCGCTTTCAGGCAATACTGGTGCAACAGTTGTTAACCAATTGACAGTAGCTTCTACTGCTACTCAATCAACACAAAACGTATATTTCCGTGTAACTACCGCCCAAGGCGCGGCCGCTACTTGTGACGTTTATGTTTACGGTTACGACTTTAGCAACTACAACTTAACTAACCCTATTGGGGCTTAATTAAGTAAGAAGTAAAGGAAAGGCCGCCCCCAAAAAGGGTGGCTTTTTTCTTATTTAGACTTATAATTAATTATCCTCATTTAAAGGAAAAATCATGTCATCTACTACCGTTACACGTGGTAATTCCCACGAAACTTTTTACGTAGTCCCAACTTTAGACAATACGTCTAATTCATTGGCCGCAAATACTACAACTTCCGTAACTTATAGCTTACCTGGCTTACAAACTACTGATATTGTGACTGTTATTGGTTATAACGGTTCACAAACTGCCGGTGTTGTAATTGCTGAAGCTGATTGTCTAACTGCCAACGTCTTATC
>Ga0208253_1000415_pt1 | contig 18099 bp, 22 predicted proteins | sample CryBogCBE10Oct08_FD_184573 | JGI IMG/M metagenome (GOLD analysis project Ga0208253, IMG submission 184573) | Freshwater microbial communities from Crystal Bog, Wisconsin, USA - CBE10Oct08 (SPAdes) | ecosystem: Environmental > Aquatic > Freshwater > Lake | place: Crystal Bog, Wisconsin, USA...
CAGCACCGCCGGCGATATCCTCTTCCTCATCGTTGCTATCTTGAAAGGCGCCAGGTTTAGCTCTAGCCGAGGCCTGTTTCTTTTCAAGATTTTTTTGAGACACATACATGGTTGCTGCTTTGGCCGCTAACAAATAATTTGTTAATGCTGTCGGTAAATCTTTGACATTTTTATCGTTGACAACTTGTGTTAATACTTTAAGCGATTGATCTATAAGTTTTGCTGCTTCAGGATCGGTTTTAATTTTTGAATCATATCCTTTAATTTTTGACATAGCCCACTGCTCAATAGAGGCTGGATTAGCCCGATTAGGATTTGTGGCGCTAGCCTGATGTGTTTGTCCCGTAGGAGTTTGAGCTACTGTTCCACCGGTACTTGTTGTTTTTGCAGCAGGAGTGGCTGGCTGTGTAGGAGTGGGACTAGTTAAAGTATTTGCCATTTGTCCAAAGGCATTGGCTGCCTTGGCCTGTTGAGCAACATTGGCTGTTTTTGCCGCACGAGCATTTCGCTGTCTTATAGCATTAGGAGTTTGACTAATTTGACCAGCCACTCGACCTCCCGTATGAGGTTTGGCGACCGGGGTTCCTGGAGGGGGTATTTGGACGGCTTCTTCAAGATCATTTTTTAAATCTGCCAGCCCGCCCCTTGTAGGAGGGCCATACAGTTTTCTTAAATTTTGAACTTTTGGACTAGCAGCTACTTCCGGTGGCATTTGCCCAGGTGAGGTAGGTGAGGTAGGTTGTGCTGCTGCTTTAGATGCCTGGGCACGTTGATGTAAGGCCTTTGCTTGTTGTAGTGGTGTTAATTTTGGGCTAGTTGTAGGTACCGTAGGTGTTGCGGTAGGCTGTTGTGGTTGCACTGATTGCCGTGGTTTAACGTTTATAAACTCTTGTTGGAAAACTGGAATTAATTTTTCTACTCCAGCTTTGGTATCAGGATCATTATTGATAGATTGCAATACCTGTTGTAGAGTTTTGCCTCTTACAATTCTTGGATCGTTTATAGTTGATTTTTGTAAACGAGCATTGGTAGCTTGATTAAATGCCGTATTAGATATAGATGCTTTTGCGGCGCCTTTGATTCCGCCTTGTTGATAACCAGTTTTCACAGCCGCAATGCCATCACGCATGGTGTCTAGCAGGCCTTCGTCGGTTCTTGAACGTTTAGTTAATTCATGAATTTGCATCAGTTTTCCTTACAGAACGTGTAAACTTTCCAGGATCGCGAAGTTTAATAGCGTTTATCAGTTTTCGTGTAAGGTTCTCTGCCTGCTCTGGAGTATAAGCATTGTCTATTTGCTCTAGCAAACGAATAGCGGACGCAATAATGTTAGAAGCGCGGTTTTCAATGACGTGGCGCTGATCACGCTCAATATACATTGAGTCCAATTCTTCTAATAAACTACGGGTTTTCTTCTGCATTTTTGGTCAGGACCTTTTTATTATTTATTTAATTATAGACAGTTGCTCGACTGGCAAATTCAGCTGTTGGAAACAGTTGCTTAATTTTGCTGGCTATTGTTTAATGGTTGGGATTTTCAGAACATAACATTTTCATAATAATCTACTCCATTCAGGGCACAACTCTCGAAAACTGGTATTACGAACGGCGTCAATGCTAGAGATTTTTTGCCAAAACTTTGTGTGAGGGGCGTCGTTAATTTCTATACTGCTTAATAAATTTATTAATTCTTGATGGCCCAAAAAACGTTGTTCCAATAACTGCTTTATTTTAGCAGATATATGTTTAATGTTATACCAACCTTGTGCCCGTTGAAAAATTAAATTTGTTGGATCACCGTAACGATTTGCAAAAAAGTGGGTGTGATGCCAGTTAACTATGTCTGTCAAATAATACAAATTTAAATAACTCCAAACACAGTTTATTTTAAACATATGATTGTTTGGCATATTTTCATAATACCATTGTAGATTATTGGTTACATCTTTCCACTTGGCACCTGTGCGTTGATAATCAAATCTTGATTCGATATCATCAATACTAAAATATAATTCAATAAGTTTACATTTAGACCAAAGATCTAAAATTTCCGTGGATACTCGCTGAGTTCCGTTAGTATTATAAAATACTCTAACGTCAGATAACCCTTTTGTTGCGTCAATTGCTTTTAGTAAATTAAGGTGATTGGCACTTAACAAAGGTTCACCGCCACCGTGAAAATGCAGACTCTTTACATTTCGAAACAGGTCTGGATTATCTACTTCTAACTGATTGAATTTATCGTAACGATACTGATCCATGGGCTTTAAAGGATACAGTTTTTGATAGTCTGGTAACCATGAACTGCTACTTTCGGGTCCGCAGATCACACATTTCAAATTGCAAAGATTTCCCACAGAGTAGTCCAGACCCTGTGGTGCATCCAGTTCAATATCTACATCTTGATGGAATTCTTCGTATAGTTGTTGACTGGCCATGCGAAGACTGGTTAGACCGTGTGCTTCTGCTCGATAACAAACTTCACAACCAGCAATGGGTGTGTCTGTTTCTACACAGCGTTTTAATTCTGCACGTTCTGGTCCGTTCCAGATGCTGTCTAAATCAAATGTATCTGTTTCCTTGATATAGCCATCAAAAAAGCAACAAGGATTGTAGGCCAAACGTCCATTGTGCGACCATATGGCAAGATTTTTGTATATTTCATAACAGAAATATTTTCGATCTTTCATGAAGTCTTGATCTTGCCCAATAGTTGTTTGAGTTTGGCACTCTGTACGTCGGCTGTAATTTTAGGAGTATCTTCGGGTATAAATTCTGTGTCGCTTACCCTACTTTGTGTTTTTATATTATCTAATACTGAGCTCTTTCTAACCGAATTTACCGGAGCATTATCCTCGCCAGCATCAGTAATACGCAAAGATTCTAAGTTAAAATCAAGTTCAACTTTTTGTCCTACTCCACTAGAACTACGAGTTTTCATCAACTGTAAATTATATTTGCCACGCTCACGCATAGCGCGACTTGTAAAGATACCAAACACATTATCTGCGGTATTAATCTTACTAATACCACCCGAAATATGACTATGATCAAACTCAATTTCTTCCACTGCAGCTCGATTCAACTGCGATGCCGTTACAAATAATACATTTAATTCACGTGCTAAATTGCGTAATTCTTCTGATACATACTTGTCTTTAACAAACAAGTCATTTGGGCTAACTTTGGCTGACACCGGCATGATCAAATCTAAATAGTCAACACATAAAAAGTCAACCTTGCGTTTAGTTTTAACCTGTAGCTCTTTTAAGTACGCACGGATATCGTTAACATTTGACTGTGCTGGCATATATTTAATTTGTAATCCACCTGACTTCTTCTGTAGCATCTTAACTTTCATTTCAACAGTATCAATGTCTTTAAAAATGTCCTTGGAACTGGTGTTAGTCATCATGGAATCCAGGCGCATAGAACATAAACCTTCACTAAGTTCTAGCGTCAAATACACTCCGTTGAGTCCTGCTGTAGCCCAGTTGACTGCCAGATTTTGCATAAACAAGCTCTTACCCGAGCCGGATCCGCCAGCAAAGATCTGTAGTTCACCACGATTAAATCCACCATACAACAGTTTGTCTAAACTGGGCCAGCCAGTAGAGTTTTGTCCGTTACCGTCTTTGAGTTTTGTTAATCGAGCACGAGGATCATCAAAATAATCTGTGCCTAAATCTTTTTGTAAACTGATTTGAACTGCGTCTTTGATTAGCTTTTCAACCGGACTAAACTCGCCCTTTTCTAATAAATCTGCTGACTTTAAAATCGCCCGCTCAAGTTCTTGGCGTCTAGTAAAGCCTTCAAACTCTTCCATAAACCAATCAAAGTGACCGCTGTCAAGATTATCAATAGCATTAAGACGTACACCTGTAGCCGCTAGGATTTGTTCCGGCTGTGGAAGTGTTTTGTGCTTGTCTGAGTGCTCTTTGATAAATTCTGCCGCAGGTCTTAGACTGCGATCAAAGTTTTCAGCGTTGTAAATGTTCTGTACACGCACAAAAGATTCTGCGTCTTGCAGCATCATTTCTAAAAATAATGTTTGAACTTCTAGGCTATAATCTTTTAACAAGTTTCTTCTTCCTTAACTCAATTTTAATCTTACTAGTTTCTCTGTTCTGTAATATAATTAGCAAGGTTCCTAGCACCCCATAACGAATCACAGCGTCGTTTACATCCTTAATTCCATCGGGCCAATCAGGCATACTAACTGCCCATCCTAATTCTAATGCCCTGTCTATCAGTTTTACACCAGCTTCATCATAGTCTGGTACTACTGTAATGTCCTTGCCTAAACTTTTAATTACTTGTACCTGTTGTGTGTTAATATCATTGTGCAATACTGCTAGTCCGTTGATACTTAATGCGTCAAATACTCCTTCGACAACGATTGCCTGTGTCCAATGCGGTTTTTGTAAATCAATCCCAAATACATATCCAGGCTGTGTGTCTGAAATAAACTTTGGCTGTCGATTATCTAAAAATCTAGCGGTATTGCCTACTACAACGTTATTGTGTGTAAACGGGATAACAATGCGTTCCTGACTACGTCCTTCTCCGTCTGGTGATACCATATAGGGATATTGGGTTGGATCTATGCCGCGGTTAATCAAGTATGTTAGATATTTGTCGTGCTGAGGATTATCAATGTCTAATAGTTCTAAATCTGCTGGCAAATCCCGTTCTTCAAACTCAACTGCCTTAACAACTTCCCGGTGACTATCAATTAATCCATGTATGCTTTTGTGTTTTAGGCTCTCAAGATTTAACATCTCAATGTCCTGTTTGTCTACACCTAACCACTCTAATAACTTGCGAGCTTTGAATGTTAGTGGACGACCTAATACAAAACTAGCAGTATAGCCACAGTTGAAACAGTGATAACTCCAAGAGCCGTCTGGGTTGGGTTTGATGCCGCCTCGTTGCCGTCGATCTTGGCTATCGCCTCGGTGTACACAGCAGGGAGCATTGAAAGATGTCCAGCCAGAACTAGTGTGTTTTTTCTTACCAGGTATAAAGGTCAAGACATCAATCATGCTATAATTTTAGCATAATTTTTGGCAAAAATCAACGATTAACGGTACAATAAATTTTGAACATAGCCGGTAGAAATGGCTACGAATGCGCCTTGATTGGCCGGAGGAACTGGATAAGCCGCTGGATTAACACCGCCACTTGGAACTGGCCAATAACCCGATCCACCGGTAATTACATTAATTGCTGTAACTACACCATTTTCGTTAATAACTGCCTCGGCTGTTGCGCCAGACCCGTCGCCTAAAATATTAATTTTTGGTGGAGCAAGGTAGCCTGATCCACCATTGACCACAACAATTTGAGAAAGTACACCGTTGTTGCACACAGCATAGGCTGTGGCTGGAATGCCAGGCGGTTTTGGTGTAGAGTAGATACTGCTGTTAAAACATAGTCGTAACAATGGATACCAACCAAGAATATTCATCGAAATAGTTTTAGTTTCGTTGAGATAAGTGGTTGACTCTGTGACATTTCGCCAAACGCTTTGATAGTTCTGTGCCCATTGTGCTTTAATAGTACCTGTGTAATGGTCCAAATCCATCTGAATAGTGGTTAGGGCCGAACGTGGTTCAATAAAACTTGAATAAAATTCTGTGTTTTGATAGGTTTGATAATATTGATTGCCGTCACCCCAGCCACCCCAATAGGGATTGCCTGACCAACCAGGCCATGCTTCTGGACTTGCTCCGTCGATACTTGCCTGAGATGTAAGCTGAGTAGTGGGGATAGTCAGCGGAGTACTAGGTATAAACTGTGGTAAAACGGAATTTACAATATCTAATGGGCCACGAGCTCCTGATTGGGCATTAGTAAATACTGCTTGGTTTAAATCGCCACGGAAGCAAGTAATACTGTAACTTGCTGGTTGTGCTTGAATTTCGTACAAAGCACTAGCCGGAATAGTTACTTTAACTTGTCCAGTAGGGGCGTTAAGAATTACCATTGGTAACTCTAGTAATAGATTTATACCCGCTTGATCTACTACGCGGAATGTAAAGGTACAGCCTGTTACATTTACGGGTTTTTCGTCTTGGTTTACCATGGAGAACGTCAACACGTTGTCAACTCCAAGGTTAATAGTTAGTCGTTTAGCATACACAGGATTGTACCTCGTTGTAAAGTATTGACCGCAGTTGTCCAGCAACAGTAGCACCTGAGTACGTTGCTGATATAGGTAGGCTGTGGTAGAATACATAGTAGCTATATTTAGCAAGAAATCTAGCCAGAATATTTTAGGTATAAATATCGCATAATACAAAATATGGCTAACGATATCTTTGAAAAACTCGCAGACAAATATCCGTTTATAACGCTGTGTGTCTATGCCTCCCAAGAATACGTAGGAATCATACAAAATCAAGATGATGTTATTACTACTATCTATGATTTTGGCAGTATAAGTGATCTAGAAGTCAAGAAAAAATTCTTAGAATTAGCTAACGTTTGGTGGTGGGAAAGTAATCGTTCAATTCCTATTAATATTTTCCTAAAAAACGATTGGGATCCGTTTAAGGCTTATACCCGCACATTTGCAAACAAAGATCTAGAAATTATACATGGCCCGGTTTGTAGCCTTGTAGAAATTGCTCGCAAAAAATCAAAAAGAAAATCTATTACTCTTGTCCGTCGGATGGAGTAATCAGGTTCATATGTAAGGCTACTAACGCCGCATAGGAAATACTATGTGAGTGTTTAAATGTAAAGCCTTTTGAGTTATCTCCGTCCCAAACTGTAGCAAAAACTTCAGCCCAAGGTCGATTTTGTAAATGTGCTTTGCCTGGTCTAATAATAGCAATAAATGCCGCCATTCTTGTGATTGAATCTGGTTTCATTGAGGCCAGTAAGTCTGTGTAATTTCCAACGTGGACCAACTGTTTTGCCCACTCAGGGTCCGTCCAGAGCCGGCTCCAATCGGGCTCTCGAGCTAATAATTGCTGATAGTGTTCTTCAGATTTAATCTGCTGATATACGGACATATTCAGTAAGTCAATTTTAAAATAGCCGCGATTCTCAGCTTCTTCGTAATCTATTGCCGCACAACCATTGACAGGGTCGTAAGGAATATCTGTGACATAAACGCCGGAGTTATGCCGGCGAACTTGCCCTTGGTGTAGTTGTCTAGCAGGAATAGCGCCAATAAGTTTTAGTACTTGTTCACGATCTGCCAAGTCAATATCAATATCTGCTGACATTACCAACCCGCCTCTTTTAAAATTTCTTGCGCATAGACTTGATCGCCTGGATAATCTTTAAATTTCTTTTGCCAGTAGTCTGAATTAATATAAGGCCAAATAAGTCCAACCTGTTCTGCGTTAAGTTCTGACAAAAACTTTTGTCCTGACTCGCAATTATAAACCACCCAAGGAGAAATACGACCTGTAGAAATAGCATAAGCCATTGCGTTAGTATTTCCATACCGCAGGCAATCATGACTTGGCGAGTCTGTTTTTTCTGCCCAGTCTATTGAAAATTCTATAGCTCGAGCCAACGCATCAGCAACATTTTCTACCTTGAGATAGTCCATTAGATACTCTGTATAAACAGCGTCTTTGCACCAGTGATCAATTTTTTTGTTATGTTTTAAAACCCATTCTGTAAATTGCTTTGGGTTGATTGCGCGAATACTAACACAATGCCAACCAAATTTTACAAACGCTCTATAATATGCTGACTCAGCAAAATCTTCAAATGTTTTTGTTTTTGCTGAGCCTTGCGTAATTTCATAAAATCGTAAGTATGCTTGGAAACCTAAACGTACTCCTGTTTCATTTTGCTCTTGTCTACGTTTTTTTGGCTCGCACATATGGACTGCCAAAGTATTTTCGCGAGCAAAACTTTTTTTACAATATTGACAAGTGTGGCTCATTTCTTCTTAATGTCTTCGCCTGCTGCTTTTAAATATTCGTCGATGTCTTTTTTCGTATTAATCTGTGACATAAGCTCTATTTCATCGTCTTTCATTAGTGGATATAGCTCTGCTAGTTGCTTTTTAATACCTGTAGCACCTGCTTCTTTTTTCTTAGGAGCAATCCAATTATGACGATGTGTGCCCATACCGGGGCTAACAGTTGTAGCCATTAACCATTGTAATTGCGGGTGTTTGCTACAGTTAAACCACTTTTTATTCAAGCGCTCATTAGTAGCAACAAGATAAAAATGTTGTAAATCTGCTGATCCAGAGACCGAACTACCATAGCGAATCATTAGAAAATTAGAAAACTTTTTCTTCTGTTCGTCTGTTAGGCTGTTATAAAATTCGCGATTTTTCTTGTCGAATTGTGCCATCTCGTTGTTAATACTAAGTGGATCCATTAAAATGCCTTGTTATAATCTACAATCTCACAGTTGCGACTAATGTCTTTAACAAAATAAACACATTCTGGTTGTTCGCCTTCGCCCAACGGAACACATAACATTTGACCGTTTTTAAGTTTAGGAGCATACCAGGATACATCTTGATACACATCTAGGATTTCTACATCAAGAAAACTTGGGCGAAAACTAGATAATGGGTTAAATTCAAATGCCTTAAAGCCGCGATCGTTAAGTGCTGACAACGGAATAACTTCTAAATCACCTAGATCCGGCTCCCCTATAAGCAGCTGCCAATCTACAGGCATACGAATGCGGTGTTCGCCAATGCGTAATACCAGGGCAGGCGCATTGAAGGATTCTAAAAAGATTAAAGGAATATAATGATAGTCTGGATCTTGCGGGTTACTATTATCCAAAATACTAAAGCGCATATCATCTATCTCTTCGGGTAGATGATCTAAATCATAGGGTTGGTTATCCAGGGTTAATATTCTCATGCTTTTATTATACTTTCTTATATTGTCTAATGCGACCACTTTATCACCGTTCTTTAGATCCAACTTCTAATCCATAGTGATCTCTCCATTTTATCACTACATTATTTTTGGTAGCCCATGCTGTGTAGAGATAAAATTCTGTAACCTGTTGGGCCGCAGGATGGAATAAATTTTTTAACACGATGCCTTGTTCTTTTAGATAATTTAATAATGATAGGACTACAGTAGTCTCCATTACATAAGGAGTTCCGCTAGTTGTGGTTTGGTCTCTATATTTTTCTGGATCAAGGCCAATCATGGTGTACGCATTTACATAGTATTTTTCAAATTCTCCATCGCCAGTTGTGGCGGCACGAGTGTTAGATGCGTATCCATCTTCCATAAGATCAACCAACGGATCCCATGGTCTAGTAACATAATTTTTACTGTCAAAGTTCACATAATATTTGGTATCTATGATTCTGGCCGCAATAAGTTTTAGCAGTTGTTGGTTGTGCCAACCTGAATCTAAAACCTGTTCATCTAGACCTAGCTCGCCGAAATGAATGACATTGTAACTAAATTTTTTATACTTACTAACAATATTTTTTAGTATAGATAATTTAGATATATCGTCTTGTAGTATAATATTATAGGTATAGCCCGGAGACATATACTGGTCAAACGATTTAAGTTGTCTCTCTAAGACCGAAAAATCAGGCTCAAAAGTAACAGTTAAGAATGAAATTGGTTTTATTTCCATTCCAACTTCTCTTGTGTAAATGGATAGTTTGCTTCGCGATAAAACTGTTTGCGTTTAGTCAAGTGTCTTTTGGCAAATTTACAAGTGCTGGTAACGTCCCAGATTTCCACGTGATCTTTGTCTTCTGCCTTGCGTATTCCTCTTCCAATTGACTGTATGACCCGGACAAAACTTTTGCCAGGCTCCACGAGAACAAGATTAAAGATACGAGGTATGTTAATACCAACAGCGGCAACACCATAAGTGGCCACAATAATCTTATCATCCACATCAGCAACTTCTGCGTATTCTTCATCTCTTTTTGTTCCTTTTGTTGCTCCTGATACAAACACAGCACGGTCACCCAGTCGTTCTACTAGAGCGTGCCCGGCGGCTACTCGGTCTACTAATACAAGAGTATTGCCTGTTGCCTTAACTTTTTCTACAAGAGCTGCAATAGTATCTAATCTATCCGGATCTTCTAACAAAAATTTAAGTTCTGATTGATAGTTGGTAAATTCTGCGTGATCAACTAATTGTACAACATTAACATGACATTGTGCTAGTACACCCTTGTCTTGTAATTCTGATGCGGATAATTGATTAATAACAGGACCTAGGCTACACTTGAGAGCTTGAAATTCATAAGGTTCTTTAGGTACAGTTCCTGTAAGGCCCCAACGGATTGGTACGCAAGCAAACACAGTAGTAAGTAGTGTCTTGAGAGCATCCGCTTTGGCCATGTGCACTTCGTCCACCATGACGCAGACTACGTCTTCAATAAAGTCCTGTATAGTAATGTCTGTATCGCCCGACTTGGTATTTTTCATCAAGATGTTTAGGCTTTGCCAAGTACAGATAGTATGCTGTTTACCAAATTCTTTGCGATCGCCAAAGTAAACTCCTACGTCTAATCCTAGCCCGCGATAGTCTTTTTCTGTTTGTGTTACAAGAGATTTATTAGGCACTATTACAATAGTACGCCCTAAGTGTTCGCAACGTTGACTCAACGACGCTGTCATAATTGTCTTGCCTGCGCCGGTGGCAATCTCTTGTATGCTTTGCGGATTTTCAAGGAAATTGTTGATAATCTCTACTTGATAATCACGTAAGCGTATAGGTTGGCCTTCCATAGGGTGGCCTTTGCTCCAATTAATATGACTGAATGTATCTTCGTTGACCCGCTCAAAATCAACAGTAGTAGAATATGTTCGCTGGTCATCTAACTCAATATTGTAGTTAAAATTTTCCAGTATTGGAACAATTTCAGGCAGTAAGTTGGTGTACGTGCTGCCGCCCATTTGAAAATAGGCTATTTTACCATCCCAGCGACCTAGTCTCACAGAAGGTTGATAACGTGCCCCGGGTATTTCATATTTAAAAGTGTTAACTAATTTTTTACGGACGTCAAGTTCGAGATCCTCAATTTTAATATTAACTTCGTCTTTAATTACTATTGTAGCTGTTCTCATAAATTCATTTGACTGTAAAGCCAGTTTTTATATATATATTTTCCACCTTTACTAAGATCCGTTTGTAAAAGTTCTTCTAATTTGTCTATCACTTTACCTTTTCTAATATCTTCTAGTGTAACATATTTGTTGTTATGATTACAAACCATATTTGAATAATCTATTAGTAATTGAGCATATTCGTCAACTGTGTTGGCATTAGAGGCTTTTGACATTTCTGCCCAAACATGAGGTCTGTGTAGTTTTTTGAATCTAGTTGCCGCCCATTCGGCGGTTTTAATATCACTGACTACAATCGAAATAAAATCATGCGATTGGCTCATGTGGTAGGTAAAATCATGACTTGGTATGCTATTATACTGATATGCTACGTTAATAAGAAACTGATTTTTCTCTTCGTCATTAGCGAATAAATGTGGCTTCTTAAGCCGTTGTCTGTCGGTAGTATGTATGATTACTTTATTTTCAAGTTTAACATCTCTGCTGTCAATCATTGCTGTGATTAAATCGCCACAAGTGCCACCAGTATAGCAAACAATACTTAAATTATTGGGGACCATGGATCTCCTTTATATACAAACCAAAACTTTAAATTGCCATTGGTAGTGTCAGGGTTTTCTAATTGATTATATTGATTATCTTCGTAAGGGATTTTACGTTTAAAATTAATATCATGCCATACTAATTTCAGATTATGTGTTTGTTCAAGTGCCAACGCCCAGTCTAAAAAATGTTGTTCCATGTCAGTAGTAAGGCGATTTAATCCTGAGATTTGAGTGTCTCTAAAACTATAGAAAAATCTACAGCCAGGATTCATTATTTTTGTGTAGTGCTTACAATGCTCTGCTATGTTTTCAAGCTCTGTCCATATGTCGCCGCGATTATTTACTACAGCAAAATTATCAGCACGTAACGGCAAGTTAACTAAATCGGCACGGTCTGTACAAATATGAGCCGCGGGATAAAATGTTTTTACTACAGGGTGCATCTCTACTACTTCAACTTCGTCGAAAATATCCTTTATGTAGTACCCGGCACTACCGAAAAAAACAGTACACCCGGGTTGACAATTTTGTAATATTGAATAATCGTAAGTGTCAATGACTGCTTTGTTTTTATCTTTTCGATTCAGCAACCAATATTGATGTTTTAATCTTCCAAGTCGATAACGTGTGTATTGTGTTTTCCAATCTGCTTTAATTGAACTTTGATTAAAGAATTCTATAATTTTTGTCATGGGCGCTTCCTAATATAAAAATGTCTATCCGGAACAGCCCAAGTAAAACTTTGTCCATAGTCAACAAAATCTAAACTAAGATCAAGCACATCAGCATCGGGCAAATTTTTCTTAAGCCATTGTGCTATTGCTATTGTAAACTTTGGATCTAATGTAGCATCGTGATAGCTATTATCAATGTTGATATAATGTCTATTTAGGCACAAGTATAAATTAGGGCACTTATCAAGTTGCTCTTTAATTTTTTCAATGATTGCTATACATGGATAGCGACTAAATTTTTGATCAGTAATAACTACGATGTCAGCTTCGCTACTGCTATCAACTTTAGTGCCAGTAAACTCGCCAAACAAATCCGTGTCTATTTTAAATTTTACTTTTTCAAATCCGTTGAGCGTAATAAAATCTTCAATTTGTTTTTCTCTACGCAATTTAGTAGGAGAATCTACGAAAAAATTTCGTTGTAATCTATTGAAAATATTAGCCCAGTGATACAATCCTTTTGGATCTTCTGTGTATATCTGTTTTTTAGCGTTAGATAAATTCATATGTATATTGTAGCATACTTTGTGAGGGAAAGCAAAAAAACAGGAACCGTTTTACGGGTTCCTGCGAAATGTACCGCTTCTTAAGGCGGTACAGGAGCTACTAGGTACTTATCCGCTCCAGAGCGGATAAGTAAATTTCTTAACTGTGTTTCATACAAGTTGAAACTGCCAATGCCTTCCAATTATCTTTAGATACTTTGGTTAAGTCTGCTAGTTTCAGTGCCATACGCAAGCTCATCTCGCGCAGGCGATTTTGGTTAGCATCCATAAACGCTAGGATCTCATCACCTTGTTCTGGTGTAAAATCATAGTCATTGAACAGTTGTCCTTGACGGAAAATCTGCTTGATGCGCAAGAACTTATCACGCATTGTATCTAAGGTCAAATCCAAAAAGTGGCAACGTGATTGTAATGCTTCTAAATGGTCTTGCATCTTCTTACTTTTGATGTTATCAAACTTCAAATTGGTAATAAAGATTGCTCCACCTTTAAAATCAAACATATCAGGTACACCTTCACGGCGCAACATGGCGCTGTCTGAGTTCCAGTGGATCTTACGTTTCTTACCTGAGTCCAATGCGGCCTTAAGAATATTAAGTGCTAACTCGTCTTGGAATACTGAGTCACAATCGTCAAACACCAAGACGTTGTTAGCATCTGAGTGACGATATAGAGTACAGTATAAACCAATTGGAGTCATGGCACCCTTGACTACTTCGTACTTGATTTTCTTACCTGAAATTTTGTCAAACAGGCCAGATTTTTCTAGTTCGAATTCTACACCATAACTCTTACCTACACCTGGAGGCCCAACTACAATCATAGCACGAACGTCGCCTGAGATTGTAGCACGGGTCATTTGATGTAAAATCTCAAATCTTTCTTCGATGCGATTCATAACCTCATCGTCAGTTTCTTGGGCAACTACCTCTACCTTGGGTTGGACCGTAGGTTGGCCAGTTACAAATTCGATATCTTCAATTGATGGTACGTTGACGCGAACTACATCTGGTAAATCTGGGCCAAAATAGCCGTCTGCTTTTACAGTCACATAGCCTCCTTTGGCTCCTGTTTGAAAACCTTTTACAAGTTCAAAAATCATACCGCTGACTTGAGTACCGCGATACGAACCATTTTTAATTAAGATTGTTGACATCTTAGCTCCTTTTAAAGTTTATGTAATGATTATACAATTAAGCGAATTCTTCGTCAACCGCTGTAATTTTTAACTGTAGCAATCCTGAGTGGCTAGCACATAATTGAGTATTACTATGCTGTTTACCTGTATGGATATTCACTATATCCTTAACAATAATCCAAGGAATAGTTTGATCTGCGGCATTTGGGCTTAATACAATGTTTTTAATTGTACCTGTTAACTCGCCAGCAGCACATTTCCAAGTAATTTTTGTACCAATTTCAAATTTCATTTTAGCTCCTACTTTTATTAAGTTATAGCTAGTATAGTGTATTAGGATTTAATGGTCAACCGCCGTAAAAAATGCCCTAAAAACGGGCATTTTTGGGCAGTTAGTAGCCGCTAACTTACTGTTGTCCTAGCCAAATTAAGTTTTTATCTAACCATGGTAGTACTAGATCACGCTGATCTAAAAAACCCTTGGCCTGAATACTTTTGTCTGCTGTAACAGGTAGAAGTCCTGTGTCAACTAGGTCGTACCAGCGGGTAGTTTTTGGGTCTCTGGGCTCTTGATTGCTCTTATATACTACCGCATGAAGCCAAGGATCCGTAGGAGTTTTTTTAAAAAATCCAGCGCGACAATCCCAACCTGTTAAAGCTAACATATGAATAAGGCTTACGATTGTGTAATGATAATAACAACCATCCTGTTGGGTGAAATCTAAATCTTTATGGCGAATGTTAGTAGTTTGTGGTACCGCTATATAAAGCATTGCCCCAGTACTAGAAATTTTACGCCAGTTAGATAACGTTTGAATTGGATTGATGGCATATTGAAACGCATCGTGGCACCATAAAATATCATATTTTTCAGGTGGGGTATCTATTGTGCCTTCAAAATCTTGTCGATGAAATTGAATATTGGTATATTTACGAGCACTGGCGGTAGCCTGAATTGTGTCAACTCCGTGGCATTGAATGCCTAGCGGCGTAGAACGTTCGTCTCGCATGGTAGCGGTGGCCCACCATTCTAAATCTAAACCGGTTGGGCCACAGCCTAGGTCAACTATAGTTTTAATAGACGCCATAAAGTCGTCGTATTCGTATAGTTGATTGAGAGTTTCTAAACTATGAGCGTGTGCTTCTTGTGCGTTTTTAAACATTATACTTGAATATCTTCCATACCGGCTGCTCTTAAACGAACAATATGTCCAAGCATGAAGTTTTTTGACTCCATTGCTTTCATAATGCCTAAAAACTTGTTACGCAATAATGCTACTTCATTAATCAAAGTTTCAAAGTCAATAACTTCGTCTTCACCATCTACGTATTTTTCAGCATCACGGCTGGTCAGGGCACGAGCGTAACCTTCCAAGTACTTTTGAAAGTGTTTACGGCGTATTTTGCGTAGTTGTATATTAAGAAAATTTAATACAGCTTCAATTTCTTGAAGCTGATTAAACCGGTGTTCAGTAATGCCTGGCAGATTGGTTATGTTTTTTTCAACAATACCGCCTACCCTACAATCACGGCGAGCCGCTTCAAGCTCTTGCTCATAGTGTGCTATAAAATCTGGAATAGCACTTAAATCTGCCGTGACCTTACTGTACCACATTAATAGTCCTCGTCCTCGTCGTCCATGTCATAGCCATCATAGTCTTCGTCATCATCATCCGCTTCGTCTTGATGATCTTTAATATAATGAGCTAATGCGGCTTTAACATCTGCGTCTGTTTTAAATGCGGATTTGATATCGTCTGCGTCTACATCATTATCGATCAACACTGATACCAATGTCTCCGCGGCATCCGCACGATCTACTGTGTTAACATACCGCTTGAGTTCGGTCCAAATTTCTTTAGCTAAATCTACTGACATTCTTATTCCTCCGTTAGTGTGTCTTCAGTACTTACCGTTTCTTTTTGATTTGCAAAATCTGCCATAACTTTGTCTAAACAGCCTTCCTCATTGCTTTCCCAAGCCTTGCGGAACTGTTTAATAATTTCGCCATCTGAAGTAACAAACATTAGACGATTACCATCCTTTTTGAGCAGACCTTTCTTTTCAGCCAAGTCAGTCAATCCACTGTAGGGATTCATGCCTGTTTCGTAAGGAATCTTAACCTGCATGCCTTCAAATGGTTTAGTGTAACGTGTTTTCATTACTTTACAACCAGCACGGATACCCATAACGTCTGAAATTTTGTTGCCATCTTCGTCTTCTTTCAGCTTCATTTTCTTCATAGCAACTACAATACTGGAAGCATAGATAAAGCCCTGACCGCCTGAGATTTTATCATCTGGGTCAAACATATCTTGACTAGCGTATGTATGATTGGTACATACTAGACCTACGTTGTAACTACCAAACATATTGACACAGTTGCGAACTAATGCTGTAAGCGCCTTAGGTTTACGACCCATGTCGCCTTTCATATCGCCTGCTTCAAACTGATTTATATCAGTCGGTGTCAATAACATGCCTAAACTATCAATAACAAACAGTATTTTTGGACGTTCACCGTCAGGCAATGCTTTGTAGTCTGCCATAAATGTAGCAATAGTTTTTCCTACATCATCAATCATAGCCATACTTAATTTAAGCAATTTATTTTCGGATGTATCGACCCCTAATGCCTTGAGCCAGTCTTCGTCAAGAGCATTTTCTGTATCAATTAAAATAACAAAAATACCTTGCTCCTGTGCATTCTTAACAATGTTGCCCGAACAAATATATGATTTGCCAGCACCCGATTCTCCAGCAAATACCGTAACCTTACCTAGCGGAATACCTTTGTTAAAGTCGCCACTAATAAGATAGTTTAGCGCAAAGTTTCCTGTGCTAATCCAATCTGTTGGATCATTAAATCCAATACTAAGCCCATCAATACTCTTAGTGATATCCTTACGAAACTTTGATACATCGAATGGTTTTGCCATGTTGTTTTCCTTTAATTAATTGTTACTTTACTATATCTTTTATCTATTGTCAATTATTATATTGCTTAAGATGTTCTAAATACCGCCCACTAAAAAAATGATCATAATTGTATTCAATAGTATCCAACTCCATCAAATATAAATCTTGCCATTCGGCTTCTGATAAATTTTTAAATTTTCCAACCATGGTCATTAACTCAACTAATCGTTCAACTGGATTAATTATGCTATCAAATGTATAATTAAATAATTTATCATATTTTTTAAATCCGTATTTTTCAATACAACTGTGCCAGCCTGGTTGAGCATAAGCTAAAAATAATCCACGAGTTACAATACTGTACACCATTTTTTCAGTAAGAAATGGATAATAACTAGTAGCCATAGTTTCACTTACAATATGTAAGAAACTTTGAGTCAACTGATTTTCTAAATTATAAATGTTTTTGTTGTGTCTAAATCTATCATGCCCAAAACTGTATATGGTCTGGAAAAAAATATCACTATCCTCTGATATAAAAAATTTCCTATAAAACATATTTTTATCACCGACATAATCTTGTATATGTCCATCAAGAACATCTCGCGAATATGCGAAGTTTTTACTACAGTAATTTGGATTAAAATAATCAAACTTTTTTAAGGCGGCCACTAATAATTTTCTACTTACATGAGGAGATCCATTAAAACTACAAATAAAATTGTTAATTTTTATTGGCGGATGTTTTTTGTAATCTTGAAATTGTGGCCATAGCCAATCTGGAAATTTTTGTTTAAATTGTAGATTAGGGTATTTTGATTTTAATTGTGCGCTGAGAATTTGACTCCAGATAACTGTACAAGTATTATTACTTATATTATTAAGGTGCTGCAGTATGCTGTTGTTTAAATCAATGTCAAATCCATTGAGATGATCTGCTAGATATATCTCTTTTGGAGGGACAGTCAATTTTAATAAATCAGAGTACTCTGAAGGTCTTATTTTATTCATCATAGTCGGCAATAAACAAATATCAGGGTCTGAGACCCTGATATTGTTTTAATTTTACTGCTTTTGACGAGCACGAATCATCGCAAGGATATCTTGAGCTTTATCGCCGCCAGCGGCGGGAGTTTGAACCGGAGCCGATGCTACTGGAACATCATCTTCATCATCAAAGCTGGATACCGAAGCCGCAGGAGCCGT
>Ga0208253_1000417_pt1 | contig 18034 bp, 16 predicted proteins | sample CryBogCBE10Oct08_FD_184573 | JGI IMG/M metagenome (GOLD analysis project Ga0208253, IMG submission 184573) | Freshwater microbial communities from Crystal Bog, Wisconsin, USA - CBE10Oct08 (SPAdes) | ecosystem: Environmental > Aquatic > Freshwater > Lake | place: Crystal Bog, Wisconsin, USA...
TCTCGGTGCATCAGCTATTCGCAAGTTTGATATTGAAGCGTGGATTCCAACTCAAAATGCTTATCGTGAAGTTACTTCAACCTCTAACTGCACTGAGTTCCAAGCTCGCCGCCTCAATATTCGTTATCGCGAAGAGTCCGGTACTAAATCAGTAGCAACACTGAACGGCACCTTGGTGGCAATCCCACGCATGATTGTTGCGATTTTAGAGAACCATCAGAATGCCGATGGCTCCGTCAATGTTCCAGCAGCGCTTCGCCCATTCTTGGGCGTTGAGAAATTGTTGCCATCAGCGTGAGTATTACGGGCAAGCGTCCGAAACTGATAGCAACAGATCTCGATGGCACGATCGTTGTTCATGGCGAGGGGTATGACAACTCTCAGATACGCCAACGTACTGTCGATGCCTTTAAGAAGGCGCATGAACTCGGTATACATATCTATTTTGTAACGGGAAGACCTCCGCGTTGGATGCCAGAGATCCGCGATGCCTTTGGATTTGGAAATTCCATCTGTGCCAATGGCGCAATGCTCTATGACTTTGTTCATGATGAAGTTCTCGAAGAGTGGGGAATCCCAGTCGAGAACCAGAGAGAGATTGCTCGGACCTTGCGCGAACATATTCCAAATATTTCATTTGCGATCGAATACGGTAACGAGTTCCATCATGAGATCGCATATGTTCCGCGTTGGGATATCGGCGTGGATATGCAACCGATTGCGAAGATTGAAGAGCGCATGGTTCGCCCAGCCTTCAAGATGCTCGCACGTTGTAGTGATTACGACATGACATCCGATGAGATGCTTGAGATTGCTCAACGTGAAGTTGGACATTTAGCAACAATTACTCACTCGAACCCAACTGAATCGTTATTAGAAATTTCCGCGATTGGTGTGAGCAAGGGCGAGACACTTGCCAAGATTGCAGAACGTCTTGGTCTCACTGCCGATGATTGTGTGAGCTTTGGCGATAACCCCAATGACTTCTCGATGCTTGCCTGGGCGGGACGTTCATGGGCGATGGGCGATGGCCACCGCGATGGCATCAAATATGCCAAGTTCGTTGCAGAGCCTCATCACACCGATAGCGTCGCTCGCATTATTGAAGAGTTGATCGAACTTCCTGCTTAAGGTGCTCATGAGAGCCTTCGATTTTGAGGGATGCCTGCCTCAACGGTAAGTTTGCCCACGGAGGACTCGCATAGCGGCCGAGTGCACCGGTCTTGAAAACCGGCAAGGGAAACCTTCGTGGGTTCAAATCCCACGTCCTCCGCCAGAGCAGTACAAGCACGTAAACGGGATAGCGCAGGTGGCTGACTTCACAGCCCCTGCGCTTACCCATATCTAGCGAACGATTCGCAAGGAGAGCAGACTTCTCCTTATGGCTACAGGCGTCTTTTCCGAAGGTAGAGCGAAGATATCCGAGCGCACACTGCGCACCGATAAATGGTGGATTCAGCCGCTCCTCACAGTTGTTGTTCTCTTATCGTTCATCGTCTATGCAACTTTCCGTGCATTTGAAAATGGCAATTACTTTGCAGAGCCGTTGATCTCGCCGTTCTACTCACCATGTCTTTCTACAGCGTGCGTAGCGGGTGCATCACTTCTCGGTACGCCATTTGGAATCATCCATATCTTTGGAATGGTTCTCTCGCCAGCGCTCTTGATCTTGATCTTCCCACTCGGATTCCGTCTTACTTGTTATTACTACCGTAAGGCGTACTACCGCTCATTCTGGATGTCACCACCTGCATGTGCAGTTGCAGAGCCACATTCGAAGTACACCGGCGAAACTCGCGCACCTCTTATTATGCAGAACGCTCACCGCTGGTTCTTCTATGCCGGACTTGTCTTCAACGTCCTGCTTACAGCTGACGCCATCTTGGCTTTCCGTAATTCTGAGAAGCAATGGGGCCATATGTCGGTAGGAACACTTGTCCTACTTGCTAACGCATCATTCCTCTGGTTCTACTCACTCTCATGCCACACCTGCCGCCACACAGTTGGTGGACGTCTTCGTAACTTCTCGAAGCACCCACTCCGTTATAAGGCATGGACCCTTGTTTCAAAGCTCAATCACTATCACCAGAACTTCGCTTGGGTATCACTCTTCGGTGTTGCGCTCGCTGATGTTTATGTCCGTGAAGTCGCGACCCACGCGATCACTAACTGGTACTTCTTCTAAGTCGGGGGATTAAAAGAACATGGCAAATCTAGAGAAGCATTCCTATGACGTTGTCGTCATTGGTGCTGGTGGAGCTGGACTTCGTGCCGCTGTTGAAGCGCGCGATGCCGGTCTACGAGTAGCGATTGTCTGTAAGTCCCTCTTCGGCAAGGCCCACACTGTTATGGCAGAAGGTGGCGCCGCTGCATCCATGGGTAACGTCAATGACAATGACAACTGGATGGTTCACTTCCGCGACACGATGCGCGGTGGAAAGTTCCTCAACCACTACCGCATGGCAGAACTCCATGCGAAAGAAGCGCCAGATCGCATCTGGGAGCTCGAAATGTGGGGCGCGCTCTTTGATCGCACCAAAGAAGGAAAGATTTCACAGCGCAACTTCGGTGGACACGAATATCCACGTTTGGCTCACGTTGGTGACCGCACAGGTCTCGAACTTATCCGCACCATGCAGCAACGCATCGTTGCTTTGCAGCAGCAGGATAAGAAAGAGTTCGGTGATTTCGAGAAGAACCTCAAAGTCTTTGCTGAAGTAACGATCACTGAAATTCTCAAAGAGAATGGCAAGATCGCTGGTGCTTATGGATATCGCCGTGAGACTGGTGAAGAGATTCTCTTCGAAGCTCCTGCAGTTGTTATTGCGACTGGTGGCGTTGGCAAGACATTTAAAATTACCTCAAACTCTTGGGAAGGTACTGGCGATGGCCATGCACTTGCACTCAAGGCTGGCGCAAACCTAGTCGACATGGAGTTCTTGCAATTCCACCCAACTGGAATGGTCTGGCCACTTTCAGTTAAGGGAATCCTTGTAACAGAGTCCGTTCGCGGCGAAGGTGGAATTCTCACCAACTCACTCGGTGAGCGCTTCATGTTTAAGTACATCCCAGATGTCTTTAAAGATAAGTATGCAGATAACGAGGCAGAAGCAGATCGTTGGTATACCGATCAAGATAACAATCGCCGCCCACCTGAGTTGCTCCCGCGTGATGAAGTAGCGCGCGCTATCAACGCGGAAGTGAAGGCTGGTCGCGGAACTGAGCATGGCGGTGTATTCCTTGATGTTTCAAAGCGAATCCCTGCCGATGTTATTAAAAAGCGCCTGCCATCGATGTGGCACCAGTTCTATGAGCTCGCAGGTGTAGATATCACCAAGGAAGCTATGGAAGTTGGCCCAACCTGTCACTACGTCATGGGTGGCGTTGAGGTTGATCCAGATTCTGCTGCAGCAGTTGGCGTTGACGGTCTCTTCGCCGCTGGCGAAGTTGCTGGTGGAATGCACGGATCAAACCGTCTCGGCGGAAATTCTCTCACCGACTTGCTCGTCTTCGGACGTCGTGCCGGTGTCGGTGCAGTCGAATATGTGAAGTCACACGGTGCAAACCCAGTCAGCGATGGAACGATTGCGAAGGCAGCAGCTCGCATCGAAGCGCCTTTCACACGCACAGGTGGCGAAAATGCCTATTCACTCCACCAGGAACTTCAGGAGATCACACATAACTTGGTCGGAATCATCCGCACCGGTGCTGAACTCCAGGAAGCGATCGAGAAGATTGCCGATATTCGCCGCCGAAGCGGAAATATTTCTGTTGCTGGCGATCGTAAGTTCAACCCTGGTTTCCACTTGGCTTTCGATCTTGACAACATGTTGTTAGTTGCCGAGAGCACCGCAAAGTCAGCGCTCCTTCGTGAAGAGTCACGCGGTGGACATACCCGCGATGACTTCCCAACCATGAATTCAACATGGCGTCAGGTCAACAACATTGCGAGCTTTGATGGCGAGAAGGTCTCTATCAAGAAGCAACCACTTCCTGAACTACCAAAGGAACTCTTCGACCTCTTTGATGTCCACGAGTTAGAGAAGTACATGACACCGGCAGAAATTGCGAAAGGCGGTTCCAACTAATGGCACGCACTCTCAAATTACGCATCTGGCGCGGCGACGATAAGACTGGTGGCTTGCAAGATGTCACTGTCGAAGCGAACCACGGTGAAGTAGTACTCGATATCATCCATCGCGTTCAAGCAACCCAGATGGGCGATCTCGCTGTTCGTTGGAACTGTAAAGCTGGTAAGTGTGGCTCTTGCTCGATGGAGATCAACGGCAAGCCACGTTTGGCTTGCATGACCCAGGTCGCGTCATATCCTGAAGATGAGACGATCACGATCACTCCACTTCGCGCATTCCCTGTTATCAAGGATCTCGTTACCGATGTCTCCTTTAACTACAAGAAGGCGCAGGAGATTCCTGCAGTCTCCATGCCAGAAGGCATGAAGCCAGGTGAGCCTCGCATGGAGCAGATCGATGTCGAGCGTTCCCAAGAGTTCCGTAAGTGCATTGAGTGCTTCTTGTGCCAAGACACATGCCACGTTATTCGTGATCATGAGGAGAATAAGAAGTCCTTTGCTGGACCACGCTTCTTTATCCGTATCGCAGAACTTGATATGCACCCGCTTGATACTTTGCGCAATCGTAAGAAGACCGCTCAGGAAGAGCATGGTCTGGGAATGTGTAATATCACGAAGTGCTGTACTGAAGTTTGCCCAGAACATATTCGTATCACCGATAACGCAATCATTCCAATGAAGGAGCGCGTTGTTGATGAGAAGTACGATCCACTTCGCTGGCTTGGTAGCAAGATTCGTAAGCGCGAAGGCATTCTTTAATCTTCAGATCGATGATCTCGAGAAGGTAATCCAGTACCCTTTTAGGTATGAAACTTCTCGTTCGTTGGTCGGTTAGCGCACTCGCTGTCTGGGCTGCTACTGGGCTTGTCCCTGGGATCAAGGTTCATGGCGGAGCATGGAGCTATTTCTGGGTTGCGCTCCTTTTCTCGCTCATCAACGTCACGATTGGTTCACTGTTGAAGCTTCTGACGCTTCCTGCAGTTCTACTCTCCATGGGACTCTTTATCGTCGTCATTAACGCCGCGATGTTGGAGCTCACCGCTCGTTGGTCGACTGCGCTCACCATTAAGAATTTCTGGTCAGCGCTCTTTGCCTCTTTGATTATCTCGATTGTCTCTAGCTTCTTGAACCGTACCGTGAAGCGAGTGGGTCAAAACTGAAGAACGTTGCGGTCGTTGCACTTGGCGGAATAGTTGGATCGCTCTCCCGTTGGGCGGTATCCCTGCCCTTTTCACAACATGGCTTCCCGTGGGGGACTTTGCTCGTCAACTACATCGGCTCGGTAATACTTGTTGCAGTTCTTCTCTACTCGCGACACCATAAATCTGCAAAGTGGTGGTGGCGACCAGCACTTGGCGCTGGGTTCTGCGGTGGATTTACTACCTATTCAGCATTTGCCCTCAAGGTTGATCAGTATTTTGAAACAGGAAGCACAACCTCGGCAATTACATATGCTGTTGCATCACTGCTTGGTACCTACATTTTAGTTTTCACTACTCATGAGCTTCTAGAAAAGAAGTTGGTCAAATGAATACCGAACTTCTGATCTCACTTGGTGCCGGTATTGGTGCACCATCTCGCTACTTAATTGATAAAGCGGTGAAGAAAGCGCACAGGTCTTTGATCCCTTTTGAAACACTAGGAATCAATACCGTTGGCTCATTTGTTCTCGGATATACCGTCCACCAAAGCCATGCAGTTGGTTACCTGATTGGTACTGGCTTTGCCGGAGCGTTCACAACTTGGTCAACCTTTGCAGTTGAAGAGCATCACCTAATTAAAAAGAATCACAAGGCAACGGCCTATCTCTATCTAGCCCTCACCTTGGTACTTGGAATCTCTGCTGCAGCGATCGGTAACCGACTCTAATTACTGACGGAGAGAACGAATCCAGCTCTCAAGATCATCAGCCTGGCTAGGAATATTCTTACTCAGAACTTCGCAACCAGTTTCAGTGATGAGGACATCATCTTCGATACGGACGCCGATTCCGCGCAACCGCTCAGGTGCATGAAGATCATCAGGGTGGAAGTAAAGGCCAGGTTCAACTGTGAGAACCATGCCTGGCTTGAGTACACCTTCTCGGTATTCCGATTGACGCGCTTCGCCACAATCATGGACATCTAATCCGAGCATGTGGCTCACTCCGTGAATCGTCCAGCGACGATGGAGTCCAACGTCGGGCTTCATTGACTCTTCAGCAGAGATCGGAAGCACTCCGAGCGCAGCAAGACCTTCAGCCAATACCTGATGACATGCCTTGGTGATATCCATGAACTTTGCACCTGGCTTACACGCTGCAAAGCCAGCTTGTTGAGACTTCCAGACCAAGTCATAGATATCGCGTTGGGCGGCAGTGAACTTACCGTTGACTGGGAATGTGCGGGTGATATCAGCAGTGTAAAGCGATTCTAACTCGACGCCAGCATCGATCAAGATGAGATCGCCATCGAGCACATCGCCATCATTGCGCATCCAGTGCAGAATGCAGGCATGCGATCCACTGGCAACGATTGAGTCATACCCTAGTTCGTTACCTTCGAGTCGGGCACGCGAGAAGAATGCTCCTTCGATGATGCGCTCACCGCGACGGACTCCAGTGGCAGAGTCAAAGACTTTCACCATATCTTCAAAGCCACGACCGGTTGCATTTACCGCTTCTTGGAGTTCTGTGATTTCAAAAGAATCTTTGATCAAGCGCATCTCAGAAAGGAATACATCAAGCTCTGCTTCCTTCTTTTTGCGCTTTGAGATTGCTTTATCGACGAGTGAATCTTCACCACGAACAATGATCGTTGAATCATCATCGAGATATTTCTTGAGTGTCTCGATATCACGAGTTTCGATTCCGTAACGAATCTTTGTCTCATCAAGTGTCATGCGACGGCCGACCCAGAATTCACCATGAACGCGGTCACGATAGAACTCTTCTGAATCGCGTGGTGAACGTGGGTGAATGAAGAGGAAGGCCTCATGGCCATTCTTCTTTGGTTCAAGTATTAATACTGACTCAGGTACTGCATCAGTGGCAGTGATACCTGTGAGGTACGAGAATGCGGAGTGGGCGCGGAAACGATAATCGGTATCGTTGCTGCGCACCTTGAGAGTTCCAGCAGGAATAACAATTCGTTCGCCAGGAAATGCCTCTGATAATTTCTTGCGGCGATCTGCCGTGAACTTCGCTACCGGCGCTGAGGAAATACCTTCAAGCGGCGATGGTGCCCATCCGGTCCCCATAAATCTGCTCCATGCATCGGCAGAAGGAGCATCATGAGAAGCGGTCTTTACAGTTTTAGCCATTGGATAAGAGTAATCCCAGAAGGTTGTTGCAGGTAGACTGAGCCTGTGATTGAAGAGTCGACGCGACCATGGGGGCGATACGAAGTTCTCGAGGAGTATCCCACCCATAAGGTGAAGACAATCTGGGTTACTCCAGGAAAGCGCCTCTCATATCAGCGCCACGAAAAGCGCGCCGAGCATTGGTTTATCGTCGCTGGCCACGGAGAAGTCACACTCGATGGCGTTGTTCGCAAGATTGCTCCCGGTGATGAAGTCAGCTTTGGTATCGGCGTTGCACATCGCGTCCATAACACTGGAACTGAAGAGCTCATCTTTGTAGAGGTTCAGACAGGCACCTACTTTGGCGAAGATGACATCATCCGCCTTGAAGATGACTTCGGGCGTTAGTGGCCTTTCTCTAACGATCGCCTTGAGTGGCATATTGCCCTCAAGATTCATTTCCTGAGGGAAAATCGCTGGCTATTCATCTCGGGTAAACCCTGTAAACTCCGATCACCACTTGGAGACGTCGCATAGCCCGGTCGAGTGCGCCTCACTGCTAATGAGGTAGGGGCCCTAAAGCCCCTCGGAGGTTCAAATCCTCTCGTCTCCGCTCTCGTTCTTTTGAATTATTTCCACTTAAGGGAGTTCAGTTGCCGAAGTTTTCAATCGCAATCGTTGGAGCTGGGCCTGCGGGTTACTTCACCGCCCAAGCACTTCAAAATGCGCAGAGCGATGAGCGCACCTTCTCGATCGATCTCTTTGAACGCCTACCCACTATGTGGGGGCTCGTTCGCTCAGGCGTAGCACCAGACCATCCCAAGATTAAGACTGTTGCGAAGGTCTTTGAGAAGGTAGCAGCGGAGCCAAATTTCAGACTCTTTGGAAATATCGAGATCGGTAAAGATATTGATATCGAAGACCTCACTTCGCGTTATGACGCCGTAGTGATGTGCACTGGCTCTTCCATAGGTCGCAAGCTTGGAATTCCAGGAGAAGACCTTCCTGGTTCACTCTCTGCTGCAGAGTTCGTACCTTGGTATAACGGCCATCCAGATTACTCAAATCTAGATGTTGATCTTTCTGGCACAACCGCTGTTGTTATTGGTGCCGGAAACGTCGCAATGGATTGCGCTCGTATGCTTGCAGTTGATCCATTCGAATTAGATTCAACCGATACCGCAGATCATGCGCTCGCTAAGTTCCACACTTCAACTATTCGTAAGGTTTATATCGCCGGTCGCCGTGGTGTAGAGCATGCCGCATTTACCGCGCCAGAGCTTCGCGATCTTCCAAAGCTTGAACACACTGATGTCCATATCGACGCCACTCAAGTCAGTGAAGCCCACGCACGAGCAGAGGCGGCAGGTGAGATCGAAAAGCATCTAGCTTCTAACTTAGAGGCATGGCGATCACTTGCCGAGCATCCAAAATCTGGCCACGACCGATCTATGGAGTTCCGCTTCCTTTCGGCTCCAAAAGAGATCAAAGGAAATGGCAAGGTTGAAGAAGTCATCTTTGGAATCAACAAAATTGACAATGGAAAAGTCGTTGATACCGGTGAAAGATATTCAATCCCTTGTTCACTCGTTATCTCTGCGATCGGTTATCAAGCAGCGCCAATCAATGGCATTCATTTCCACAATGGAATTATTGAGAATGAAGCTGGCCGAGTCCTTGGCACCAATATCTATACAGTGGGCTGGGCAAAGCGCGGGCCATCAGGCGTGATTGGCACCAATAAGAGCGATGCATCTGATGTTGTGAACCTTATTCTTGAAGATCTCAAAGAACCTAAGGCCACCATGGATATTGCGATGTTGATTCCCAGCGATCATCAGATCATCGATCAGGCATCCTGGTCAAAGATCAACGCGGCTGAAGTTGCGGCAGGGGAGCCACTTGGAAAGCCCCGTGTGAAAGAGGTTTCTTGGGCCAAATTACTGAGTTTGGGGCTTAATTAGTTAGCGGGTAGTATTCACTCTCCACCAACCGGCGCTTGTAGCTCAACGGATAGAGCATCTGACTACGGATCAGAAGGTTAGGGGTTCGAATCCCTTCAAGCGCACTTTCGTTACATATTTGCAATCTAAAAATCTGCCATTTTCTTAGGCTCTTTGCTAGCCTCTCACAATGACTACACCCTCTGTAAAGATTTCTAAAGATCAACATATCTGGAAATACCAAGCGGATATGAAGCCAGTGGTCTCGGTTGAGCCGGGAACAATCATTGAGATTGAAACGTGGGATTGTTTTACAGGGCAAGTTCAAACTCAAGAGGACACACTTCTTACTCTTGATATGAATCGTGTGAATAGTGCGACTGGTCCGATTGAGGTTATCGGTGCTGAACCAGGAGACTCACTTTCTGTCACATTGATTGATATTCAACCTGGCCCTAAGGGTGCAGGAATGGTTATCCCCGAATGGGGTCAACTCATTGATAAGGCAAGTTCTCCTCAAACTCGAATCTTCAACGTAAAAGATGGCATCATCACAATGGAGTCAAATGGTGTCACATTCCCAACTCGCCCAATGTTTGGTGTGATTGGAGTTGCCCCAGCAAGTGGTGAAATTGGAACCTTCTTTGCCGATCGCCACGGCGGAAATATGGATGACCACCTCAATGGCATCGGTGCAACAGTTCACCTTCCGGTTTTCCAACCAGGTGGATTACTTGCCATCGGAGATATGCACGCTTCAATGGGTGATGGCGAGATCTCTGGAACCGGTGTCGAAATTGGTGGAAAAGGTCTCATCAAAGTTGATCTCGTGAAAGGCAACGCTGGTGGTTGGCCAATTACCGAACTTAAGGATTCGTGGGTAACGCATGGGACTGCTAGCAATATTCAAGATGCCTTGAAGATCGCCTGTGACGAGGCAGCTAAATTATTGGTAGACGAGTGGGGCTTCACAATAGAAGATGCCTTCATCTTCCTTTCTGTTGCTGGTGATTTGGGAATAGCGCAGAACTGCCATCCACTTCCCGATGGATTTGCGGTAGCAAAGATGCGCGTTCCAAAGATCTCACGAGCACCTCGCCCATTCAAAAATATGTAGTTTCCCCGACAAGCCAAAATAAAAAAAGGAGAAAATCAGTGGCGCAACTAGAAAGAAATGCCGTTGGATTGCGAGAAGTCGTATTCCAATCGATCTGTTCTATGGCACCTGGTGCAGCGATTGCCGCATCTATCCCATTTGGCTCCCCACTCGCAGGTGGTGCGCTTCCATTAGCCGTGATCTTTGCATTCTTCGGAATCTTTTTCACTGCTTCAAGCATCGGTCAGTTGGCAGCTCACATTCCATCTGCTGGCTCTGTCGCTACATATAGCGCAGTTGGTCTGCGCCCTTGGGTTGGCTTCCTGGTCGGCTGGGCATATGCCGCAGTCGAGATTTTGATCGTTCCACTCGTCATGCTCCAACTTGGTTACACAATTGCGGGCGAATGGAATAGTGAGCAGAAGTCATTCTCAGTAAATAATTGGTGGATATTCACGCTCCTTGGAACACTTCTTGTTGGCTACATCGTCTATAAGGGCGTTCGTTCTTCAGCGCGTACCGGAGTTATTCTCGGTGCGATTGAGATCAGCGTCTTCGTTATTGTTGGAGTGATCCTTGTTATTAAGGCCGGATCGCATAACGATCTCGCGGTCTTCTCACCACATTATGCGAATGTAAAGGGCTTCACAGGTTGGTCTGGCGTAATCGCCGGTTCAGTTTTCTGCCTTTTGGCTTTCTCAGGATTTGAAGCTGCGGCTCCACTAGCGGAAGAGACAGAGAATCCACGTCGCAATATTCCGAAGGCTGTCATGTACTCAACGCTCTCTATCGGAGCTCTCTACGCCTTTACTACATATGCTGCCACTGTTGCTTTTGGCCCATCTAAGTTCAAGGACTTCGCCAACTACAACAACGGAAACCCATGGGATGGTCTAGCAAAGGGACTTGGAACAATCTTCTGGCTCTTGGTTCTCTTCGCTATCATCAACTCAACCATCGGAAACGCAAATGCAGGTGCAAATGTATTTACACGTACAGCTTTTGCATTTGGTCGTGCTGGTGCCTTCCCTAAGGCACTTGCCGAAATTGATCCAAAGCACAAGACACCACGCAACGCAGTTATCGTCCAGCTAATTGTTGGGCTCATCATCGCCCTGGGGCTTGGCGCTAAGTACACACCTCAGACCGCATTTGGAATCGTTGCTACAGCACTAGTTGTAGCGGTAGTTCCGGTCTACATGATCGCAAATCTTGCTTGCATTGGTTACTTCACCAAACATCGCAAGGAAGAACGACGGACGCTCATCCATATCATCGTGCCAGTTATTGGTTTCGTCTTCTTGATTCCAGGATTCTTTAACGCGGCCGGAATCACTGGAGTTCCAGGATTGAGCTTCATCGTTGCTCTAGCATCGCCACTCACCTATGGTGCATATGCGATGGGTGCGTGGATGGTGCTTGGACTCGTTGCCCTCGCATACCTCTCCTCAAAGAAGCCTGATGCGATTAAGGAAGTTGCAACGATCCACGGCTAAATCTCACAATAAAAAAGCCCCTGGTCAACGACCGGGGGCTTTTCTACTCGCCTGACTAACGATAGTGAATAGTAAATCCACAACTTTGGAATATCAACATGTGATTGAGATGTGTATCGAAGCAAACTCATTAAATATTTAATCGCTCCATATGCGGCTGTAGCTCAACGAAAAGAGCCCTTGCCTGACTAACGAGGAGATGTGGGTTTGAATCCCACCAGTCGCATTTACGCAGAGTGACCTTTGCCTAGTCAGTAAAGGTCACTTCTAAAACCTAACCATCTCTGCAGGTTTCACATCGACTTCGCTATCAGGTAGTTCGTAATTCGCGCATGCGCGATTAAGTTCAGCGACAATAAATTCGGCCGGGATCACCATGTTGCCCCATGAATCATCCATTGTGGTGTGGGCATCCTCAACCAAGGTGATATCAATTCCTCGTTCGATCGCTGCATGAATCGTGTGGCGGACGCAGTAATTGGTCTGAGCACCAGTGACGACAAGGTGGCCAACTTTTAGCTCCTCGAGTACCTCTTCAAGATCTGTCTCTTCGAAGGAGCTGCGCCAGAGTTTGTGGATGATCTTCTCGTTGGTCGCAGGCTTGAGTTCAGGAACTATCTGCCAGTATTCACTATCGATTGGCATATCGTCTTCTGAGTGCTGCACCCAGATGACATGGGTCTTCGCTTCACGCGCCTGATCAACAAGTGAGGCGATTATTGAGACTACCTCGTTGCGATTCTTCGAGAAATCGACGACGCCATTTTGAACATCGATAACGATCAACGCCTTATTGGGGCGGTCTGGGTATGCGCTCATCCGTGAAGTCTACGCATTGGCGAGAGCCGCCAGGTGCCGACATGAGACCATTCAGACCTAAGTGGAGCCACCGCTAATTTGAGGGTTCTTCTCTCCTTGTTCACCCAGCCTTTGTCTGAGGTCTATTTGAGAAGAGTTTGATCAATTCATGACCACCATCATGAAATCTCTCTCACACACCTTCAAGGCGATGAACCGCGCAACTCGCGCATCGCTAATTGCCGTTGTCGCCGCCTCTTTGATGCTTGGCGTATCAACATTCTCACCTGTCGCTACCGCAGCTACAAAGGCAAAGCCAGTAGCAGCAGTCGACTCTGGCCTACCTAAGGCGAAGCACGTCTGGTACATCATCATGGAGAACAAGTCATTCGACGCGACATTCTCTGGCCTCAATAACAACACATACCTTTGGAAGACACTTCCTTCACAGGGCACACTTTTGACCAACTATTACGGAACTGGTCACTACAGCCAAGATAACTACACCGCACTAGTTTCAGGTCAATCACCACTGTATGACCAGCAGCTCGATAGCCCAACATATAAGGATGCAGCGGGCGCAGTTATCACCGATAAGACTGATCCGAACTACGGACAGTTCAAGGCCGCTGGCGATCCTTACACACTTCAGGGTTCGGTTTATCCATCATCTGTACAAACGATCTTTAACCAACTCTCAGCAGCGAATGTCAGCTGGAAGGCATACGGCCAGGATCTTGGATATCAGGATGCTTCGGGACCAGCTCACTCAGTAACATCATGTGGAGCACCAGGAACTGATCCAACAAATACCCCAGTTCCAAACCCAGGTGGAGCAAATGCTTCAGATCAATATGTTGCGAAGCACTATCCATTGCCTTGGTTCCACTCAATCATCGATAACGCAAGCACAATGTGCGACTCAAAGCACGCTGCGAGCCTCTTCGATAAGACAAACGGTCTCTATGCAGATCTCCAGAGCGAAGCAACAACACCAGCCTTCTCATGGATCTCACCAAATAACTGCTCAGATGCTCACGATGCAGTGTGCTACGGAAATAACTTGTCAGGTGGTTGGATCGATCCAAACACACCAGCAGCGCCAATCAACTACACAGGCGGCCTTTACGCTGGCGACTTGTTCCTCAAGCACATCATCCCTGAAATCATGGCCTCACCTGCATACAAGGACAATGGCTTGATCATCGTCTCATTCGATGAAGGATTCCCTGCATATGCCTTCACAGGTAATAGCTTCCAGGATTCTGCTGCACCTGCAACAGTCGCTGCCTCACTCGCTGCAGACTCTGCCGGTGAAAACCTCAACGGTAAGAATGTGAACTTCGAGCCAACAGGTCCAAATGCAATCGTTAAGACAGATGCATCAGGAAACCAGCTCTACCCAGGACCAGGATTCAATGCCTTCGTCGATCGCGATCCATCAGTACCAGGAATCGTGATGGGTGGCGCAAGCCCAATCCCTGCAGCTCGTACGGATAAGGCTGCATCTGCTGATGGCAGCTCTTCGTACATCACTGACAACTCGATCTCATCTGCAGATCTTGGTCGCACAGTAACTGGAACAAATATTCCAGATGGCGCAACTGTCGGAGCTGTATACAACCTCCCATCATGGGCATCACTACCTAAGACATCAACATCAACCTGTCCAACAGCGTGTGCTGTCTCTGGTTCATTCCAGCTCTTCGTCAATGGAGTGCCGACTGCACCAACCGGTCCAGTCTCTGGAATCACTCTAGGAGCTCGCACTGCTGCAACAGATCCAATGTTTGATGCCACGCACGCAACACTTGGTGGCGGAGACGTTGGAATGGTCTTGATCTCAAAGTTCAATGCACCAGGAACAACAGTTCCAACTTTCTATAACCACTACAGCTTCCTGCGTACTCTCGAAGATCTCTTCGGTGTCGCAAAGGCATCACCTGGTCTCGATGGCAAGGGTCACCTTGGCTTTGCGGCACAGGCTGGTTTGAAGCCATTCGGAAGCGATGTCTTCAATAAGAAGTAGTCGCGCAACCGCTGCGATTGTCGCAATCGCGCTCGTCGGGATCATTTTCCCGGCGGGCGCTTTTGCCACTCCTACGCCAGCTGCGCCCACAGTTATCAGTGCTAGCCAGGCACACCCAGTATTGGCGATCCCCGGTGATTTTGTGAATGTCACTCTCAAGACAGGTGTGACACAAGTTCAAATTCTTGGCCCAAAGGTTCCTCAGATCAGTGCTGATGCGCTACCTGGCGAATTTGTCTTCACCTTCACCCAGAAGCGTGGATCGACGGTGATTGATGTGCGCGACTTTGGGATTCTTGATGGTAATGCTGCCCTTATTCGTCCTGTGAAGTTCGACGATGGCAGTAAGAAGTTCACTCTAAAGGCAGGCCAAAAGCGTACGGTCCACCTCACAGAAGTCATGGCCGTGGGGACTGGGACTTTGCGGTGGGCACCTCTTAATCATTATGTGGCAGATTGGCAGTTTGTCGAAGAGACGGCGTAAGGCCTCATACTCAGCGAATCGTTATCAAGAAACCCTTTTCAGTTCTCTGCTTCGGTGTGAGAATCAGATTGTGACTTCCCGTCTTGCTGTGCTGCTTCTAGCAGGGATGATGCTTCTTGGTGGAAGCGCATATGCGGATAGCCCAACCCAGACCCCAGTCGCGATTCCTGCCTATCAATTCCCAGGACTCATTGATGGTCCAGTACCCGATTCCCTTCAGGCAACTCTTAGTACAACTTCGACCGACATGCCAAAGCCCTACAAAGATCACTGTCACGTTCAACAGAACCTCACAGCGACTACTGCTTCGTGCCTCTACGGAAATCTCGCCTCGAAGACCACTATCGTTCTCTTCGGAGATTCTCACGCGTTGAGTTGGTTCCCCGCAATAGAGAAACTAGCAATCGCAAAAAAATGGCGCCTTCTCTCACTCACAATGTCGTCATGTTGGCCGGCTTCAATACCCGCATGGAATCCTTCAACGAATATTTTGATGACTAACTGCGCTATTTGGCGTAAGAGCGCACTCAGCCAGATTGCAAAAGTTAAGCCATATATAACTTTTATAACCGGGACTCGAGGCTTCGCAACAGTCGATACTGATGGCAATGTTCTCGACGGAGATGCAAAGATAAATGCGTGGAAGTCAGGGATGGCTGTGACCTTGAAGGCGGTAAAGAAGGCATCAGCGAATACCTTCTTCATCAGTGATACACCGATCTCAACGTCAAGCTTTCCGGATTGCCTCTTAAATTCGCCCGATAGCGTGCAAAATTGTGCCACTCCTGTTTCAACGGCTATTGATACCGAGTGGCTGACTGTAGAACGCGATCTTGCTTCGTCCACGAATGTAACGTGGGTTAATCCGACAGAATGGATATGTAATACCGATCCATGCAGCCCCATCTCCGATGGCGCGCTAATCTATCGCGACGGCGGACACCTCACTGCGACATTTGCGGTGCAACTTGAGAGGCCCCTCTGGGGAGAGATTTCAAGCGAACTGAATTAAGAGCTACTCAGTTGGGTAAGTAACGCCAATCTGAGCTCGAACCTGATCCATTACCTGCATTATCTCAACACTTTCGCGCAGGCTCATGATTGGGCTCTCTGTTAAACCTGCAGCGATGCACTCTTCCACGTGGATCGCTTGATATTGGCGACCTTGTCCCTCGATCTTCTCATCGTATCTCTTGATGACTTCACCGTTACGGTTAAAGACCCGGAATGAGGTTTGGCCGTAGAACGATCCATCTATTTCAATTCTTCCAAGTGACCCAATGATGGTTGCAGTAACTGGCCCAGCGCCAAGGAACGAAGTGGTCATCGTTGCTTGTTTTCCACCGGCATATTCAAAGATCATCGATGTCGTTGCATCAACCTTCTCAGAATTTAGCTTCGCCTTTGCGGTAATAGATTGTGGATTGCCAAAGATTCGATGTGCAAGAGAGATTGGGTAGATACCCAAGTCGAGAAGCGCTCCACCACCCAGCTCACGCTCGACAAGTCGAGGGACATGGGTGAGTGCTTGGGAGTGATCAGCGATTAAGAGCTCGATCTCGCCGAGTACACCAGAGTTAATGCCATCGAAGATTGCATTCATCGATGGCAAGAAGCGTGTCCACATCGCCTCCATCACCAAAAGTTTCTTGGCTTTTGCGAGGTCGTAGATCTCTTGAGCCTCAATAGCGTTAATCGTGAATGGTTTTTCAAGAAGAATGTGCTTGCCGGCATGGAGCGCTAAGAGTGCGTCGCGTTTATGGAGGGGATGAATCGTTGAGATGTAGACGATATCTACTTCAGGATCATTGACGAGAGTCTCATACCCTTGATGACGATTCGGAATATCAAACTTGTCGGCAAACTCATTTGCCTTTGCATAATCTCGCGCACCTACCGCTTGGATCTTCAATCCGGCAATCTGGAAATCAGCGGCAACTTCAGATGCAATCCATCCGGCACTTAAAAATCCCCAACGAAAATCTCTGCTCATAACGCGAATCTATCAGGGCTAGATTCACCTAGCCCTAGATCCAGATAAGGGCTAGTTACCCTTAGAAGCCTTCTTCTCCTGCTTTGCAGCGCGCTTCTCTTTCAGCGAGAGCTTTGGTTCCTTCTTGGTATTTGCATTGCCTTTTTGTTCTTTGTTAGCCATTTTGGGCCTTTCCTGTGGTTTCCCACCTTTGCTGTGTTCTCAATGATAGCGGCTTAGTGCCGAGAAAAAGAGAACCCCCGCAAGCCATCTGGTCGCGGGGGTTCTCTTATTAACTCTTAGACGATCGAGAGTGTGATCGCTGTTAGTACTGCAGCAACTGCACACCATGTGAACCATGATTGGGCAATTCGCTGACGCCAGAGCTCTAACTCTTCTGGCAAATTGGTATTGCGGTTACGGAGCAAGATGCCCAGAGCGATAAATGCAGCGAGGAAGTAATGGAAGACTCCCGAGCCCGCCATAAGTACCCAGTTTGATGCATAAGCGCCATGGAACGAGACAACTCCACCATCATCCTTGATTAAGAATGGCATGTGCGCCATCTGATGGACCTGGTAGTAACCACCGACAAGTAGAACAAGAAGCGTTACGACAGATGTGAGATTTCTTGTCTGCTTGCCTGCCTGCCCGATGCGATGGCTAATTGCTGCGATCACAAATGGAAGTGCGACGAGCCAAGCAGATGCTGTAGAGAAACGCTTGACGCCATCTGGCAACCATTGGCCGCCAGCATTGAGGTTACGAAGGTAGAAGTAAGAGAAGATCATGCCGAAGAGGAATGCTCCATCTGCGACGATGAGAAGTCTTACTCCGAGTCGTTCAC